>Ga0307510_10006905_pt1 | contig 13539 bp, 14 predicted proteins | sample 12_EM_MG_FD_207224 | JGI IMG/M metagenome (GOLD analysis project Ga0307510, IMG submission 207224) | Populus trichocarpa ectomycorrhiza microbial communities from riparian zone in the Pacific Northwest, United States - 12_EM | ecosystem: Host-associated > Plants > Roots > Unclassified | place... | reverse complement strand
TTCTCGACGCGCCCTCCGCCGCCATTCCCTTTGCATTCAGTGTCGTGCTCTCTTCCTATATTCGATTCCACCCAGGTATTCCTATCGGAAAGGAATGGCGTTGGGTCAGTGGACTGGCCACCCATTGAATCAGCGCTACTCCCAGACGGCGGAAATGCTGGACAGGATAATGATATCGGTGTTCAGGTGAGCAGCGTTTTCTCCCTCACGTGCGCGGATCGATCATTTACCCAAACAACCAAGGAGAATGCCGGCAACGCCATTGTTATTGCTCGGAAGGTCCCCTCGTCAACAGCCAAGAAATTAAATGTTATTCCTCTCGACAACGCACTCCCAGTATCATTGATGATGTCTGTGGATTCGCCAGACAGTTCCCAGGCAGCGGTTCTAGAGAAAGGCAAGTTAGCTAATGGTTCTCTGTGCTTGAGCGAGTAGCTGATCATTCGGCCATAGCACCCTTGATATCCGACGAGCCTCACAAATTTCAGCACGACGCTCGACCAGACAACAGTCGCGGTCCGCAGCCGCTGTCTATTCCAGCCTTCCCTCCTCTCCCGTCCCTGCATTCTCACGAGCGTCGAGTTGAAACGTTCTTGAAGATAGGCCTTGAACAGGAGGTGCTTTCATCGCCGCAAGACTCCAATGAAATGACCAAGCTTTCGCCGGGCATCGCACCCCTGGCTTCCATCTCCAAGTCCCTTCAACGTCACACGACACCATTAGCCCCCCGATACAACTACGAACACACCCCAGCTGAACACGTTCCTCTGGATCTTCTCCCCATCGGTCTCCCGACTTGCGGCCAGAACGGAGATAGTCGCTCAACAGGTACTGTACTGTTCTACATTTGGAAATTTTTTGGCTCATCAAGAAACCTCGTCTTGTGCGCAAACAGACAATGACATTCATACTTCGATATCGGATCCAAGAACAGTTAGAAGCCCATTAGAAACCCATTTTTCAGCACTCAGTCCCGAGCGGAGTCGTAGAGTACACCGTGAAACGATGCTCAAGTCACAGAGCAGTGGTTATGATCTTGGTAGCTTGTCCACTTGGTCCCGCTCGGAGCTCCTCCGTCACTGATTTCTATTTCTGCAGATTTCCAGAATGAGGACGTCTTGATGCAGAGTTGTCGAGAAGCCCCTACGCTGCAATCAGCCAAAGTCGTCGCAGTCCAGTCGGATTTAGCCCCGACCGCCTTGTTACCAGGACAAAATCGCAGCTTCGCAGCCAGGACTTGTCAAAGGGACACACCAATTCTAGATAATCAAGAAGCTCTGCTCGTCAGGTAGCTGAATCATGTTTTGAAAAACGGTCCAGCCGTTACTGAAACGGTTCCACAGCGTCCCAAAAGAACCTTCTTGCAGAGAAGACGTCGAGGCGCAGGCTGTCAGCTGTACTATTCCGGAGTTGCTAGATCTGTTGGCTATTGGTTCGGGACAGACGTCCCTTCACGACGACGATTCTCCGTGTGTTCGTGAGAGGCCGGGGAAATGCCACCGGCCCAACCATTATCGTGTTCCCTCTCGTCCGCGCGATATACGAAAGCTTGATTATGGCCTCCCTGAGGACTTTGGTGAGGGGGTTTGTGACCGAGAGTCGTTGCCGATGTTACTCACTATAATCTTGGCAGTCCCTGGCTCAGACAGTGGGCGTGTTGGGCCCGAAGCATGGGGTTCTTCCCCAGATCTAGACGATTTTGCATTCGTTATTCCGCTGGGCTGCCGAACGAGCACTCCCATGGCGTCTAGGAAACGGGGTTTGAAGGAGGGTGTAGGTTTGAGGCATGTTTCTGAGGCAAGCGCACACGGCACCTCGTCATATATATCGTAGTTATGCGAATCTAATAAAGGGAGGAAATAAAAAAAAGTCTCACTACAGCATGCGTGAGCCACACGAGTCCCACGTCCATTTCTAAAACAGGGTTCGCCAAAACTACATAGGTGTCGTTGGGGTCATCTATTGGAAGCGACAACCCGGCGGTGTTAGAAAGCATTGATTGGGTAGTTGCGGGACATGGTTGAGAGAATTGACAACAAACACTCTTTCGAGGGCTGCTACCTCAAGCTGTAGATCATGAGGATTCGGCGTCGCGTCTAGAGGGCAGCACAGGAAGCACAGGAACGGCATGCTTACGTATTACAAATCCCACGCACCACCATTAATATTCAACATTTCAACACAAAGGTTACTGTACATCCAGGTTTTTCCTCATGGTTGTTGCGGTTGCCAGTGAGTGCGTCCATTTTCAGTGGGGACTGACTAAACAAATAACTTAGAGCATCCGTTCTGTCGGAAGTTACACCTATGTTATCAATTCAACCCACTTACGTCTTCTCTTACGCGTCCTAGCTCCGATTCGCGCCGCGCTCCCCACCTCCTCATTTCGTGCTCCTTCCCGCGCATTCCGTCTTCTCCGTCCCGTCCCTTTTTGTATACAACTCACTGACGCCCTTCTTCTTTATGCCCCGTTCCTTTATTACACCTACCTGGCCCCGCCGATCTCGCTTTTCCATTTTTCTTTCTTTACCTTGGTTCTTAGACGGTGAGCGACTGCCGCGATATTGGGCTGAGTGTCAAAGGATGAGATCAAAGGATGAGAGTTGGGGGCTTAAGATAAAGGATTCATCAAGGGGAAAGCGGTAAGATAAGGGGGCGGGTTTGGGTGGCCGTTGGGCGCAGAAACCATTTGAAAATCAATGCGGTGGCTGCGTACATATGCGATGGGCTGTTTTCAGTTGGTCTATGCGCTGAATAGTCCCCAACCATGAGGTCCCATCATGATAACCGCCTAACCAATCACAGCTCGCATGGTCATGCCCGAAGGCCTATCCGTCGCCCGGTCTCTTTTCTGGCTAGGATCGTTGCCCAATGCTTATTCCCCACTGTCTCCGAGTCATCGAATCTGGGTGGGGTGGATGGCCTCGCGCAAGGCTCTGTAATTGGAGAACGTTCGGCAGAGGCCCAGGAAGAGTCTGCTGAGGAACAATGTCAACGTATGTGTTTGCACAGCGTCCTCAACATCATCACCCGATCCTTATTTCTCACTGCCACTGGTCCATCCAGCTCTGACCCAGATCCACGGCCCCAACGACTGCTCCGTGATGGGAGGTCGTCCCATGTCTGTTCGGGGAGAGTCTTGTGAGGAGAAGGGTCAGCGTATGTGTTTCGCGTAGTGTCTATAACAACTGCCGATTGATCCAGTATAGCGGGCCGAGTGACAATCGACACCCTCCCTGACGATGCGCTCCTTGAAATATTCTCCTGCTATCTTCTTGAAGACTCGGGATCATACCACGACGACACTGAGACGTGGCACACACTTATTCATGTCTGCAGAAGATGGAGAAATATTGTGTTTGATTCACCACGTCGCCTGAATCTACGAATTCGCTGCACCGCCAGAACACCAGTGATGGCGATGTCAAACGTCTGGCCAACCCTACCGATAGTGATTACGGATGACTACTCGAATGTGCACTCGGGATCATCGTTCATGGAAGGTGCCGATAACATCGTTGCTGCTCTTGAGCTCAAGGACCGCGTACATCAAATCTCATTGTGGAATTATCCAAGTCCTCGTTTGGAATGGATCGCGGCAGCGATGATGGGGTCATTTCCGGCTCTGACCTGTCTAGTTATCACCTTGACGGATGAGACGGTGGCAGATGCGGTGCTCTCCGAGGCATTCTTGGGCGGATCCGCTCCACGTCTACGATCATGCCTCTTGATGGGCATTCCATTTCCAGGAATACCGAGGCTCCTTTTGTCTACCAATCACCTCGTCTCGCTCACCCTCAGAGATGTTCCTCATTTTGGTTACATTTCACCCGAGGCCATGGTCACGTGCCTGTCTGCGATGCCCAATCTCAAGCAGTTTTGGCTTGGATTCAGTCCCCGCGAATCGATCCCAGACCAACCAAGCCAGCGTCCGCCTCCGCTTATACCGGCTGTCCTCCCTACTCTTACTGACTTTGGCTTTGAAGGTGCCGCCAAGTATATCGAAGACCTTCTCCCCCGAATCGATACGCCTTTACTCTACAACGTCTACATATACCTTTTTTATCCTCCGATAGTATTCGGCACTCCACAACTCCACAACTTTCTCGCTCGTTCTCACATCTTCGAGTCATGCAGCGGAGCAGTTGTGGAGTTTTATGACGAGGACGTATATTTCAGACACGGGCACCAATTCTCTTTGGGAATCTCAAGTGGGACGTTTTTGGGGCAACTGTCGTCCTTGGTGCAGATCTGCAGCTTGTCATTTCCTCCTATCTGCACTTTGGAACGCCTCGATATCCGCGTGGACAGATTTACAATACCACCTTTGCCAGGCGTCTTCGACGTGGAGAACATCCTCTGGCTGGAATTTTTTAGCTCGTTCACAGCTCTGAAGCATCTGTGTCTAGACAAGTACTGTGCACAACGTATCGCGCGCGCCCTGCGACTGTCACAGCTTGCCGCGGAAGGAGCAACGCAAGTCTTACCCGCGCTACAGAGTCTTTTCATCGAGGGACTCTCGGGTCTTACGCAGGAAGCCATCTGGGAATTTGCCACCATACGACAGCTCTCCGGTCTCCCTGTAGCAGTCTACAGTTGGGATGGACAGTAGGGAATTGAGCGTTCTGGGGGTCGAAGATCGTTGGAAGATTGATAAATGCTTTCCACTTCCATCCCGTAACCTTTCAGCGTTCTCTATTGGCTGCCTGGAACTCTTCTTTATACCCTTTAGTTGGTTCATAGGATGCAGCTTACGGCACTTTTCCTACCACCGTGATCTTCTATGGGTAGCTTACCCTCCTCTGCGTCCACATTTTTCGGTATGGTTAAGTTATCCCTCTACTGGACGACGTCATTTAACTAGGTATAACTCTGGACATTTTGGAAGCTGCATATAAAGCGGGGAAATTGTCATTGCGAGTCATTGATGTGGAGATAACAATGGCGGAAAGCAAGCGAAGCCTGGCAACGCTTGGAGGCGCGGACTACTAATCGCGACCACACAGTGCCCACCTTTCCCAAATAGTTTCTTCATCGCTGCAAGACAGCTCGCTGTAGCAGTCCATCCCCAGTATAGAGTGCAGATAACCTGTAGAAAACCTGGCCAGAGTCACTTGCCAACGAGCACTCTCTGCTTTCCATCTCATCAACGTTTGGTGTCATGTCTTATCGCTTGTCATCCTCCGTTTTCCCCGTCTTTTCGTTTCTTGAGGCACAGCATAACTGCTACTCGTTTGATAATTGATCGGCGGCACTCGTTCCTAAGACCAATACATACCATTAACCGGAGTTTCCGAGGACGGCAAGGCATCATCCTAGTCTATTATTAGGATCCAAGGGACCGCACCAAGGAAACGGTGCCATCACACCTCAGTGAGCCAGAGTGGGACAAATGAGGTGGTCAAGAAACATAGACGGGATGCGAACCTAGCACGAAATTGGGAACAGATTGAACGCCACGCCCAGTTCTTAAATTGTGGCCGGGTCTCCTTCATCGGACATGACATGCATGACACCTCGTATTTTGCAGAATACTTGGGATGACACCGTCTTATAACTTTGGTAATGCTGGAAATGGAATGCTCTGAAGGAGTTCTGAAGAGAGAGCGACCGTCAACTTGTGGCAGATCCACACAAGAGCGAATCGAGAAGCGCCGGTACCGCTTCACCGGTTTCACCACGCCGTGACCACCGAACGACCAAAGATGGAGAGCTGCCAGTACAGGGAATGGGTGCCGCATCGCTGCTACAATTCATCCCCATGCATAATCTGTAGGATCGTCGACGAGGATTTCACAGACTCAGCGACGCGAACGATTGTGCTCGAGAGCGGCAATGACGTTATCCGAGTCTTCATCTTCAAGATCGGCAGCCCTGGCCAGACATCGAGCATTTCCCTTCCTGGCGTTCCAGCTGTACAGACGATTCGCAGTTTCAGGCGACGTGGTGCCGCAAACAGAATGTGTCGCCACCGTCGACACACATGCAACAGCTCATCCCAGTCCTCCTCATTGTCGAATTCCCGCAGATAGAAATCGAATATTTCAAGGAGGAGGACCTCGTCCGGAAAGGTGTCGATTGTAACGTTGCCCAAGTCGCAACTGCTGCAGAAAAGGCGTACCCTGACCTAGTCTGGCTGATCCCTCCGCCGTCAGGTGATGTGCGTGGTGATCACTCGTCACGAAGGGCTATCTGTTGGTGCCATTGAAGGCGACAACCCGGATTGGAAGGCATGATAAGAGACACCTTCTCAGTCAGGGAAACTGCTACATGGGATGTTATTACTTCAAGAATGGGGATAACAAACTTTCTTCGACGTATGGATGTGACCTCATCAACGGAGTACGGTCCCTGGGGAAGAAATTACTGGACGTAGAGCCCGAAGCAAAGGAACCTGAGGACGAGCCAAGGGCGTAATCAAGCAGGAAAAGCAGATGAGAGTGCGACGGCAAGCGGCGGGCCTTCAATTGAAGAACGGCGGGATGTCCTTCACATCCAACAGCAGGCGCTATATAAATCCTGTGTCGCAAGACAAAGGAATCGAACGAAACGCCTGGGAGTTGGGAAAATCAATGAAAGGGGGGGGAAGGATTCAACCGGTGACATACATGAATACTAAAGCCACTGGCAACACAAAATACCATGAAGCGTCTCGCGATGCGAATCAAATTCAGTCCTACAGGTCGTGCATTCTTGCCCCATATTGTTCTCGCCCTAAATCGTGTTAAATACGTGTCAGCAGGGTCTGAGACACTAGAATTATAGCAGCGTCAAGGCCTATCTCCTTTGACGCTGCTATTATTCTGGACGGAGGAGAGCACAATCACCCCCTGATCACGTGATCGCGTGTCATGCCCTTCGCTTGGGCTTGGGTCATGCTTCGTGTTATGTAAGGGTACCGACCGCACCGCCAACTGCTTGGCCAACACACGACTCCGGACAGCTGTGAGCCGGGTCGACTTGACACTAAGGTGGGTTGTAAATTCGTCTGATCACCTTCCTGTCCTCTGATTTGGTGTGCAGTGTGCGACTTGGACTGATGCAAAACAGTCTTGTCAGCCTCCCGCGGCCTGCTGCGCGGCGGCGTACGCCTATATCACCAGACGATACGCCCGCTATGTCAGCCTGTTGCTCTTCATCTTCATCATTGAACTACGATCAGTGACTTCGACATCTTTATCCGCAATGTTACAGCTCTTACTCTTTCTCTCTACCCGAATCTCCAATTTTGGGGATTCCATATGTCAATTTGCCCACGGCGTCTTTGCCCTTACGTTGTTCAATCGGACTCGCGACTTCAGGTCTACTCCTACTCTTCCTGCTGGACCCTCCCTGCTCGTTGATTCGCCGATAAAGTTCCCGGGGCCCTCTCAGTCATGGTCCCCGCGCTTGTCCGACGACCGTTCAGCGACAGACAACGGACCAGACTCGTTCATCGCTCAAGGTTTCAGCAGGGCGTTCGATATACTGGGTTTCGAAGGGGCGATGTTCATCAAGCTCTTGATATTCGTTTTGGTTCTTTCCGTCATATGCATGCCGTTTGTCAGGGACCTCGGTGACTTGTTCGACGTACTCCGATCCTGGGCACATTCCGTACCTGCCAGCCTCTTAGCCTCCGTTCATGCGACCGGTATTACAAAGGTTGGATTGGTTCACATTAATCTTTCATGAATCTGAAGGACGTACGCAGATGTCTCACAAGGACGAGGAGCTGGCCAAGAAGCTTGATAGTGCCCTTCAACAGATCAAGCACGGGAGCGCTCAGATTCAATCCTTGTCTGCCGAGAACCGTGCCCTCACTAGTCTGACCATTGGGCAGGGTGCCGATATACGGACGCAATCCGACCTCATCAATCAGTTGCAAGGCCAACTTCGCGACCAAGGACACAATCTTGAACAGGCCGTCAGCTATTGGGAACAGTGCGAGCGGGACGTCCTCACGAACAGCCAGGAGGTGGCTCGCCTCGAGGAGCGGATGGCAACTCTTACGGTAGACTTCGACATGGCCCAGTCCGCCTCACTACTCAACCGTCGCCACGCACAAGCTCGTGAAGACCGACTCCGTAGCGCTCTCCATACCATCGAGATACTCCTCTCGGAGACACAAACGTCACTCCGCGTCTCTAAGGAGTCGGGCCTCAGACAGTACGAATTCTTTTCGTCCGAATTGGAGATGTACGCCAAGCAGCTTGATCACTGGAGGACTGCGGCGGAACAATTCGAGAACAAGGTACTCGAGTCGGAACGGAACATGTTGAACCTACGGAAGGAACTTGCTGTCGCATACAGGAACGCACGCGAGGCGAAGGAGCAATTGGAGAGCCAGACAATCGTCCTTGGTGAACGTGACGCCACGATTCGCTCTCTAGACCGTGAGCTGGCCGACGTTCGAGACCAGGTCCAGAACGCCAAGTACGAAATCGAGGCCCTACGCTCAGACCTCGAATCTGTTGACGCCTGGAAGCCTTTGGACTCCGCGTATGAATTCGGGCTGACTGATGAGTCGGCGGCAATACTGGAGTGGCGTGGGTGGATGACTGAAGGAACCCCCGATGCCCCCGCCATGCTTGTCCTTCGTCCCCAGCGCGTACTACACTCCCCAGGCATGTTCATCGAGGAACTCATTTGCGCCAGCAGCACCCCGTCCTCCCAGGCTACTCCAGCACCTTCTACCGAGATTCTCTCATGCCCAACTATCGATGTCATCCCGTCCACCGACCTTGATGACCCCTTCGTCGCCAACTATCCCCCTCACCCATGCTCCCAGCTGAGCAGCTTATCCCATACCCCCAGGGACGTCACGACATCTTTCGCGTCATCGCAGTCTCACTTGGAGAACACGGAGATCATTGATGATTTGCGTGAGCAGCTCGCCGACGAACAGTTCATCCGGGCCCACATTGAGGGTCAAGTCACTCTGCTGCAAATGAAGGTACTCGCAACTGAGGCTGTTGTCGTTGTTCAGCGCCGTCAACTCTCGAGCCAGCAGTTCCAACTTTCTGAAGAAGCTGCGAAGAACGCTTCCCTGTGCGAAGAGTCGCGCAGTCTCGTGGTCGAGCGCAACGCCATGGCAGCGAGGATCGCAGTTCTCGAGGCGGATCTGGTCGAGCGTCAGGCTTCTGAGATGGCTGCTGCGAAGGCCGCAGATGAAGCGCACGCCAAGCTCGAGCAAGCGAAGGAAGCTTTGTGCGCGTACGTGAATGAAGTCGATGCGGTCAAGATGGAGCGAGACGAGCTCGACATGCGTCTATCACAAGCCACCTTCCTGTCTTCCGCCCTCCAGGACCGAGTCGAAACTCTTGAACGGAAGATAGCAAATGCTGTTGTCATACCCTCTGTTGGTCCGTTGACATGGATTTTACTTGCTCTATGGGCCCCGTTGAACTCTTTCCATATTGACAGGTCCTCCCGAGGGTGATTGCAGCCTCGAACAAGCCATCGTCATGTCTTCCGCCCTCCAGGACCGAGCCGAAACTCTTGAACAGAAGATAGCAAATGCTGTCGTCCCACCTTCTGATGGTCCGTTGACATGGATTTTACTTGCTTCATGTGCCCCGTTGAACTCTTTCCATATTGACAGGTCCACACGAGGCTGATTGCAGCCTGGAACTCGTCGTCTCCGGGTCAATCCCGTACCTTCTCGATATGTCTCTTCCGTCGTTGTCATCTTGGGGAAGTGTCCCCGACCATCCTCTCTCAAACCCCAACCCCAAATTACAATCCGGTATCACTGCGAGCAAGTCCGGACTGCGACTACGTGCTTCCCCGGTCCCTGGACGGGGTTGGTCGACACCTCCACGTAGTGGCTGCGTATTTGACGGTCTTGTCCCCTCCGAGAGTTCACTCTCCCTTCTTTTGGCTTCTACTCCTCCGATGCCTCTGCCAGGTACCCCCCCAATCCCTCCCTCACCGAGATTCGTCTTCCCCGATCTGTCCTCTCCCTTTCTCTCCACCCGTTCTCCACGTCCAGAAGACATCAGTCCGATGCCGATACTTGGTCGTGTTGGGAAGCGGAGAAGTCTACCACCTCCGCCCACATCCAGGCCATCTCGGCCTATGGGGAGGCGAATTCCAGCTCCCCGCTAGCAGGTACGCACCGTCCTTGCGTGGGTTCGAGAGCCCGCTATAACTGACTTCCTTTCTGTAGATTTTTTTTTTGGAATCGATTTATATGCGCCTCGGGGTACACCCTTTTGTAGATATTTCAATGCCTTGAACTTTTCTGGACCCCCCAAGATAATGCTTTCGCGAAGTTATCAAAGAAAACTCTCATACGATATCCATACGCTACTGCTATACCATCTTTCTATCATATCATAAACAGTTAAACAGGACCTAATCCAGCATTCTCTCTAGCTCTATACCATAAATGCAATACAATACCATACCATATGATATAATACATTACGTGCTTCTAAGCTCTCACGGTACTCGATTTAGCATAAGCCCATAAACCCAGATACCTTACTATACATATACGTGTGTACGTTCACTCCATTTAAGAATAATAGATACTGTACACAGGGCATGGCGGAGTGATTAATGCACACGGTTGATACGTTCGAAACGTGCCCTGTGGACTCTCATGCACTAAGAGCTAATAAACTGCGAGAGCATGGGAATATTAATGTCTCTTGGTATCCGTTTCAGTTCATTCCCAACATCGAACTTAAAATATAGGAACACGTTCAGCGAGTGCGACGAATGGACGGCCTCACATGTGCATAGGACGTAATTTGGGGCACCACAGGTCCATAGTCACCACGATGAAGAGCGAGGGATGGAAGAGGGTCATCGAAAGTCCAGTAGCCGAGTAATTATCGATAACAGCCTCGGGGGTCTCCAAGATGGGCATTTCCCAGCAAGTCATTAGTGGATAGGCTCAACGAGGAGATGCGCCCGCTTCCCAAGAATAAGACCATAACTGGTGTACTAGGGTCGAAGCCTGATTGAAGCTTTGATTAAGCTTGATTGATGCAACGACAGCGGAGATGACCAGCTGGTGGGCATGCAGTATAGAAATGACGCTCAGATAAGCGAATTTCCGAGGCAATACCGTAGAGGCTGTACTGCAAGCTATGGGAACAGCCAGCGTTATCTCCTTGATCGGGGACAAAGAATCGTTTTTCATATGATCCCCAGCCAACCTCCAGCGCTGTAGGAGCCTTTTCGCCCTACACTTTAGCTCGCTGCACCCTTGCACTCATGCTATGATGAAAATGCCACACGCTCCACTGGCGCGATGAGTCCCCGCGATGAGTCCCCACAGGGGCCCGGGTTAGCACGTGTAGCACGCACCGTAAGCGCAAGGTGATCCATCCCCGGTCGCTCAGGGATTTTTCTGATGTTCTGTGATCAAATTTACCCCAACGCACCAAGCTATGATGCATCAGTTTGGTTTGCTCGACCCCGCGACCCCGCACGTTAACGGTTATCGGCTAACTGAACCCATCATCATGATGCCGGGCCACAGCCAAGCGAGCGCTGGCTTGGCGCAAGCAGTGCTTGCGCCTGCCGGCTTTAGCGGGCCGCACCTTTTCCCGTTCACGGAAAGGACTGAGCAATGCGGCGGTGACGACCACCGGACGACGACGCAGTGCGAAGTCAAAGTCAAGAGTCGCTGACGCAGCCACCGGGCTTGCTCTGATACGTAAAGCCCCCGTCTTTTTTTACTTTCACACCCGTACTCGTTGTGGTCTGACGTTTTTTTGAGCCCTTCAGCGCTTCACCCCGACACACTTCGCCATGGGCGACTATCTTATACCCGTCTCCTCTCCTCTTGATACCCTCGTCCGAAAGACGTCATCCCGCCGACGCCCGGACGACATTCAGTTACCCTTACCTCATGAAGCGTCAGATGAACACGCTCTATACCCCGACCCTCCAGTACTTGATGCTCCACCCTCAAGAAGGCCTTTTGGCAACCCTCCGCAATCCCCTCTGTTGCATACCAGCTTTAGGGCATCCGTTGCAACGCAAGCATCGTTCAACACCTCCGCCGAGCTGTACGGATATATACACGGACGTACGGCCAGCGGGACCCAGGATATTCCTCATGACGATGACTTCAGCATATACTCGACCGCCACATCCTCTTTTCCAGGTCCTGGTCGTCTGTCGAACGTCCCTCCAGTCGAGCCCGAACCTGTTTCTGATCTGAATGGTGGAGTTCAGGGTCAAGTTCAAAGTACGTCTGCCTTCCAATCGAGCGGCATGGACAGTCGCCGTTTTAAATATCGCATGATAGACCCAGATCCCACCCACCAGCAACGATCACGGTCAAGGAATGCGGGTCCTCTGCCTACTGTAGTGGTGTCTGAGGAGCCAGAAGACGCGGCCAACGCCTACGATCAAGGGCGGGCGATTGTGCTACCTAGTCCGATCGATGGTTCGCACTCCATGGTCGGGCGTACACCCTCCACCTTGCCAGTACATCTGAACTTTTCGAGGCCTGTAAAGCCAACAAGTGCCTCAGAAGAGTCCAAACGTCTAGTCCTCGCGCGAAACGCGTTTCGGTCGGCAGCGCCGAACTCCAACCCACGGCAATCACCACAGCCTCAGCCACGGGCATCGCCACACCTACTTGCCCCATTACAGACAGAGCGGTCTGCGCCCAAGGCCCCTTTAACAGCATCTCCAGATTCCTTCACACCTTCAACCATGCCTCATGCCAACCCAAACAACCAACCCATGCCCCTGTTGCATGATCCTCCAACGCCCCCATCTGCTCGAAGTAGTGTCTACTCTGCGTATTCGTACTACCAGCTCGACAGCCCTTCTGACCCGCCTCCAAGCGACTCCCTTCAAGTTCCGTCATCGCTTCACACACCCCCTCCACGCACCCAATCTCCCCTGGCTACCACCCCGGCGCTCAAGGACGATTCCCCACAACCCGACCTTGCAGATCAATTATTACAAGAAGGCATCCAACACCATGAGGAGGACCGCCTCAGGGAAGCTGCGATTGCGTTCGAGAGGAGCGCGAAGACGCCAGGAGGCAGCGGCGTCGGCATGCTCATGTGGGGGCTCACTTTGCGGCATGGCTGGGGTTGCCCCAAGGACGAGAGTCTTGGCTTCTCTTGGCTACGCCGCGCAGCAGAGGCGGCCGTGGGGGACCTTGAACGAGCTCGTGCGGGGCTCGATGTAAGCGCAGTGCGCGGCGAGCTGGTCCTCGCGATATACGAAGTAGGTCAATGCTTCTTCCACGGATGGGGCGTAAAGAAGGATCAGAAGATGGCTGTTGTAAGTCTTCCATGTCGTTGGTCCATGGGCGAAGCCAACGGCGACCTTTAATTTTTAGTCATATTTCCAAATGGCGGCGAAGCTCGGCGATGCTGACGCACAGCAAGAACTGGGGTTCTGTTATGCAAATGGCCGTGGGTGCAAGAAAGACCGAAAGGAGGCTGCGAAATGGTATCGTGCGGCGGTAAGATCCACTTATATTTTCGTGTATGTGGGTGCTGAAGCTAGCCTTATTTATTTCAGGTTGCACAAGGCGTGAGCGACGTTGGTCTCGCATGGATTTACAAGGAGAAGTTT
>Ga0307510_10006904_pt1 | contig 13540 bp, 10 predicted proteins | sample 12_EM_MG_FD_207224 | JGI IMG/M metagenome (GOLD analysis project Ga0307510, IMG submission 207224) | Populus trichocarpa ectomycorrhiza microbial communities from riparian zone in the Pacific Northwest, United States - 12_EM | ecosystem: Host-associated > Plants > Roots > Unclassified | place... | reverse complement strand
TGTTGAAACTGACTACGGCTGGTCCTAGTGTTTCTCGCTCTCACTGGAACCTTCTAGTGTTTTGAAAAATTCCTTTGCGTGTTTGACTAGTTTAGCAGAAACATAGGATGTCGGATATAAAACAGACTAGTACTAGCTATCAACTATGACACTCAATTAGTATCGGGATTGTTTGACATGCGAGACAGTGGAGGATTTCCTACATTCCCTTTACGTCTCTCCTTTTCTGTCTCCTTGATTCTAGCTCGTTCTGTCTCTATAAGAGACCCTATCGTTCCTGTTTCTTTTCCGTTATCATTCTCTTATCATTGTCTTTCTTTCACTCGTTAGATACGAATCTATTCTTTTTGCGCACTCTATTGCTTTCACACCGCAGTGACTAAACCAATAGTCCACTATACGCCACCAATAAATTGTCACGATCCATCTGTCATTTTGCTAAGTTTTTCCCGTCTCCCATAGATCGTCGATTCATGTAAGATCGCATCGATACTCAAGGACACTAGTAGGAACCTAGACACATATCTATTAGCCAATGGTGTGGGGTGGGGTTCCAAGCGTCGTGCCCTACGTACATCTCCGACATTTTTTCGGGAATCTTCTCCAGAATATCCGCCTCTAAAGTCTCGTCCATCGCCTCTGGGTTTTCGTCCTCCTCTAGTCGAACGCGCAGGTATCCGATGATATCAGTTTTCCTGGAGCCTATGGATACACTCATCACTCGTCCAGAAAGACGCCTTTCGACCTCAGCCCGAATATGTGGCCTCCCAAGGATGAATATTCGTGTGCCCGGAGACTTGTCGAGGATTTGTTTTAGCGAATCAAGGAGCTTGGCCCGATGCACTACTACGCACTCGTCCAGAGCATCTATGCATACAAATGTGCGTAGCGAGGACGTGACAGCCCCGAGTGTCTTCACGATATCCGGAAGCAGCAGTCTTCGTCCACCAACCACCTTTTTCTGCTCTTGAAAGGCCTGTGATATTTCTTCTGGAATATTTTCCATTCCGCCAACGATCTGTTTCAGCAAGGAACCCAGCATACTAGTCGCAGACTGCTCCTTTCGGGCTGAGAAGTCAAAGTAAAAGCACGTAACGGCTGTATTTTGTCCCCTGGCCTGATCGCATAACCTGTCCACTACCAGCGAACTGACATCGTTGCTTATTAGCACAGACTCTCTTTCTTATCTCCCCCAAGGATAATCCCCCATTACCTGATAAATGTCTTGCCGACCCCCGGAGCCCCATAGAAAAACAGGACTGCACTACCACCTTCAGGTTTCCCGCTCCGATCACGCCAGCTTCTGAATTCTTCGGTTTGAATGAGCCATTCCCCCACATTCTCCACGCGGCGCTCCCGGATATCCTGATGCCGCAGCCCGGGCTCTAGAGGTGATAGCCAGGCTAGGAGTTGAGACCGTTCATCGACAACACCATAGTTATTCTGTACATTAAAAGAGTTGTTATTATTGGAGAAGTTAGCGTTATTATTGATAGTATATTGAGACATCTTCCACTCTTTGTTGCTTGTACCGTTGTAGAGGAGGACTTGTTGAGTGTGATCGGTTGATGACTTGGGAATTGAAGGAAAGCCCGGTCTTGGTGAAAAAAAAAGCAGAGTCCTCTGGTGTTACGTAAAGCAGCAGCGCAGATCTCACTTCCTAGATTGCCGGGGAAACTCTTGTGTTCTACGAACCACCATCAACTAAGATCCCTAAGCTTTGATGGTGGAACAAACCCAATTATACCTATACTCGCGATAGGAATAAAGTATTGGAACAAACATGGGGGCCAATGTCTGTTCGATGAACGAAAAAAAAGAGCTGTTATTTTCCCTCCTGGGTACGTTGGAATCCGATTAAGGGAAATTTCGCATTGGCCATCTCGGCCCCAGTTTGTTCCAATACTTTACCCCTGTCGCGAGTACATAAACTATGGTAGCCTAGGTAGTCGACACTGCGAAAACAATCCCCGGTGGACAAACACCATCTGGGGGCCCATATTGTGGGTCTTAAGAAATACATATGAGAGGGGCTCACCCACATACCACTCTATAAGTTATGTAATAATTACGAATGCGAATAAAAGTCACTGTTCTCATCAAAGTCCGGCGTCACAGGTAAATCACCCACACCTTACATGACGCGAACTATGATGATCTATTTGTTAAGAGACTATGATAGTCTTCGCAAAGGGCCCCTAACCCCCCAATATCACGATGGAAGTGATGGCACGATGTGGGGGCGAAGCTGATAGGAGAAGAGTGTTGTGTTCTCTATGGAGGTTGCTAGCTACGGTTCACCTTAAAGAGTGAAAACTCTACATGCGTAACCCCTAGAACGTTCGCCTGTCTACACTTCGGTGTTCCTCCATCACATGTGCGCTTCCTGTTGCCTAAGCTCCTCTCTGCTCCTAATACACCGTGCTACTACTGGGATTATTATATCATACCATCATATTATGATACACCATGAGCCACATATCTAACACCCATATCTCTTCCTTGTCTCCTGGGATCGGTTAGACTCCAACAAACGGTTCCTAGGCCCTCAGCCACTTGGGCTACCACAATAAACCCTCACAAGCCAGCGAAAAATGGCAGGGCGGACATGCCGGTTAACTTGATGCGCTATACTCAAGTTTTATGTTAGGTGTTCAAAAGACCTCAAGCCTCTTTTTTGATGGAGCCTGAAGGGGAGCATGAAAGAGGCAAAGAACAAAAGCGTAATCATGACAGATTTTAAGTGGAACAGTGAAAGATAAAGGAATGATAAACTAGATAGGATAGGCCGGGAGATATATCTCCCAGTCTGACTAGCAACAACAAAACACTCCTGAAACTCAACGAACTCTGAAGAAACGCGTGCAGCTAACAAAGCCTAATCCCCAACGATCACACGGAATCCAGAAAAATGCTGATATCATATCTCAGGATCCTCAGTTATCCTCCTTGATCCTAAAGCCTATGCCCTGCGCATGTTCCAACTCCCATATGCCTAGTGGCATACGGTATGAATGGAACAATGAGACCAAATGCCTTATACCTCATACCCTATGGCTAGAGACGTCAGTAAAACCACGAAAGGAATATCCTATGCCTAGCGGCATAGGATGTGAAAACAACAATCCACTGTAGAGTGTCTGACTGCAGAAACCACAAAGCCACATGCCTTACGACGGTATCTCTCCTGGCCGCATATCCGCATATCATACATGCATTACGGCACAACCAGCTAACCGCATGCCCTATAACTTAGGCAGTCCAAAAATTTTCACCATCATAGGATCCATTCAAGCGCCTCTAGAGTCCTATCCCCCGATCCTTGTGGAGGCACAGTACACTCACATCAGTTATGGTGAATCACCTCATTGACCATCTTCCACTCTATCTCCACAAAAACCGAAACCCCCTATCGAAAGTCATGTCCGGCAATAGACAAATTGACTTGGAAGCTCTCTATTACTCCGACCTCTGATAGCCGGACCCTAGTCTCGGCCCAGCTTGTACCTACGGTCTGCGTTCTATTGATGAAATATCATCCAATCCGAACAGTTATAAGGATACTATACGACTTTGACAGTGAGCGCGTAATTTGGCAGTGATGGGTAGTACCCTAACCGCACGTCTGCCAGCCCACCCTAACCCTCACTCCAGTATCACTGGTATCATTAAACCGCACCAATTCCAACTTAGCCAATAATAATAATTTATTATTGTTGTCATCTTCAAAAAAAAAACCTTCACCCCCCCCAACAACTACGGTACTGGTACCCGACTAGTGCTACGTCGTTGGAGTTTCCTTATCTAGTATGATGTCGTACTAGTAGTACTAGCAGCCCTCCTCAAGACCTTGAGGACCTTCTCCTGATATTCAATATTATTCTGACTTGTCTGGCTTAGAGTGGAGTGGATGGAGTTGAATGTTGCTGGATAGCAACCCCATACAGGGAATGATAACTACTAAAACAAAATACTCGGCAACTAACTACCTAAATGATTGCGCACTTCAGGAGCGGCGAAACCCTTTTCATTGACAACAACATCTGGCTCATGCTCAATGTACTAATCCCGAAAACATGCCCATTCTGAAAAACTGTTACTCGATTGGCGGAATATACAAATAGCATCACAACAGAAGTGTTGACAAAACATGTAGGGCCGGCACGCTCCTCAAGTAACGCTTAATACAAACTACACCGCCACAGAAGCCAGTAATCTTATCACCAAGTGATGCTTGAATTGCTTCAAGATAAGCTGCCATAATGGGGTCGAAGGCATTTCAAGTGGTAGGTTCCTTGGGAAGGGCGGATTCACAGGTAAGTAAGATTGCGTAAGTTCAAACCCATTAGACTAACCCGGAGCCGTCTTACAATTCTCCCCATATCTCCCCACAGCAGTTTCCGCTCACTGGCCATGCAGAACAGTGCGCTCAGCAACATTTAGGAATGTTAAAATATCATTAATCATTCGAGCAGAAGCGCAATCCATTATCGCAAGCTGATAAATAGTCGTTATCTTACACTCTTTGTAACACTCCTCATCAGAATCCATCGCCAACATATACTGATGATATCCCAGCTTCCACATCACTATTCAGATCCATTGCAGCTTTGTCGCATGCCTGGGGCCCTCTCAACGTGCCCTAACGCCTCCGGCTGAAATGGGACCAACACAGGCTGATGCCTTGCACTGTGGAGATGAATCTGTAGCGGTCCATTGCAATCGGCTAGGTAACCTTCAGAGTCAGATATCATGTGTCCAATCACTTCCCTGAGCTGCTGCAATTTCCGCAGCAAGCTGAGTATTTATACCACCACTCCGGATATTACATTCTCTTGAAGGAGGTTGAACCAAATGCGAGCCCAGAGATCCAGTAATGCTATTCATTCTTCGAATACCTCTCCCCCTTTGTGCCTCATAATTTCCCCCAACAACATCTCGTATCCTAACACCAGCTGAGCAAAAGGTAGCCGCATAATTTAATTTGGCAAGCCCATAGTTCATTTCCAGTTCTGAATCTGCCATGAAATATTCCTGCATACATCCATGCTGCGCAACCAGTGTTCCCAAGCGTCCCGTCCGCCCCGTAGGCACCTCCAGGACTGCAGTCCCGGGCGTCCCGGCGTCTGTCTCAAGCTGTAGGGCAAGAGCGTCCGTCCTCTGGGAAAGACTATTGTCTAAGAGGTGACTGTAGGGCCCTACAGTCCTCGACGTATCGGTAACTCCCGAATCGTACCTGCAGTCCTCACCCGTAATTTCTAGTCCTCACCCGTCTTCTGCAGTCCTCGTCCGTCTTCTGCGGTCCTCGCCCGTTATCTGCAGTCCTAGCCAATTACCTGTAGGGCCCGCTAGTCACCTACAGGGCCCGCCCATCATCCGGAGTTACCCCGAAATTGCGCCACCTGAGACACCTGCAGTCCCCGCCAGTCCGTCCCGGGCTGTCGTCTGGACGGACGCCAAGATACCCGTCCGTCCCGGGCGCCCTTTCAAGTACTGTCGTCCGTCCCGTCCGGACCCAATGACGGACGGACTGGACGCTTGGGAACACTGTGCGCAATGGCAAAGGTGGCCTTATAATTCTGGTAGCTGCTACTCGATAAAGCAACCGCATCGTCTGTTGATATCTCTGCACTGGGCTTGAACGGCTCCCGTGGGTGCTTTAAAGTGACTGGAGTTCCTGGATTGTGCTTCTGGTACTCGTACTGCTGCATAAGATTCTTAAGCTAACTCAAATTCCTGAAAATGTAGAGCTGCGACCCAGTGAGAATAGCACACCATTCATGCCAAGGGCTTCTGGTCTTCTTTTTCATTTCCTTTCCACACAAGTTACTGACTTTTGTTGCTTGAGATCTACACCGTGAGGATCCGCACCTTCTGGGTTCTCCATGGTGGAAGGCAGCAACAATGCATTGGGCTTTAAACCCACAGACATCTTCAGAACGAATCCAAATCGAAAGAACAGCCAATTTAAAGACGCCATACCCAATCGCGAGCCTGTGCCTGAATAGCTATCTGGGTCCTCAATTTGTAGCATGTATCTCGGGCAGGGTCTCGCAAAGTGAGGTTGCTCGTCTGTTGAAACCTGATCGGGATCAAGCGGTGCCTTGGGGGGTCTCCTATCCATGTGAGCACTGTTAAAAATATCTTCATTTGACCTATGAGGTACTATCTTCTCTGCTGATAACTAAGTCGTTACCTTACAGTCTTTATGTTTGGTTCAATGAGTAAGGAGCAGGTTTTATAGTGTTGGCAGGGTTGCGTGCAGCGGGAAAAGGTACAACAAATGTGAAGATTGAAGAACAAAATTCAAGCGAAGGAAAGAAGAGAAAGAAGGAATCCTCGCGGACCAACTGGTGCCTTCGCTCCAGCTGCGATTGGGTTCTGTCGCGCATGATAATGAGGTCATATTTCAGCCTGAATACCATCTTGTGAGAACTTCAGCTGTCCATAAGTGTACAGGCTCACCCTGTGCACATCCATAATGCAAAAGGAAGGGAGTAGTTAATACTCGGGCGCAAATTAAAGATCCGGAAAAAGTGACTTGAAATATCTGTGTTGCAACCATACATTTTGTTTGTCACTTTTTCCGGATCTTTAATTTGCGCCCGAGTAAAGCTTGCAACTGTGAAAAGTATCAAGGTTTAGAATTTTCTCACCAGCGCATTTTGTCAGTGTGTATCTATTGCAATGGTCGTTAACTTGTATGTCCTTGATGTAGTCATTATTGAATGTTGTTGTGCTAGCCAGGTCGGAAGACGTTCCGGCGCACTATTAAAATTAGCCAATACAACCCGTGCGATTGAAGGAATTCTTCACAGAAAGGATAGGCGGGACAGCTATGTATGGTATACCACGCCTCAATCAGATCTGGATATTGATACCGGCAGTTGCGGTACCTATTCAATCCGAGTGATCTAAATAAGGGGAAGGTCGGCTGGTACAGAGTGGATAGTGGACTAACCTGGGGTAGGTGCTGGGATGGGCTGCAGCTCATTCCCTTGTTCAACAGGGGGGCACCCTATCGAACGACTCTGGCTTCTTCAGTAATCATCGTGATAGGAAGAGAATTGATGAGAATGATTGTGAGCGCTAGAGCGACAGGTATTGCATCGGGAGGAGCTGAGCATGCGAACTGGTTTCCATCTCTCAAACTTTCGATCACTGTAGCCCCGAACACGATCGCTGCCACGAGAAGTACTTTTGTAATGATCGCACTCGCTTTGCTTTCACCAGTCCACTGAGTCTCCACTCATTTCAAATTGTGTTTGATATGGAAGGTGGTAGAGAAAGGAACATGACCCGGGATCTAGATCAGTGCAGTGGTATGATTTGGAGAAAAAGGTAGTTGAGATTGCAGAAGGAAGGAACGTTGATAGCAAGAGCAGGGGAGGACTATTAACAAAGGTTAGTTTATACACTCTCACATTGGAGTCTAAGGTGTTTGACAAAGTGTGTAGATGTTGGCGGGAGTACGGGTTAGAAATATGTGAGAATAGAGGCTATTGGTAAGATATATTTCAAGAACCGGGGTAGCGCAGGTTTTGACACCAGGTAGAGAAACAATTGCAAAACAGTAGGGTCCTTGGATCAAGACTTTTTGTATTTTTGGACCGATTTGAGGATGGGAGGCATTGATTCTTGAGTAACTTTATGCGGTGGATTGAGTTGTAGTAATTCCGAGAGGTGAATAAAGGCTGAATGGGATCGGGATGTATAAGAAGCTTGAGGCAGGAAGGGGAAGAAAGGTGAGGGAGGATGGCGACTTTGCCGCATGAAGGAAGGTGACATTGTGTGGGGAACAATGTGGAGAAGGGGACGGCGTTGTGTGTGGGACAACGGTAGGTGAGATCTATTTAGGAGGGCAACGGTTGCCACAGGATGGCTTATCAGATCATCAGATCGCACACGCCAAGATTTGTTGTACAGTACATAATAGACTAGCTGCCCGCCTCAAGACCTTGAGGCCGTGTCCTGGGAGATGTGGTCGATCAAATAGGTATAGGATAATGATGTAGTATGAGTGAGATAGTTGAGTGGATGGTGATATGGTATCAGGATCAAGGGAGGCGATATATGTAGAACCAAGGTGATATTAGTTGATGGAGGCAATGCGATACTATAGGTGCAAACTCTGAAATTAATAATCAAGCCATGTGATATAAAGTATTGAAAGAAAACAAAGAATAATAGGTTTCATAGCACCAACTTGAATTGAGTTAATAAGATAAATAATTAGTTCATTATGTAAGAACAAAGTGTATAAACAATAAAGAGATAGATATATATATTTAGTAGTGGCTATAAAATTAGGTTAAAAAAGGCAAACAGTATATAGAAAGCCTCATTAAAACCATTCAGTCAAAAACCTCTGGATAAGAGGGAAAAATGCTGGTATGGAAAAAGAGTACTTTCACAGGATTCGCATTAAGAAAAGATGGAATTGATAAGGAAAGTAAACGACGAAATTGATAAGGAAACTAAGACAGTTTTAATATAAATATACTATTGTCAATAACAGGCTGTTGCAAAATCTGTTCAATAGCTTAGTATATATTATATTGCAGGAATATAATATTAGCCAGAGCAGAAGTCAGAATGGAGATATATATCACAAGGGTATCTTAAAGCAGGCCCTCAGGATATACAATGTTTGATATAACTGTGGGAGTATTACTGGATGGCAATAGAGTAAGTCCATTCAGTGATGTTACTCTAGACAGTGCTACATAGAGCTGGCCATGTGTAAATGCATCAGTACGAAGATCTACACCTACCTTTTCTAAAGATTGACCTTGTGACTTATTAACAGTCATAGCAAAGCACAATCTGACAGGAAACTGCTTGCGTTCAAGAATGAAGTGCAGTTCCTCATCACTGGTGGTAAGCTTTATCCAAGGCAGGAGGCGAATCTCTCCATCCCACCTGCCACCCAGAATAGCTACCTGTAAACAGTTGCGGTTAATTCCTAACAACCTTAATCTTGTACCATTGCACATTCCATACTTTGGACTCAAGTTCCGCATAAGGATTAGTGGTACTCCAGCTTTTAATCTAAGACTGGATGGTGGGATAGAAGCTAAGTTTACACTCTGCAAATATTCTACCGCATAGGGTTCTGAGGCTGCAGCTTCTTCACTGACCTCTACTTTATTGACAGCCTCAAAGCGGTGTTCTGTACCAGGCATCTTATCCAGAAGACTGTTATTAAAATCAGTCACAGTGTCATTCTTGAAAGCCAGAATTGCCCTTCCAATTAGAGCACTATGAGATGTAACAGCTTCATCCAGCAGAGCCTGGGGATACAGTTGATCACACAGTAGATCAACTGTTTCAACTTTGCGAATATATTCTGCTAGAGATATCTTTCCATACATATTTAGATCATTCACAAGACTCTTAAGAAAGCCAATGAAGATCTGGTTGGAATCGTTAGCCTCAATCCTCATACTCGTCTTAAGCCTTAATACTTGCAAGCTGTTCCAGATAGAACTATGCCGAATACAAGCTTGTACAGTAGCCTGCCTTGAACCTCGCCTTACTACTGGCAAGATTTGTGCAAAATCTCCACCCAATACTGTGGGAATTTTACCAAAGAGAGAACTATCACTCACATGACAGATGTCATTCAAGGTCGAGTTAACTGCCTCAAAGCAGGACTTATGTTGCATAGGCACCTCATCCCAAATAATAAAGGAGGTTTTTCTGATCAAGTGGGCAAGAGGTGAGTTGCTACTAATATTACATGCAAAATTGAGTCCATTGGATAAGGGAATCTTGAATCTTGAGTGAGCTGTTCGGCCACCTGGTAACAATTGTGCTGCAATACCAGATGACGCGACACAAAGGACAATCTTTCCCTGAGCACGTAGGTAACTACAAAGACAATTATAGAGAAATGTCTTTCCAGTCCCAGCTGCACCTTGGAGGAAGAAACCAGACCTATGATATCCACGAGGATTACTCTCATATTGCTCCACGATATTGACTATTTCTTCAAAACAATTTTTCTGCTCTGGATTGAGCTGTGCTTTCATTGCATTATATGCTTCTTCTTCCTGATGTGGCTCATAGGCTAATTCTTCCTCAATCATTGCAATATTCTGGTTAGATTGTTGTGCCACCCATGAAAGGAGTGGTTCTGGCAACCCATAATCTGACAGTGATTTTCCAAATTCTCTTAAGTACTCTTGAATAAGGAAAAGACCATAGTCATGGTCAATCCTACCCACAATTTCCTCAGCTCCTGGGGGTACTGGAACCTTCCCAGTAGTCAATATATGAGGAATATCATCACACATCGCTTGCCAAAATGATTCCCAAATGGCAAGTGGGTTGCTGATAGTTGTATACTGCAGGGCCAAAGCAAATAGAAGTCGCAAAGCCCTACCAGTCATAAACTGTGCACCTTCCCTGAAGAGTGCTACCCACTCTCCATCGTCCTCTAATAGCCCTAAGGCAATGCAGGCACCTTTGAATGTAGGGTACACTATACCATCAACTGTCCTGAGATTTTCAAAACTTGTAGCTCCTCGAACAACAGTTAATAGTAGGCGGAGATAATACCTCTCACACTGAAAGGGACTGGCCGAATACATCCGGCCCACTGCAGTCCCTTTTTGCCTCTTCTTCCAGCCTATCTTACGAACATAGACAAAGTGCTCAGGAAATTCATAGTAGAGTAATTACCTGCCATCTCCATTCTGTGCATTGTAAGAAAAGAAAGCCATCAGTGTAGTCATAGACCCCTCAATTAGATCACGAATGTGATCGGAATCCTGATGACCGGCAAAGTAAACAGCTTGTTGCCCTGGCAGATGTAATTGCAGATGAGTTACTGGTGGCTGTTCATCATGCATAGCAAATTGAAACAAACGCCAAACCGCTTCAGTTGGACCTAAATAGCGTCCATGCAGATAGCGCTTGATCTCATCATGCTCAGGCTCCACACTCACGGTTGCTATATCTCCGCCTTTATAAATGTATTTGTGAATATACTTCACGCTTGCACTGAACAGCAAACCTCAACATTTATGTGAGCATTGTAGCGGAGAGACAGGTAGGGGCTGTATGGTACAACTCTACGATTGTCAATCACAGCAGTAAGAGTACCTCCAGATCCAGGAACAGGTATGATAAAGGACCTGCCTGTATTGCGCCTTCGATACTGTGGATAGCCATTTTCTGGAATCGTTGTCTCTTCCAAAAAGGTATATGGATATCCCTTATGACAGGTTGTTACAATAGCTGGGTTTAGGTCTTTCATGCATAAGGCATTACCATTTCCCTCAACACACTGGGTGTGTACCATTGTAGTCTGAATGATTTCTCTCATCCGTTGACCAATGATATCATCTTCAGTTGGAAGCTCGGCAGAAATAAACCTGTCAATATACGTAGGGGTAAGGAATTGGGCATCAGTTTGCAGGAATAGAAGAAGATGAAGATGAGGAAGCCCACACTTCTGGTATTCAATAGTCCATACCCAGCCACGCCAAGGACCAAATACCTGCTTATGCTTGATCTGATCCAACAGATCACGAAGCTTGAGATTGAAGACTCTGGCAACAAGATCTGGGCGGTCAATGGCTGTCTGTCCTGGGAGGAGTTCATCTTGGATCTCTGTCCACTTTGGATTAGCCGTAAACGTAATAAACAGTGAAGGCTTTCCAAAGTGGCGTACCAGAGCCATACTATCCTGATACAGTTGCTGCATGAATCTGTCTCCACCAACATAGCTTGATGGCAAGACAACTCTGCGTCCAACTTCATCCATATTCACATCGCATCGTTGCAGTACATCGGCAAGACCATTGTACAAATCAGTTCTAATTTTAGCCTGATTTGTTCTGAGCCAGTTCAGCTTGTTCTGATCACAAGCTGCCCAGGCATCAACCACGAATTGCTGGAAGAGCCTTTGGGATCTCATAAGAGTAGCTGGCTCATCAGTCCTGGTGTGTAAGCGGAACCTGTAAAATGCCCTCTGTGACATCCTCAAGTTCTGGCGATTGCCATCCTCATTGAGGAGAGTTCTTGCCCAGTGCCAGCCAGGCTCCCCACAAGGGCAGAGGAGCACATAGTGCAGTGGCATGTATGAAGCATGGTTGGGGTTAATGATGGAGAATCCACGGTTGGGAATTTCACCATTAATCCTCTCAGCTAATACAATATCACGAAAGCCTCCCCTGCCATATTCCTCTGGCAGGATCATTGCAACCTCATTAGCCGTTGGCAAGTTCTCTCTTCGGAGATCAGCCCCTGTCTCCACGATCAGACTCAATTGGGGATCGAGAATGATATGCAGGTTTGGTTCCTGCTCTGAAAGCTGTGCGAACTGCTCCCTGGCTGTTAAATACAGCTGGATAAATGGAGAGCCTGCTTGAAGCATCTGTGCAATAGATGCTATTAATACAGGATCCAGGGTAGGTGCTCTTGCAGATCTTGCCTCTGCAGCCAAAACTGGATCAAACAAATATATTTGTGAGTATAAGGCATCCAAGCCTGCTGGAGGAACCAGAGGGCCTTGCTGGTGATAGAGACGACCATGAATTTGAAAGAGCTGAACGCCCTGCCTATTAGCTCCAGTACGATCATCAGCATTAAATCTGATGGAAGTAAAGGCAAAGAGGGCATTCCAGCGACGGATATGCTCTCTGAACAACCTTGACTGACTATCTTGACAAGTCATCAAGGTGTTCAGAGGTTCAGGCAAAGCCCTCATCCTCTCCATGATCACGTCCCCATGCTTGCAACAGGCCTCAAAGGTCCCTGCTTTAGCACGGGTAACATTTAGTGGTCTTTCATCCTGCCAGTGCAGTGCATGACATTTACCACAAATGAGATACATCCGACCCAAATTGTGTGTTGCCTATTCCAGACGCCACTCAATAAAGGCCATGGGAACAGGTTCAGTATTCTGCCCCACAGCCTCCACTGCCTCAAGTGCAGCCACATTGCTAACTGCACCTTCAGCGATTCGGAGTCGTTGCCTCGCAGTACAGCGTCTCCCCTAGCCAGATTTTCATTGGTTAGCTATTGGTCATAAGGTATTTCTTTACATGCATTGTGATAGAGTTTCTTACCAAGCATTCCCTACACATTCGACGACGGTTACCTCGAAGGTCAGTGTCGAACTCACCCAGTTGCCTGTCACGCCGACACCCGCTACACCTGTGACTCTCCATATTGACCTGTATTGTAATTCATTCACAATTGGTTAATATTTAAGGAGAGAGAAAATCAATAATCATAGGGGCTCACCTTGAGGCCAGTGAAAAGGTCGGAGAAGAGTGGTGCTTGTTAGCAGGTAAATGCGTGCCGGCCAGCGGCCAAATATCCGGTAGCCAACTAAACAATATATTAGCAAAGAGATCAAAGGGAAATGTGCGAATATCAGAGGGAATTGGGGGAGTGGAAATGGTAAGAATCGGAAGGGTGTGATGGGGTGAATCTGGTGGGTGAAAAGAGGATGTAGGGAGCAGAAGAAAGGGATATGATGAGAGAGCAATCGGTAGGGGGAAAGAAATAAAGGGTGAACAAAAGA
>Ga0307510_10006902_pt1 | contig 13540 bp, 18 predicted proteins | sample 12_EM_MG_FD_207224 | JGI IMG/M metagenome (GOLD analysis project Ga0307510, IMG submission 207224) | Populus trichocarpa ectomycorrhiza microbial communities from riparian zone in the Pacific Northwest, United States - 12_EM | ecosystem: Host-associated > Plants > Roots > Unclassified | place... | reverse complement strand
GAGACGGTATTTGGCCTAAGAGTTTTGTGCTCCTAAAAAACCTAGGACTGGGCGAATAGTGAGCCACAAGGAATTCCTATAACATAATATCTATTCCATCCCTGTCACCAAGCGTGTCCCTCTAACTAAACAGGCCAGTTAACTAGTGACAAAGCAGAATTTAGCCTATCCCGGTGGTCAAGTACCCATGTGGCCCCATGGCAGTTGCGCATTCTTTGAAGATTATTCGCTCCGTGAGGCATACTCTTGTTCTGCTGTTTTCATATGCAGTTGATATCAAGATACGGCGCGGGGCGCTGAAAATGTGCACCAAGGTGGGTGCGTTTTGTGGTGGCGATTCTCCAATATGTCTGATTTTTTTGTTCCGTTTTCAAACTTGTGCATGGGGTGGCTCTGGGTACGACCTTCAAGCATTAAAATGACTACTGTAGTACTATGGGCACTATAGCACCCATGTCGAACAAAGTGACAGGAGTATTAAGCACGCATCATACTAATAGAAGTATACAAATATATCGGATGAACATTGCTTATGTACCACCTGAAGATGTCAGGCTTGTAAGTAGAAGGTACAAATCCCACAGACATGTCAGCAATATGTAACATAATTACCGTAGATTCTGGGTAAACTCGACCCGCCACCATTCCCGGTATGGCAGTTACTATCCCCGGAAGAGCGAATTCGCCACGGGGTTAGTCTTTGAGAGGAATAGTGGCTGCCTTAAGAAGCATGGCGGCGGGTCGAGTTTACCCAGAATTTACGGTAATCAAAGCATTTGGTTTCTGGCGGATAAAAGATGATTTTTTTTTTCAAAACGAAAAAAACTCAACAGAAACTAGAATTGAAAACGAGACCCCCGGAATTCATTTTCCCTATTTACAGCCCTTTGTAGATAGAGATATTTTGAAATGCATCCACACGCTGGTATGCAGTTTAAGCCCCTCGGGCTGGATTTCACACCTCTATAGGAAAACGGCGGAGGTACTCTATTTTGTAATTGCTATGGAAGAATAGATAAACTAGTTGAACCGCTCTAATGGGCTACTTGTTTCAACGAATTTAAACCCCCAGTGCTTTGTCTTCGGTTCCTGGTGAGACGGATTACCATATCCGAGAGGTTCTCAGGACAGGCTGGTATCTATTCTTCCATCTAGATGCCTTCCTAGAAAGGATGGCTGAAGCCTGTGGGTATGGCAAAGGGCTGGGCTTTCCAGGTTTTTCTAGGCAATGGGTGGTGACTGGGGGGCCCCGCACATAACTCGGGGGAATTACCGCGAGGTGCATTCCTGCGGCGGTCACCCTCATGGAAAGCAGTCTTCCAGAGTGTCGACGGGCCCTTCGTCCTGCGGCACGAGGCGCCGTATCTAGGGTACCACACCCGGAACCGCAGCCCGCTGGGCACCTACAAAGCCTACAAAGCCTCCGAGATGCTTGGAATCGCCGCTTACCCTAGCCCCTGATAAGTATCCGATAATCTCACAGTTTTCCCCAAATAGAATTTATGAGGGCACAAATAATCAAGTTTAATGCGTATCGTGCTCTAAGGTGCCCGAATAGTCTGAGTCTACATTAGAGATCCCTAAGCCACGTTCGTCCGGGACTTGAAGTTATATCACTTTTTGCAACCCTCTCATCCCTTTCCATGCCTTAATGGGTGCTTGTAACTCTGAGTAGTTGAATACAATAAGAAGGGGGAGAAGAAAGTAACGAAAACTTATCTAGCGACTAGGGAAGATAAACCTTTTGCTTGGTCAGCAGGGTATCCCGGCGAGGCAACCTACCCATGGTAGGAATAGATACCGTACTTGATCAAGAAGATATCCCCTTGGCCAATTGTACTTACTCCTGGTTGGAATGTATTATTTCTAATAGTGGAGAAAGAAGTCTGCTTTTTTTTTAGGCCGATAAGGCACTAATATCTAACACTATCTTAGCAAGGCACGTCAGTTATCAACCGCTCTTGCCTAATCCTTTTCAAATTTGACCACAGAACCCTGAGAAGTGAGGGAAAGCTAGTGTACCACAAACCCTCCGATTTGTAGAAAGTTTAACTAGCCCAGGATGGATAGACGGGGGTTAAGCCGAGAGGCGGAGAGCGGAGAAGATGGGATATCTGACATTCTACTTCTCTCGTCCGATATTATTATAACATAATATTACAATCCGAACATAACTAGTTAAGTTAATGGCTATTTTTTTGATAGCAATGTCGGAAAGTGACCCGAAACGTCCTGCGAACCTGATCACATAATGGAACCGGGCTCCGTCGGCTCCATACGATATACCTCCGATAAAGGGGCTGCATGATGGAGGACTTAACTCATGGGTGTGGTGAGACTAGAGGGCCAGGTAGCAATCCTCGAAGCTATTGTAAGCCGGGCAATGAGAACAAACAAGCACAGTACCGGCACACGGAACCGCTGCCCCTTTGTACCTATCAGGAAAAACCTCCGGTACCTCGGAGGGCTTCCCCGTTTGGCTGGGCATGGCATCTGCTGGATTCTTTTAAAGAAAAAGGAATTATTCATTGTGCAATTATGTTAGGTAAGTACCAGTACAGTACGGTACTACACCAACTCAATACCCCTACTCACTTGCCTTCAAAGAGGACCAAAATCGCCAAGGCTGTGGTTTATCTGCTGTCTTGCCTAATTCTTCAGGCGTGTTAGAATTCCCCGGGTTACTTGTATCGCACATTCTCACTGGCCTACCCGAGTAAGGTGAAGCTTGCGAGCTACTCGAGTACAACGCCGGCATATTCCCGGGGAAATGGATGCACGAATCTTTACTACGCGAGTTTACGGTATTAGAGCTTTTCGCTGGTTTGGCAGGCTTCCGTGAAACTAGAATCTTTTCAACCCTACGAACATAATACCGCAGAGTGCTCTTACTAGTGCAGTACCGTACTCGAGTACAGTACCTCCTCCCTAGGTTAATGAAAGTTCGCCAGAGAATCTAGCCTTGTTTGCAATCGGACTTGCTGTTCCTAGCGACAGGCGGGTTCTGCCAAGAGAAACACAGCGCTTCTAGAATCTGCTACCAAAAACACTATATTAGCACCTAGCTTCAATTGCGCGGGGTCTGGGAGAGAGCTATGGAACTTTAATTTCTGTAAACCTTACAATTGGTATTGTAGTAGTGCTCAGTGGAAAAAATAATAACAGCCTTGTTAGGTTTTTCGCGCGCCTTTGAGCCTGAGTTGTGTGCTAGGCATGTGTTACGATAAAGTATGGGCGAGATCGCATTCTAGCCTAGCCTGTGTTGAAGAACAAAGAAAGTGCCTACGAGTAGCTATCATTCGGCCGACAGCCTTTTGTACGTGATTCCTTCTTTCCAGTGGGTGTCACTACTTTCATTGGCATGGAAGCGATCAGAAATCGAGTGTGGAACTCCAGGGGGACTTGAATTTCAGCCCTCCTTCGATCGCCTGGGATCCTACCATTTGCTTCGCCAATCCGTAACTTTGGGCTAACAAAGCCTAGGCTAGGAGGATAAGGTCGTTCTGCAAAGAGTGTTAAGGTGTATCCAGAAGACTTGACAAGGGATGCAACCACGATAGCCCAGCCCAGCCAATGGCAATGACGATTGTTAAATTTTGGTGCATTTTACTTGACTCGCTACTAAAAGGTTGGTTTGGCTCGCAAGGAAAGACATGAACATAGGAGTAGCGGCTGGATGGTTAGATGGATGGGATAGGAGCATGCGAAAAGGGATGATGGCGAGGACAGGACCGCCAACTCCACCCTGGTCTACCTTGGTAGCAAGGACGTTAGGAGCTAATGTCTCGGGAAGGGAAGATAGTTTTCCCGAAGTGTATTTAAGTTGACGAAATATTAGACCCTTGATGACATGATCAGTTCTCCGTCAAAGCTGTTCGAGGAATTTAGAGTGGCTGCCCAGTTTCCTGCTTCTCATGGCCCCCACACTGCGGAGAGAAATCAACGCTTTGTATGGCGTGCATCCTCCCGTGGCGAGTCGTGAGCAAATTGAATCAGATAGCCGGTGAGGGGAGTGCAATTTCTGAGACGGGGGAGGAATAAGAGTAATCGTAAGAGCAGATACAGCCTTCAACTTCCCAATGCCGGTAAGCCGTGTTCAAGATGCGTCCCTTGCCAGGGACCTTGGCAGCCCTCTACCGTATGCCAGGTAACGGGCTCACAGGCCATCGGCGCGATCCTTTCCGCCCTTTACGGCACTCTCCGAGCCATTACAGTTTTTCATTTTAGGGATTTGGGCACATAATTCCCACACGCTCCTTGGAGACCAAGAATAGTGTGGCAAGTCACGCATTAATATACCGGTACCCCGATTCGACACCCACGAAGAAAGCACCATAGCACCGGGGACGGACAAGAGCGAGCGGGTGGCGATACTGCTGTGGCAGCAAGGGGCGCCTCCGGGATAGCTATATCCCGCTCGGCATGGGTCACTCTCGCTCTGGATGCCGAAATTGGGCCAAGCAAGTGCCGTAGGGCCGCTCCTCCAACATCATTGGACCTAACCTATCTCGGCGGATTACGATAAGTAAAAGCCGCACGAAGGGTTCTCTCTCAGCAGTGAGAAGACGGAGGTTACCGGCACTGTGTATGCTCTCAGAAAGAACAATGCCAATTACCACTCGTGCGATCTCAGTAACTAGAATATTCTCTTCTCACTCAATGATAGCAACACTGCTCTCAAGGTAGTGGCGGAGGGGTATCTTGGAGGTCATTTTTTTTCGCTTGGAAGACTAAATATGCAGGGATATGCAATATAGGAGTACGCCTTGCGTGAGTGATTCGGTTTCAATGCTGTCCTGCGGGGTTGACTGACACTGAAGGATCTATGATACTTCAACGTCTTTTTTCTCTCCGGTTGGGGGCCTCAATGCGTTGGCAGAGTTTGTTGGACTACCGTACACCAGATGCACCGAAAGCTTGGGAGAGGGCATAATCCATGAACGGACCCCAATGGTGTGATCGGCCGAACCAAGGAGACTCCTTCTTGGCTTTTCTGGAGAATGGCAAATGCTGACAGAATTTCTTCTCGTTTGCAAAGGGTAGGCTTGCCTACGGTACATGTCAGAAATGAGCATTCATTGGGGGGCGGTCCACGGACTGACCCTTGTATCTGAGCACCTCTCCATGCTTTTGTTTGAAACATCTTATGTTCCCGCTGACCCACGGAATGTGCTGCTCAAGCACTTGGAAAAAAGGGATGTTTTAAGGCATATTACCCGTGGTATCATACGAGGCCTGGTGCTCGCTCTCTCGTTCAGGGCCCCTGCCCTAGCAAGTCTAAATACGGTATCATACCATACTCAAAATAGCAGTGGGCCTTGGCCCTCTTGAGTCAACCTTCTCTTTACAAATTAGCCTGTGGGTGGAGGGTTTCTCTGCCACTGGGCTGGTTTTTTTTACTGGATCCTCCAAGTGTCTAGTGGTACAACGCCCCATAGAACCTCTAAGTCACGACACAAAACCCAAACCACTCGACAGGTATGGGGGAGGTTTGAAGCAACCAACTAACAAGTAGGATGGGCAGCATCCTTTGGAGCCCAAAAGTGGGGTAATAAAGACCCAAAGTTCCTCCAGGTTAAGAGAGAGTAACTGTGACACTTTTATGAATAGGAAATCCCCCTTCACTAGAATATTCAAAACATTAGCAGTAACACTCATCTATTTAAGACTTGAAAAATTACCACCTCTAGGATGAAATCCTGTGCCCTTATATCATCAATCCCCCTCACGCCAGGCCTAGAACCAAGGGTTTTTAAACGACATGATCACACTTCACAACGGAGAATTTAACCCATGTTAATGGGCTATTATCCAGATAGGGCATAGTTATCAACCTATGTCTTGAAGTCCAGTTATACAAGAGTTTCCTCACCCCTACTCTTCCAATGGGCCCGTCCAGCAGGGGGGACTCTTCCCTGCTTGCATTTGATAAATTCGTCTTATTAAAAATTCAGGCTTGGTAATGGACGCACAGGATCCTCGATATGGTGGTTTCCAGCGGGATGGAAGGCAGTTCTTCGCCACCAACAAACTCTGCACATGCTGTCTCACCTTTCTCACCCTAGCCCAATACATCATGTCGTTGTTGGGGGCAGGGGTGTGTGCAGCAGAGAGGGTGTTGTCCACTGATCTGGAACGCATTCAAGAAGCATACCATGCAGCATATCGTCCAGTATTGGGCCGAGGTGATTCCAATAGCCTAGGCCAAAGTGGGGGAGGGCGAATCGAACTGCCGTAGAACGCTTCTCTGCGGTGTGTTGGGGGTGAAGTAATAAAAAAAAGCGTCTTATACCCCTTCTCCCTGCGTATAGGAGACGAAAATGGTGTGGTGTCCTGTGTAAACATTGGTCTCTGTGCACTATTGGTCCGATGATACCTTTCAGTTATTTCCCCAAAGTTTCTGCCGTTATCTAAGCTTATCTCCCCTGTCTCTTGTACATCTAGAGGTCCTCGTGGTATGAAATTCATTCTGTTTTTTGTAGGCTCCCTTAGTACACGATGTGGGATTATACTCAGGCCTAAAAATAGCGCTGTCGTCTGTATCCAGAGGCTAGCCCTTATCCTATGGATACCTCTGCTAGTTCCCATTCGTCACCTGTCCCTTTGCTGTCCTTGCAGTGGGAGATGGTAGCTTCAGATAGTGGTTGATGATACCTGCAACACCAACACATTAATCGCCAGGAGTACGGTACGGCACAATGCCTGCCACTGCTATGCTCATAAGTTAACTTGCATCCTACTAGTTGCGAAAAAAAACTGAGTTACAGCATATGGTCCCAGCAACATAATGCCCATGACCTAGAACCCAAGAGTGTTCACCAACGCGCAGAGTGGATGGTCGAGTTGTTCTCGATAGGCGGGCCACACGTAGAGAATTGCCCAGCGATAATGGGAGCGGAAGAATCGATGGAGAGAGAGTATATCCATACAAGTCTTTTCTGCATTACAGTCTATAAGAAGGGGCGTTCACCAATAGTTTCGGCAAGTTTCTTCCCTCCCATTTTTCCTTCCCTCCTTGTCTATCAGCAATTCCTCTATGGCGAGAATTGCGGTTTCACCTGATACCAACCAACCGCTCCTTGGTCCCATACGGACCAACCCGCACCGCTCATCACTCGCCTTGCCTCCCTTTCGCCTCCTCCTCTGCCCTTCGTATCCTCTTTCTTGATGAGGTGCTCGGCCTTTTCGAGCACCCATTTCGGTATGACACCGCGCAGTTAGTACCGTAGCATATTTACCGACACGACACCATCCTACCGCACAAAAGTGAGCCAGAATCGGGCCTGGAACCAATAGAACCAAGTCATCAGCCAATTGGTTGTATTGAGCCCACTAATAGCACTCGACAAGGCTGTTAAAAGGGCCGCCCTGCTCTCTTGGTCACACAAGGCTGGCTCTTTCAAATACGGTACACAGCCTAGGATACAAAAGCAAAAAGGGTTTCTTGGCAGCGGGGTATCTGCTATTTAAGGGTCTGGGGGTTTCTGGGGATTGTCATGTCTATTCTTTCCCTGTAGGAAAGTGCCTAGTAAATATGGAAGATGTTAAGAGTATGAAGACTGAGAGTAAGGCCGAGAGGAATGTTGGGAAGCGAGGGGGCGGTGGGGGTGGAGCAGAAGCGAAGGGGAGGGGCGGGAACAGGAATGGAAGGAAGAGAGCGAAAACTATTGATCAGCAGCCAGAAGGTGATGAAGAGCCAGAGACTGTTCCGGCGGAGGAAGAGGCGGAGGGTGATGAGGAAGTAAAGGTTACCACAACTATAGCCGCTGGATCGGAGGATGTCACGGACACGAAGGATATCTCGGAAACAAAGGAAGGGACGGACCAAGCTAAGAAGAAGCTCAACAGCGGGCGCAAGAAGATTACGGCGAAGACTCCGAAGCGAGAGCTATCCTGCATTGACCACCCCACCGCGGTATTTCAAGATATCTCTGACCTACGGTGGCTCCCCCCCCCTATCTTTTTTGTATAACTGACGCAATCGCTAACTCCATAGTATAAAGGAACCACATATCAGGCCATCACCGCCCTTACCACTGCATATTTTCCTTCGCGTCTTGCCCACAGACTTTCTCAAGCAAAAACGAATGGAAACGCCATGTTAACAGCCAGCACCTTCTCTTCCACTACTGGCGCTGCGACCAAGCTCCTTGCTCTCCACAGACTGATCCTTCACCATCAGGGGCGAGAGAAAAGAACACCTTTAATAGAAAGGACCTTTTTACGCTGCATGTCAAGCGCATGCATAGCTCTACTGTCACGACGCCAGAGGGGCTGGCAGACATGGTGGATAGGTGTAAAAGGCAGAGGCGAAAGCCACCAGCCTGGGAAAAGTGTGGGCACTGCGGGAGGGAGTGGACTAGGGATGAGTTCGGGGAGAAGATGGAACATATCGGAGGCCATTTGGAGATAGACGCTAGTGGAGACAAGGCAGAAGGCGCCGAGAAGGGGTGGAAAATTGATGACGAGTTTATAGAGTGGGCTGTTGAGGAAGGAATTGTTGAGAGGGCTGATTTGGAGAAGGAGAGAGCGGTGGTTGGGGTGGGAGGGGTCATTTTGGGAGGGGGGGAAGGGGCAAAAGATTTCGATGGGAGGTATAGGCTTGTGAACGTGGTTAAGCCTGGCACTCGTGGGCTTAAGCCTTCTGCGTAGATGTTTCTTTGGTTCACTTCTTCCACTTTGCTTGATCCGTATCCGATTTTACTTGTTCTACCTATTCTGTGTGCCTGGACGGCCAAATTTCCTATCATTTTCTTCTCTTTTTATCACTGCCTCGATACCCACCTGTCATTGTCTTGTCCGTTATCACGTTCTGTCTCCTGAGTTCCCCCTCAGGGCGTTTGGTATGACTAGTGTTCCTTTATCCTTTTTTTCGATACGATAACTCTGTCCTTCAATATAAAACGATCCTTTGAATCATGCCAATTTCGTGCCTATCCTGACGCCGTAGATAATTTCTGGCCTCAAATCCTAGCATCAAGGGGGCGATTCTAAGGACTCCAAGGTCACCTCTTCTCACTCGCCGCGCTCGCCTTCCTTGCCCTCACTGCGTATGTCTCCGCTCATTACCCCATAGGGAAACTGGAAGAAATACCGAATCTGTAAACGAGCTAGATTGGGTAAATCGCGACTCATCATAATGTGTCACTCGAGAACATGTCAAATGTGATACGAAGGATCATGTGAAATTCTATTCTCACCATCTACCATGCTCCATCGTAGCTAAGCGCTGTACTCCAACTTCACCCACTATACCACCGCCGCACAACTCCGGCAATCGACACGGGCATGCTATTTCCATCCATCATCCCCACGGCAAACATATCGTCCCAAAACCAGGGAAGTGTGTAGTTCAGCCATACCGCAACCCAAATACGTCCTGCCATCCTGGTCCACGTGGTGCTCTTGCCCGTGCGCGCCGACGACACGAGTGTCTCGAGTAGTATCCCGAGAGGTTGTAAGAAGTAGAACGCGAGAATGCCACGGGGCACGGAGGACCATGAGAAAGGCGGCATGACGAGGAGTGGCAGGGCGTGGAAGAGGCCGCTTATCAAGAACGAGAGGGTGAGGACTAGTGCGTAAGAGCGTGGAAGGTGGAGGCGAGTTAGGATGGAGGCTGAGGTTAGAGTTAGTGTTCGGCGGATGGTCTGGTGCCAGAATTTGCCCCAGAAGTTGCGGATTGAGGTTATGTCTGTTAGAGAGCCAAAGAGGGGCGGCCAGTCCTGTGCTCGAAAGAGTCGTTAGTGGATCCTCTCGATGCCGAGAATGGGTTGGGGGAGAGGATACCTCTGGGTCATACAATCCCACGGCGACAACTCCCGCAGAACAGAAGACATGACCGAGTTCAATACCTGCGAAATTTACCACGGCAATCGCAAACCTTCTACCAAAGCTGCCATCCCTAGTGCTTAAATATCCACCCCCCTCGGTATCGGGGATTTTATACCTTCCAACCACAAACTCATAACAAAAGTCGTACCCCACAGCCAATAACACGCCCCACACAACTCTCCCAAGCACAAACTCCCACCTGCCAACTTTCCTGTTGGCAGTGGGCACAACTCCCTTCGCGCGAAAATTCCATCTGATGCCGCGCTGGTCGAGAAGTAGCTTTGCACTCCAGAGGATCTTCCGGAAGGAGAATCCCCACGTCGCGGCTTCGCCCGGCTTGTCGCTATGTAGGTAGAGGAGTGTTTCGGGGGGTGCGGGGAGGAATAAGTGTTGGGAGAGGGTGGAGAGGTAGAGTGGCCAGAGGGAGCCGATGGCGTAGGTTAGTTGAGGATTCGTAGGGTCGGCTGGGGAAACATGTGTCACAGTCACGAGGAGTATGATTGGCGGGACGAAGAGTGCGCTGCGGAGAGGGAATGGTGGGAGGGAGAGGGAGAGGATGCAGAAGAGGTGGAGGAGGAGTGCTGAGACGAGGGGGGCGGGGAGAGGGATTGATGTTTGGAGGGCCATTAAACGTGCTGGCGGGGGGAAAGGGGGGAAGGAAGAAGGGAGTGTTGAGTTATTACGATCTAGAAATGATTAGTTTTTACCTGGACGAATTCGGCACCGGGTCATTCGGCGCACCTCCCGGTCCCATCCGTCCCTATCCCTCGTATTTTCTACCGGCTAATTGCACTCAAGCTTGGCAGGGGAAAATCGAGCTGACACCACTGTCTACAGGGATCGCCCGCCCACCTTCAACCTCCTTCCTTCCTCTCTACTTCCTCCTCCTTACGAGTACTCAACACCTGCTCCATAACCCCCACCACCTCCGCAGCCCTAAACCTGTGCATCAGCTTCCGTACATTCTTGCCCTCCTCGATGCCCTTCTCCCCGATTGTGCGAGCAACGTGGATTACCGGGACGTCGAATTCCTATTCTCCCAATCAGCTTGACCACGGCGATAACCAGCTAGGAATAAGGGTTGGTTACGTAAACACGCCACTTGTAGTCCTTCATCACGTCTACTTCGGTGTACTCGAATGGCCTCTTTTCCCATGCCTGGGAGAGCTCGGTGCGTGCCGTATCGCAGAGGCTACATGTTGCACGGCTGTAGAGGGTTATGTGGACTGGGAGGCGGCGGAGGAAGAGGGCGAGGGTTTGGCGCATTGTTTGGCGTAATGGGGAGGGAAGTAAGGAGGAAGAAAAGAACAAAGAATGATGGATGGGGAGGTGGGCTGATGATGGAATAAGAAACCCTAACCCTGCATCGACGCTACTGTTGAAGATTTAATGTTGTTCGCAGATACTAAGCTCGTGATAACGTCATTAAATTTGCTATCATACGAACTAAATTCCTCCGCCAAGCTAAAATTTAAGGAAGACCCCCTTCGCGTCCAACTTGGCTTTCATCTCTGCAATCCTGTCCGCCGTCTCCTTACTCCCCCAGAGCTCTTCCGGTTTCTCATCTCCTGCTCGGCAAGCTGCGTATACCATCATATCCTCACTCACGTCCCCTCCTTTCACCGCCTTGCGCACATCTTTACCAAACTTTTTCGCGCTCTCATGATTCTCAGGGCGATCGTACCATGCTATTGGGATACTATGCCACCGTCACACAGTCAACAACCACCCCAGGCACAGGAAGGACAAAGAAACTAACCACCAGATATCAATATCCTTATGCGGATACACACCCACGGAACTCTTTCTCGCAGTGCCCATCCCCAAAAACTCAAGCAACACACAGGACTTTCCCACATCATCCCCCACCGCAAGCAGATTCTCGAGCGCCTCTACCATCCCCTTCAGTCCTTCAGCAGTCACCCGCTTAAGCCCCACCCCAGCCATGTGCTTAAAACCCCCGCGTTCGCCAACATCTCCGTCATGGCCATTCATCTGCACGTATGGCACTCTTGAGGTCGTCTCTGCGATAGGCTTCAAGTCGTATAACCCCTTGAATGCCCTCTTCGCATCCTCATCGCTACCATAGTAATTCACAGAGAAAATAAACAGAGGCCCACCCCCCTCCGGCAGAGATCCAAGCATGAGGTACACCGCGGTATTCTCATCCCATTTCGTAGAGCTCAACAAGTCACCAATTTCTGCGGCCCGGGATGCTAGAAATGTCATAGATGCAAAGAATACCGTTTCGTCTACGGTGTTTAGGGTTTCGTTGAGCGGGTAGGTTTTTATCCGCAATTCCGTGACAACGCCGAGGGTTTGTCCGGCACCGGCAAGGATGTGGAAGACTTCAGGATTGGATTCGGGGCTTGCAGTTAGGAGTTCGCCCGATGCAGTTATGAGGCGGGCGGAGAGGAGTGAGTCCACTGCCATCCCGAGCTTTGGTGCCAGGGGACCGAGGCCGCCGCTAAGGCAGAGGGAGGTCATCCCGACGCTGTTGCATGTTCCGGTCACTGCTCCTCGTTACCATCTCATGTTCTCTAGATAGGATGGGATGGAATAACATACTGACACATCTTCCCCTCCCCCCCGCAACCCCCACCACCTTCCCAGCCAACGCCCCAGGCCGAAACCGAATCGTTTCATCACCATCATCATAAACAACTTCATCCCACCCTGCCAAGTCAAGAATTATCCCATCACATGAATTAAACGTGCTATGCCCACCTCCCCTCACAGAGACGCGAAGATTGTGCTCAGAGGCGAATTTGACGACGGTCTGGATGTCAGATTCGCTGGTGGTCTTGACAACAGCTTTAGGGGTAATCAGGGCGTAGTTCGTCCAGTTATTGTAGTCCTCCGCAAACGCTTCCCCCGGGATCGTGAAGGTGGAGGAGCGGGAGAGAAGGGGTTTCAGAGAGGTGATATTTGCCATTGTTGGAGTTTGTGGGTTACTTTGAGATGTATGTAGAATTACTATTTGCGGTGGAAGTAGTAGTCCGTTGAATGAAGCAGAATGGGGGGTTTATATCCTACAATCCTCCACCCTCCATCTTTCGTTACTCGCATGCAAATCAAAAAAATAATAATCCTAAACAAAGCCATTCCACCCCTTCCACGAATACTCAAATCCAAACTAAAGTATCCCTCCACCACCTCGGTTTCCCGAGCCCTATCAGGACAAAGAACCCGCGGGCCTCGTACTCGTGTCTCCGACCCAAGAATGTCGACCGTGTGCCATTCTTACGGGCCCGTACTCGAGTAAATTTAGTGGTTATGACAATAAGAGTGCCAAACTGAACATTTCGACACCGAATTGGGAAATACTTCTGCAACTGCTCGTACCCCAAAAGTGCTATTTTGGGTCATAGGATAGAGTTGTGCAGATGATGTGAGTGGGGGGGGGGTGGCTTTTTGACTCGGAATAAAGCATGGCATCTGCCGCCTTGTTTTCGAACTACTGTAGGCTATCGGGGTTGGAGGGGTAGCCAAGACTAATGGAGAAACGTAACGCTAAAAGAGGGCACAGGTACTGTACCCCTCAAAAAGTATGATACCTGAACTCACGGATCAAGCATTGGTCTGGGGGATTATCTTGTACACCTGAGCACCCGCACTGAATCCGGACGCATGTTCAGGAACTTGTTGAGGGGTACTTGGCCGGATATCGTAGTTATGGTTCTAGGTAATGTACCAGAAATCACTCGGG
>Ga0307510_10006901_pt1 | contig 13543 bp, 17 predicted proteins | sample 12_EM_MG_FD_207224 | JGI IMG/M metagenome (GOLD analysis project Ga0307510, IMG submission 207224) | Populus trichocarpa ectomycorrhiza microbial communities from riparian zone in the Pacific Northwest, United States - 12_EM | ecosystem: Host-associated > Plants > Roots > Unclassified | place... | reverse complement strand
TCTAGGATTTGAACACATAAAAGAATTGTACAAGGATGATAGTGATTTTGCTAATGTTTACAATGCTTGCGAAACTTCGGCTTTTGGAAAGTTTTATAGACTTGATGGATATTTGTTTAAAGAGAGTCATTTGTGTGTTCCATAAAGTTCTATGAGTGAATTGCTTGTACGTGAAGCACATGGAGGCGGGTTGATGGGGCATTTTGGTGTTGTTAAGACTTTGGATGTGTTGCATGAGCATTTTTATTGGCCTAAAATGAAAAAAGATGTGCAACACATATTTGATAAATGCATAACTTGTAAGAAAGCAAAGTCTAGGACTCAACCACATAGCTTGTATACCCCTTTGCCTGTACCGAAAGAACCATGGGTAGACATTTCGATGGACTTCGTCTTAGGTTTACCTAGGTCAAAATGGGGTAGGGATTCCATCTTTGTAGTTGTTGATAGGTTTTCAAAGATAGCACACTTCATTCCATGTCATAAAACTAATGATGCAACTAACATTGCTGATTTGTTCTTTAGAGAGATAGTACGGCTTCACTCCAATGGATTTGATTCCTTTGCCTGATGATGAAAGGGTTAGTTTGGATGGTAATCGTAAAGCAGAGGTGGTGAAGACACTCCATGAGAGTGTGCGGCAACAGATTGAAAAGAGGAATCATGTGTATGCGACCAAAGCCAATAAGAGGCGCAAACATGTTGTCTTTCAGCCCAGCGATTGGGTTTGGGTGCATATGCGCACAAAGAGATTTCCGGCCCATAGGAAATCAAAGCTACAACCACGAGGAGATGGGCCATTTCAGATCCTTGAGAGGATCAATGACAATGCTTATAAAATTGATTTATCAGGTGAGTATGGTGTTATTGCTACCTTTAATGTTTCTGATCTTACTCTGTTTGATGTAGGTGATGATTCGAGGTCGAATCCTTTTGAAGAGAGAGGGGAAGATGCGGATCAGCCCAACACCAAGCGTAATCATGCCAACGACCCATTGAAGGTGCCAGTTGGGCCTATCACAAGAGCTAGGGCAAAGAAGCTTAAAGAAGCATTGAATGAGCTTGTTCAGAATATATGGAGCAAAATGGACCTAGAGGGGCTTGGGACATTTAAGGAGCATGAAGGACAGCCTTTAATTCATCTAGTTCAGGTCTAAGAAGAGCCCAATTCATGTGGAATAAGAGGTTGATGTGTCCTGCCCAATATCAGCCTTGTTAGGCTTGTTTTTTTCCTAATGCTACAAGGATAAAAAGTCAGCAGTTTATTCTCCTAATTAAGTAAAGAAGTTGGCCATATATTATTCCTAAAGAGGGGAGGACTATTTAATGCTTTTCCTAACTTAGGAAGGAAAGTAATTCAATCAGCAACAAAGGAGGAAATTTGTTTTCTTATTTGTCCAAGTTAAACAAGGAACTCTAAGCTAATCGAGAACATCAAAGGTGGTCAGCAACACAACTTTTCCAAATCAGATTTTTCCTAGTTTATTTAGGGCTTCTTAAGGGTGAAAAATCTGATTCTAGCATATTTAGGATGGTAATTTTCAGATTTTTATTATTTTTATTATTTTCTTCTTAGTTTTTGGGGTTATTATTACTTATTTGGGTCAATTGTAAGTGGGCTTCATATAAGTCCACCTAAAGGAGATCCATTAGGGTTTCTTTAAGTCTAGAGTTAGTATAAATAAAGGCATAACCAAAGATGTAAGGTTACGCAATTTGCAGATCAATAAACTTCTTTGTTGCACTTATTGTGTGTTGGTGAGATAATCTCCTTTCCTTGGTTCTCAAAAGGACTGAAAACGACTTATCGAAGAACAACTGTCTTCGTGGCATCATCCTTATACTTCTCGTTCGCGAATCAATATTCGTTGGGTGGGGGTCTCCGTTTCCAATAGTGTTGGTGCCTAGGTACAAGTCGTCTTTGTGTCACACTCCTATCAAATGTGATTTACTTGGCTTTTCGGGAATTGGTGTCTTTGCTTGTGGGTTGCGTGACCATGTGATCACGAGGTTCGCATCGATAAGTGCCTATGCCACGAAAATTCACATTCCTCCTCGCCCTGTTCGGCCCAGACCTGATTCCTTGGCCAGCAGATGCAAAATCATAGTCATCTTCACCCACATCTGTGTTTTCGTCAACAAACTCTTCAAAATCAGATCTGACATTCCGTACGGCCATACGGACCGTATTTCCTCGGCGATGAGCCCCATTATTCTGTTGCTTTATCAAATTTGCCTCATCTTTCAGATCCTTGTACGTCCTAGATAACAACTCAAGTTGCTGGCCTATGGCTCGTAATTGGAAAGCTACGTCAGCGTTTTGTCTCGCTGAATCATTGTTTTCAGACATTCTTTGAATCTGTAAAATTTGGTTAGTAGCACAAAATATATCCTCATACCTCTTGTGTATCACAAAAAAAAAAAATCAAGGCTTTTCACTCTAATAAGCTCACTATGCCTTTTACTTCACAATTTGCTTTCTTTTGGTTCTTTAGGAACTGAAATCAACAAATCAAAGTCAGTAGCCTTCGCAACGTACTCTAATTATAATATTCAGACTCAAGAATCAATAAATATACTGAAAACAAAGTAAAACAAAACAATGATTACTATTTCGCGAGTAGCAATGCAAAGTCGTACGAATTGTGGACGAAACGAAGACACGAAATAAAAGATATGATTACTGTGTATTATATTTCATCTTGTTACTGTCTCTGATCATATTAGTATATTACAAAAAAAAAAAAAACAGAGAGAGAGAGGGATTAGTTGAAATTTGATGTATCATTCAATTTTTGCCGTAGAAACACAACTCTTGGTGAACCATAAGCAAACCACCTTAGAGGTGGTTTGATGGAAACTTCATATTCAGTCTATTGGGGGTGCGATCGCATCATATGTCAAATTTGGACTTATTCTGATATTGTTTGCTTGAGGTTTTAATTCGAGGTTCAATTCTGCCGTAGAAACACTACTCTTAGTTAACCATAAACAAACCACCTTAGAATCAATTTAAACTTCATATTCTGTGTATTGGGGATGAGATCGCAACATCTATTAAATTTGGGCTTATTTTGATATCGGCTTCTTGAGGTTTTAATTGGAGGTTCAATTTTACCGCAAACTGATCATACACGGGGTTTGAGTACCTAGACATAATAGAACGATGTATAAACTGAGATTTGTTGTTTTCTTGGTATCCTAATACTATATGTTAAATTAGAGGTCATTTGGATTGCGTTTTCTTTAGGTTCCAGAATCGGGTTTTGTCTTGCTGTAACGGGTTTGTTTTGCGTTGTCTTTCAAAAAAATTTTTGTTTCTGTTGATTTTGTTACTTCCAGTATATTCTGTCTACTGGGGGTGATATCGCACCATGTATTAAATTTGGACTTTATTCAATATCATTTCCTTGAGGTTTTAATTCGAGTTCAATTCTGCTGTAGAAACACTATTCTTAGTGAACCATAAGAAAATCATCTCAGAATCAATTAAAAATCCATTTTATGTCTATTAAGGGTGAGATAGCAACATGTATAAAATTTGGTCTTATTTTGATATCGTTTGCTTGAGGTTTTAATTGGAGGTTCAATTTTGCTGCAAACTGATCATACACGGGGTTTGTGTACCTAGACATAATAGAACGACCTATAAATTGACATTTGTTGTTTTCTTGGTATTCTAATACTATATATTAAATTTGAGGTCATTTGGATTGCGTTTTCTTTAGGTTCCAGAATCAGGTTTTGTCTTGCTGTAACGGGTTTGTTTTGCGTTGTCTTTCAAAACTTGATTTGTTTCTGTTGATTTTGTTCCTTCCAGTATATTATCATCATATTTGGGATATTTTGGCTGTTGTTTGAGTCATTCTCATCAATTTCATATTTGTTTGTTTTCGATCAGTTCTGGTCCAAACCACAGTCAGATCTGTAATTTCGAGTCTAAATCAGTGTTCTTCCAGTCGTAAACTCTATTCTCGTTGTGTCTTCGTCTTCTTCTATTTTTCCTATTTGTGTCATATTTAGAAAGGGAGTGGGAACAAAGGAGGATTCTAGCTCATAGATGCGAAAAACAAAGTCATGGTTTGGGGGTTTTTAAACAAGAAGTTGATAAGTGTAGAAGATTATTTTATGATCTTCAAGCTTCATGGGAAAAGGAGGTATAGTGCCTAAAAAAATGAAAAATGAAGGAGAGTCGTTGTCGTTATGATTCAAAAGTATGTACGCAAGTGGTTAGTATGGCGTGCTTATTTGAAATTCTTGGCAAACACTACTTCCATACAGTGTTGTTAGAGAAAGGTGGTAGCAATAAACTTACCAAAAAAAAAGAAAGGTGGTAGCAATAAGGGAATTCCGAAGGCTTAAACAAGAGGCCAATGAAGTCTCTACTAATCCTGTTCAAGATTCGAGGGCGAATCTTCTTGAAGGAGAGAATGATACGGTTCAGCCTTGTCATACGACTCAAGCAAGGTCAGATTCAGATTTTGGCGCAAGAGTTTCTACCGTTCAGTTTTACGCTATTGAGCATAACTTCATATCCAACCGTTGGGGTATTTTTTCTATATTGGGGTACATTTTCAAGTGAATCCATGTTCAGAAAGGACTTGCGATATAGGTCAGAACAGGCTATACGAATTCTGTTATTTACTTCCTTTTGATATGTGGACTTTCTATTTGGCAAGGATCCTTTTCCTCCAAGGATGTCGGAGGTTGTTTTGGGAATTCCGTAGTTCCCCAAGGATCTTTAATGAGCTGCAATATAATCTCCAAGTGTGGCAAGGATTCATCAATGTTTCAGAATCCTTTTCTTATAAGGATTCATCTACTTGTGATGTGAACCTCGTGATCACACGGTCATGCAACCCACACGCAAAGACACTAATTTCCAGAAAGCTAAGTAAATCAGGTTTGATAGGAGTGCAGCAAAGAAGTTTATTGATCTGAAAATTACGCACCTTACATGTTTGGTTATGCCTTTATTTATACTAACTCTAGACTTAAAAAAACCCTAATGGACCCTCCTTAGGTGGACTTATATGAAACCCACTTACAATTGACCCAAATAAGTAATAATAACCCAAAGACTAAAAAGAAAATAATAAAAATCCAAAAATTACCTTTCTAAATATGCTAGAATCAGATTTGTCACCATTAAGAAGTCCCAAATAGACTAGGAAATCTGATCTGAAGGTAGAATTTATTATGAAATCTTCTTTCCTTTTTGTAGCTAGGATGAATAAAGAATCCTTGTAAGAAAAGGATTCTGAAATAATTATGAATCCTCGCCACACTTGGAAACTATGTTGTAGCCCATTAAAGATCTTTATAGAATTAGTAGATTCCCAAAATAAGTTGCCACATCCTTTTAGGAAAAGAATCATAGCCAAATAGGAAGTCCACAAGTCGAAAGGAAGTAAATAACAAAATTCTTACAACCTCTGTTGACCCCTATTGATATGCCTTCCCAAGCTCCTATTAACCTGAAATTTTAACCCAAGGTAGGACAACATGTCAGGAGACTCCACGTAAACTTTCAGCATGATCCAACGTCGGATTAAGAATTATGATTGTTGCCGTAAAACTGGATAGTTGCACGTTTTACATCAAAATTCGAATTTGACCTTGCCTAGATCATATCATTCCCTCTCTCTTCAAGATGATTCATCCTCGAATCACCAACAAGTTGAATGGACAATTCTGTGGCCTCCTTTTGAAGCCTTTGGAGTTCTTTTCTTGCCAACAATCGTCGCCAATAACTTTGGATGAAAGTTGCAGCCGTTCTATTTCGTATATCATCATTGCAGCGTATTTTCTCTTCTCTTTCTGAAGCTTGTTACGTAGTGACTGATGCCGTTAACACATCAAGTTCTTGCTTCATCTCCCCTAGAATACAGGATAGACTCTTGGATTTATTTTTTAGAACACTAATCTCTTTATTTCTTTCCCTTTGATACCACCTCTCCTTTTGAATCCTCATTTTCTTTTGCCATAACACCTCATCAAAATACATGAAATCCCTTCAATTTCTAGGCTGTCGAAAACCTTCCCGATGGCCTATGGTCTCATCCTTAAACCCACCATCACCAATATCATCAACGTCCTCCTCAAAATCCGCATAATCAACCCACCTTGGCCTTTCGACCCCACTACCTTTATTTGATTTTGGTTCAACCCCAACCTTTCTCACGTCTTGGGTACATGTTCCAGCCATGTTACCATGTTTTCCCACATTCTCAAGTCTGTCACACACGTTCCCCATCATGAAATTCATTCTTTCCATCATCTTTGTCATGGCTTGCATTTGGAATTTAAGTTCTACCTCGTGAGGGGGTGGTGTGTTGTTTTGATCTGACATGATAGTACCTGCAAAAATTGGTTAGTAGTAAAAAACAAAATCCTCACATCGCTCGTGTTTCGTTCAAACACTCTTAATATCCTCACACGCTCACACCTCTCACCTCACCTTCTTGTGCAACTGAAACCAACACCAAATAGAACCAACTTGGTAGCGCAATCTAAATACATATATATATATATATGACTCAAGAGGCAATAAAAACTAGAAAACAAGCAAAACGATATTGCGATGATAGTCTCGCGAGTAGCAAGCGAGTTTGTTCGAAATATGAACGAAACTGAAGACTCGAATAAAAACAGAAATACAAATATGCAAAATGATGAAACAACACCCAAATATGTTGGTTATGATGAAAATAAACTGTAAGAAATGAAAACAACAAAAAAAAAGCGAATTTCAAAAGTTAACACAAAACAGACTCGTTTACAATGAGTTAAGTCCGAATCTGGAACCTAAAGTAAATGATGTCCAATTGAGTTAACATTTCAGATATAGTGCGATATCAACCCAAATAGACAGAATATAAAGTTTGAGCAATTTATGATAAGGTTTGATATACTGACGAAAAAACATTATGAATCAGACCTGATTAGACCCGAATTTGAAACCTAAAGCAAACGATATCCAATTGACCCAAAAATTGGATACTAAGGAATTTTTTTTGCGGAAACAACAAGAAACGAAAAATTTAAGAAGGATATAACCTGATTAATGGAGCCAAGCTCTGATACCAAATAATGCGAACCTCGTGATCACGCAAAGACACCAATTCTTGGAAAGCCAAGTAAATCAGGTTTGATATTTTTTCTTTGGTTTTCAATTTCAAGTCTAATCAGGTCTGATTCTTACCGTTTTTGCGTCAGTATATCAAACCTTATTGTAAATTTCTCAAACTTTATATTCTATCTATTTGGGTTGATATCGCACTATATATAAAATTGTAGCTCAATTGGGCATCATTTACATTAGGTTCCAGTTAGGACTTAACTGGTCGTAAACGAGTCTGTTTTGCGTCAACTCTTGAGATTCGCTTTCTTTCTGTTATTTTCATTTCTTGCAGTATATCCTCAACATATCCAACATATTTGGGTGTTGTTTCATCATTTTTTTCATATTTCATTTCTGTTTTCAATCGTGTCTTCAGTTTCGTTCATATTTCGGATAGATGCGCTTGCTACTTGCGAGACTATCACCGCAGTTTCATTTTTTTTGTTTTCTGGTTTTTATTGCTTCTTGAGTCATATATACATTTGGATTGCACTGCTAAGTTGGTTCTATTTGGTGTTGGTTTCAGTTCTGCAAGAACCGCAAGAAGGTGAGACGAAAGGTGTGAGCGTGTGAGGATATTAAAGAGTGTTTGAGCGAAACACGAGCGACGTGAGGATATTTTCTTTTCACCACTAACCAATTTTTACAGGTACTATCATGTCAGATCAAAACAACAAACCACGCCATCTTGAAGGAGAACTTAAGTTCCAAATGCAAGCCATGATGCAGATGATGGAGAGGATGAAATTTGTGATAGGAAACGTATAGGGCCGAAAGGCCAAGGTGGGATGATTATGAGGATTTTGAGGAGGCTGTTGATGATATTGGTGATGGTGATTTTGAAGATGAGGTCATAGGCCATCGACAAAGTTTTCGGCAGCCTAGAAACCGAAGGGATTTTGTGAGTAGAACTAGGGGCCAATTCGGCCAAAGGGACAATTTTCGTAGTGTTGGGGGACATGCTGATTTAGATAGTGATTTAGATGCTATCAAACTGAAAATACCTCCTTTTCAAGGTAAAAACGATCTCGAGGCATATTTGGAGTGGGAGAGAAAGGTGGATTGGATTTTTGATTGCCATAACTATTCAGAGGCGAAGAAAGTAAAATTAGTAGTCATCGAATTTACGACTATGCATTGATTTGGTGGGATCAGAATGTTATTAGTAGAAGGAGAAGTGGAGAGAGGCTATGATACGATCCAGACAAGGTCAAATTCGGATTTTGACGTAAAAAATGCACCTATCCAGTTTTACGGCAATAATCACAATTCTCAATTCAACTGTTGAATCGGGCTATAATTTTATGTGGAGTCTCCTAACATGTTTTCCTACCTTGGGCTAAAATTGCAGGTCAATCGGAGTTCGGGAAGACATCTCAATATGGGTCAACAGAGGCTGTACGAATTTTGTTATTTACTTCCTTTTGACTTGTGGACTTCCTATTTGGCTAGGATTCTTTTCCTAAAAAAATGTGGTGGCTTATTTTGAAAACTACTAATTCTACAAAGATCTTTAATGGGCTGCAACATAGTTTCCAAGTGTGGCAAGGATTCATAGTTATTTCAGAATCCTTTTCTTACAAGGATTCCTTATTCATCCTAGCTACAAAAAAGAAAGACTTCAGAATAAATTCTACCTTCAGATCATATTTTCTAGTCTATTTGGGACTTCTTAATGGCGACAGATCTGATTCTAACATATTTAGTATGGTAATTTTTTTATTTTTTTTTATTTTCTTCTTAGTCTTTGGGTTATTATTACTTACTTGGGTCAATTGTAAGTGGGCTTAATATCAGTCCACCTAAGGGGGGACCCATTAGGGTTTATTTAAGTCTTGAGTTAGTATAAATAAAGGCATAACCAGACATATAAGTTACACAATTCAGATTAATAAAACTTTTTGTTTGCCGCACTTTGTGTATGTGTGTTGGTGAGATTCCCTTCCATAGTTCTCTAAAGAACTGAAAATGACTTATCGAAGAACAACTGGCTTCGTGGCGTCATCTCTATACTTCTCATTCACGAATCAATATTCATTGGGTGGGGGTTTCCGTTTCCAATAGTGTTGGTGCTTAGGTACACATTATATTTATGTCACACTCCTATCAAACCTGATTTACTTGGCTTTCCGAGAATTGATGTCTTTGCGTGTGGGTTGCGTGACCATGTGATCACGAGTTTTGCCTCATTTGGTATCAGAGTTTGGCTCTATTAATCAGGTTATATCCTTCTGAAATTTTTGTTTCTTGTTGTTTCAGCAAAAATTCCTTAGTTCCAAATTTTCTTCTTCTCCTTGATTTTGCAGCATATAAAAAAAATTAAAAACAATTAGTTATTTCATTTGGTTACAGTGAAAAATATATCAGTAGCGAGAAAAAGAAGAAAAAATAAATAAAAAAAGAAAAAAAATCGTTCAAAAAGATATTTATTGGTTTCTGTCGCAGAAAACTTAACAAGGGAAAATTGGACCAAATCAACTCGGAATTAGCTCAAATTTGATACTGGAGTCCTAATAGCATCACATATGAAGTTTGGGGTCAATTGAATATCGTTTGCTTTGGGTTTCAATTTCGGGTCTAATCAGGTCTGATTCATAATGTTTTTTCGTTAGTATATCAAACCTTATTACAAATTGCTCAAACTTTATATGCTGGCTATTTGGGTTGATATCCCACTATATCTGAAATTGTAGCTCAATTGGATATCATTTACTTTAGGTTCCAGATTCAGACTTAACTCGTCGTAAATGAGTCTGTTTGCGTCAACTTTTGAAATTCACTTTCTTTCTATTGTTTTCATTTCTTGCAGTATATTTTCAACATATCCAACATATTTGGGTGCTGTTTCATCATTTTTTTGCATATTTCATTTCTGTTTTTATTCGAGTCTTCAGTTTCTTTCGTATTTCGGATAGACTCGATTGTTTTCTAGTTTTTATTGCCTCTTGAGTCATATATATATATATATTTGGATTGCGCTGCCAAGTTGGTTCTATTTGGTGTTGGTTTCAGTTGCGCAAGAGCGTGTCAGGATATTAAAAGTGTTTGAGCGAAACATGAGCGATGTGAGGATTTTGTTTTACCACTAACCAATTTTTGCATGTACTATCATGTGAGATAAAAACAACACACCACCCCGTCACGATGTAGAACTTAAATTCCAAATGCAAGCCATGACGAAGATGATGGAAAGAATGAATTTCATGATGGGGAACGTGTGTGACAGACTTGAGAAGGTGGGAAAACATGGTAACATGGCTGGTTTTGGCGTCAACTTTTCAAATTCGCTTTCTTTCTGTTGTTTTCATTTCTAGCAGTATATTTTCAATATATCTAACATATTTGGGTTTTTTTCATCCTTTTACATATTTCATTTATGTTTTTATTCGAGTCTTCAGTTTCGTTTATATTTCGGATAGATTCGCTTGCTACTCGCCAGACTATCATCACAGCTTTGTTTTTGCTTGTTTTCTGGTTTTATTGCTTCTTAAGTCATATATACTAATTTGGATTGCGCTGCTATATTTGGTGTTGGTTTGAGTTCCATAAGAAGGTGAGACGAGAGGTGTGAATGTCTGAGGATATTAAGAGTGTTTGAGCGAAACACGAGCGATGTGAGGATTTTTTTTTACCACTAACCAATTTTTGCAGGTACTATCATGTCATATCAAAACAACACACCATCCCCTCCCGATGTAGAACTTAAATTGCAAATGCAAGCCATTACGAATGTGATGGAAAGAATGAATTTCATGATGAGGAACGTGTGTGACAGACTTGAGAAGGTGGGAAAACATGGTAACGTGGCTGGAACATTACCGAAATCAAACGATGGCGGTGGGGCTGAAAGGGCAAGGTGGGTTGATTATAAGGATTTTGAGGAGGACGTTGATGATATTGGTGATGGTGGTTTTAAGGATGAGACCATAGGCCATCGGGAAGGTTTTCGGCAGCCTAGAAACCAAAGGGATTTCATGTATTTCGATGAGGTATTATGGAAAAAGAAAAGGCGGATTCAAAAGGAGAGGTGATACGATTCAGGCAAGGTCAAATTCGGATTTTGATGTAAAATGTGCAACTATCCAGTTTTACGGCAACAATTATAATTCTCCATCCGACTATTGAATCGGGCTGAACGTTTACATGGAGTCTCCTGACATTTTCCTACCTTGGGTTAAACTTTCAGGTCAATCGGAGTTCGGAAGGCATCACGATACTAGTCAACAGAGGCTGTATGAATTTTGTTATTTCCTTTCTTTTGACTTGTGGACTTTCTATTTTGCTAGGATTCTTTTCCTAAAGGATGTGGCAGTTTGTTTTGGGAATATCCTAATTCTACAAGGATCTTTAATGGGCTACAATATAGTTTTCTAAGTGTTGCAAGGATTCATTAATGTTTCAAAATCATTTTCTTACAAAGATTTCTTATTCATCCTAGCTAGAACAAGGAAAGAAGAATTCAGAATTAATTCTAGCTTCAAATCAGATTTCCTAGTTTATAATGTGCATCATGGGATTATAATCCATCTCGTAAAGCTGAACCTAATCTACAAGAAGATTCAGATGGCCCAATAACAAGAGAGAGAGCGAAACAACTGCAAAGGGCCTTGATGAGTCAAATTGGAATGATTGAAGCTGCTTCGGAGTTAAAAGCTAGCAATTTGTTTAGAATTGGTTCAAAGGTTCTTATTTGCCTACAATTGAAACTTGGACATGGGAAAAGCCCTTGATGTTTCTTTTGATGTTGGGCTACTTGAGTTTGGATTAATAATGCAAATAAGTGAAGAAATTGATGCTGTTTACGGTCATAATAGTAGATGAATTTGAACCCGATTTTGAAGTTATCCATTGCATGTGAAGATAAGACTAATCTAGGTGGATTTCAAGTTCAGAACATGATCTTTCTAGATTGTACAACCATGATTGCATTGGACTTTTGTGCAAGAAGTTATAGCCATTTTAAATTTGGTCTCTTTATGTTTCAATTAAGGTCAGAAAACGTGTGCTAGTTAAACTTGTCTAGTTACTTTGTCAAAGTCTAATTTTTGGGCTTGACTTCTGTCATGTTAAATTTTCCTAACTATGGAGGGATGTTTCAATTATAAATATAGTATCAGAATATGTAATAAACATTTTTGGTCAAGATTTGAAACTTAATTCAGAGAATTAAGAATTGTTCTTCCAAATTGATTTTTGTAAAGAACCCTACCTGACTTGAATCACAAAAAGTGTGGCGTTGAAATCCTAGATTGATCTTTGTGGCGATCTAAGGCAGGAGCCAAAAACAGAAGAAAGGCTTGGTGGAATTGAGGTTGATAAACTTCAATTATGGCTGGAGATAAAGAAGATTTGCCAAGAGGTTTAAGTTTGGAACATGCATAGGTTATGGGCTTACAACGATCTCATGCTGAGATTCGAGATGACATGATTGGAATTCGTGAACCTCGAGATCACGTGCTGGTTGCGTGACCACGTGATCATGAGGTTCGCATCACTTGGTCACGCACGCAACCCCCACGCAAAGACACCAGTTCCTGGAAAACCAATTAAATAAGGTTTGATAGGAGTGTGACACAAAGATAACTTGTACCTAGGCACTAGCACTATTGGAAACGGAAACCCCCACCCAACGAATATTGATTCGCGAATGAAAAGTATAAGGATGACGCCATGAAGACAGTTGTTCTTCGATAAGTTGTTTTTCATTTCTTTAGAGAACCATGGAAGGGAGATTAACGCACCAACACACACACACACACACACACACACACACACACACACACATATAAAGTGCGGTAAATAAGAAGTTTTATTAATCTGAATTGGCTAATTTACATGTCTACCTATGCCTTTATTTATACTAACTCTAGATTTAAATAAACCCTAATGGACCCCCCTTAGATGGACTTATATGAAGCCCACTTACAATTGACCCAAATAAGTAATAATAACCCAAAGACTAAGAAGCTAATAATAAAAAACAATAAAAATCCAAAAATTACTGATGTGGACCAGCCCAGAAACACCAGCAAGGACCCATTACATGTTCCAAATGGTCCGATGACTCGGTCCAAGACAAAGGCATTAAAAGAGGCATTGAATGCATTGATTTTGAATGTTTCAACCAAGTCAGAATTGAAAGGTCCATTAGAGTATCAAGAGGAGACCCTAGTACATTTTATCCATGTGCAAGAGGGGTCCAATACAACCTTATTTGAGCCATGAGGTGAGGATAGCAAAGGAAACAAAAGAATCCTACTACAACTTGGAAACAACATGAGTGGCTACCTTTTCCTTTTTTTTCTAGGATTAAGGGGCTGCATGGAAGGCTATAAATAAGCCTTGAATCAGTTCTGTAATATTTTACTTCCTTCTCTTCTTCTCATGACAGAACATGGATTTAATATTAGGGGCTTTATT
>Ga0307510_10006900_pt1 | contig 13544 bp, 11 predicted proteins | sample 12_EM_MG_FD_207224 | JGI IMG/M metagenome (GOLD analysis project Ga0307510, IMG submission 207224) | Populus trichocarpa ectomycorrhiza microbial communities from riparian zone in the Pacific Northwest, United States - 12_EM | ecosystem: Host-associated > Plants > Roots > Unclassified | place... | reverse complement strand
TAAATAAACCCTCACTTTACCCCTGGGTATTTTGGGAGCGAAATACAAAAAAACTCTCAAAAAACCCTCGCTCTATCCCTGGGTATTTTGAGAGTTAATTGTTTAAAAACTCTCAAAAAACTCTCAATTAACCCCCTGGGTAAATAGGGGTCTGCCCCCAGTGAGTGTTGCCCACAACATGCTTGCCGGTCGACATGTCGTAAATTTCGAGACCCTCGGCCCTTCCGTTCGTAATGACAAGGTAGTTAAAATCGGGGGATATTGATGCGGAGTGTAGCCATTTGGGAGGCGCGGGAGGCGGTGGTGGATGATTGAACCTTATAGTCTGGACACTGTCACGAACGTTCGCCCTGGCATTGAGAAAACGGTCCCCTGCAGGCAGTTTCCAGGTGATGATCTTCCCCTCGCCAACAGCAACAAAGGTGCTCTCGGTCACCCCCAGACCACAAATCTTCATGTCCGTGTCGACGATCAACCGGGGGTCACCAGATTTTAGGTCAACAATTGTGGCTATGCTTCCTCCCAACCGCCCAGTCGCTATGAATGATTTGTCCAGAGAAAATGCGAGAATGAATTCAGTTGGCTCGGCAGGTTGAGGTGGAACGCTGGAGGGGGGATTGATTGGATCTGTTGTACGCCACAGCTGAGCGTCATCAAGTCTGGACGTGATGATCGATTCTCCGTCTGGGGAAAGGAATGGTCTTGGGCGATCAAAGTCAATCATCAACCCGGATATGAGTATTTGATGAAGGACATAGCCAGTGGGAGACTCCTTCCAGATATGAACTCCTTGATCAGCAACGTTACAAGCGAAGAAAAGACCGTCGGACGAGAAGGAGAGTCCCTTGGGCCGACCATCGCCCACGAAATTCAGGAGAAACTTGGAATGTCGGGGATCCCATATCAGAACTTTTACTTTTACTTTTACTTCTTCTTCTTCGTCGCCGTCGCCTTCTTCTTCGTCTTCTTCTCCTTCTCCTTCTTCATCATCATCATCATCATCATCATCATCTTCTTCTTCTTCTTCTTCTTCTTCTTCTTCTTCTTCTTCTTCTTCTTCTTCGAGGATGGCAAGCCGGGAGGGGGTGGGAAGGAACAGAAGTTCTTCTGGATCGATGTCGTCCGGGGTAGGCAAAACCTCGATCTCTGCCAACGTGTGTTCCGAGGTAGACCCGACTTCCCATATGGTGATCGACCCTGGCTTCACAGTGGCGAATTGGAGGAATTCACCGTGAGTCCAAATCCGGACCACGGTGTGTCCTTCCGGGAAGCGATGGGAACCTATGCGTGTTCCCGAGATGAGGTTGTAGGTGGAGACGGTGGGGATGGTAGTGAAGTGGGAGTCACCCGAATTACAGTACCCAGCAAGTGCAACCGCGTTTCCATCCATGGAATATATGGACGAGACACCCCGTACAGGGGGTGCACTTAGTAGTGAGGGGAAGGCACTGATCCGACCGCCTGTCTTAAGGTCCCAAGTGGTGCATTCGTTGTCTTCACCGTTGAGCCGTGTCAATGAGCAGCCGTCTGGAGAGAAACTAAGCCACCCAGTCCGTGACGAGAACTCGGGGTGCGCGAAGTCGTGAAGTCGCTCAAGGGTTACTGCATCTAGAACTTCTGTACTTTCACGCAGGCCAACCGCAATGAACTTGCTACATGATGACCATGCAAAACCCTGAACACCCTGAATGCTATGACTTGGATGTGTCATTGTTGCGAAATTTGATCTCCAGGAAATTGGTAACCCACACACAACCCTCGCCAGGCGATGGGCATATTGTTTGTATAGCTTGCACACCATCAACGTTTGGGGGGATAAGGGAGCCGCGGAGTGATAGATATGTCGAGCGGAGGTGCTGATGACCTCAAAGAATGCGACTACAAAACGAATGTAGTCGTTGACGAGGCTGAGAGTTGATGGTGCCTAAGTCCATTCTGAGTAAATCTGGGTGAAGGATAAAAGACTGAACTCAACGCACATCCAGCCATCTCGCTGCCACTTCCAATGCGTTTACCGCTTCCCTTGCTGCACCGAGGATGCTGAGCACCTCCAGCCAGAATATAAACTTTCTCTCCAGGAAACGGTGCAGGGCGGATGTAATTTCAAGTCTGTGGGCCGGCGTCGCCTCAACGAGGTGCTTGTGCCACGACCGGCAAGCATATTCCAAACCTCGATGAATGTGTTGCTTTGACCTCTCCTTCAGGTCGTTGACCTCAGAGTTGAGTACACCGTCCGGGAGCTTGCACATATTCGGCTCTAGGCTCCGATCCATTAGCCCCAGGCAGCCAACCAGAAGCTCCGTGTGTTGATCGGGAGGGCAGACACGAAACCTCGAGTTGGCACACCGGGCTGGATCGATAATGAAGTCGGGAAATGATTTGTGAAAGGGTCGAACGGGGTGATCAACGTCCTCATGGAGGGAGAGGAGCGAGTGCGCCGATACCAGGATGGGGGACACCTCTTCGACATCGAAACCCAGGAGTGTGGCGATTGCGGATGGAGAAAGGGGATTTGCAGCCAGGACAACAGCACCGAGAATAGAGCGGACCTTCGGATCGTCCTTTGAGTAGCCGTCGCCGAAAGCCTCTTGAACAATCGACGTGTAGAGCAAATCAAGTGTCACATTCGCCGTGAACTTGGTCTCTCCCTCGAATGCACTGCTCTCCGGCGAATCCAGGAGCCGATCCAGCTGCTTCTTAGGACTGTTGTTCTTGTGGTCGATGAATCTGACCGTTGCCACGGCATAGACGAACAGTCCGGCAGCACGCCCACAAAGCGCATCCAGTTGTTCTTTAGTCGGCCAGTCATCCAGTCCACGTCGGCGACCCGCAAGTTCCGCGAACCTGTGTTCGAAGAATAGCCGGATGTCACTGTTGACCAGACTCGATTCGACCGCATGGAGGACGAACACGTCTGTGGCTGGTGCCAACAGCGGCAAACGGAACCCCTCTTGAATCCGTGGCTCCGGCCGACCAGTGACGAAGATCTTCACCTTCGGGATCTTCGATACAAATTGCCCAAGGACGGACAGGATCGCCGAAGTGGATTCTTCGTCCTTGCACTCGTCCAAGGCGTCGATCACGATCACCGTCGAGATGGCAGATTTGATGAGTGGCTGGACAATCAATGTTTCCATCTGGTTGCACAGGGAATCGTAGGCAATTTCTTGATCCGACTGGGCCAGCGGGACAAATATCGATCGAAATCCGGCGTACCTCCACGCGAGTTGGACAGCCAGGGTGGGGAATATGAGCTGGAGGTTGCTCTTGTCCTCGAAGTCTCGGGAACAGAAGAAGGAGGCACCAAGCTTTCCACCCTCAGACATCCTCTCTGCAATCGTCTGCGCGATGGCGCTCTTCCCCGTTCCGGCTAGTCCGTTCAACCAATAGACGGAGGGCTTTTCGAAATCACCGGTCCAGCGCTCGATCTCGTCCAGCACAGTTTTGCGTGTCCCCTCGAGACAACCGTTACGACCAGTACATCGGTACCCGGCCTTCTGTGCAGAGGGGAACTTCTCAAGCACAGACGCTTCAGCTATTCGAAGCTCATGTCAGGTGCCTGTTGTATAAAGTAGAAGACGCTCTGACCTGCGTCCTGCCGAGAGGTTATTGTGGCTGAATGGACATGAACGTGAGACACTCACCATCAGTTTACGCCCTTGGTCATAGATCTCCATCTGTTGCACCATCTGTTGCCCCTGTCAGAATCTAGGACAATGCCGAGTTCACGGACTGACTTGATAGTCGGAGATAGCCTCTTGTAGACCTTCCAGGAGCCCGGAAATCTCTTCGTCATCCTGGGCATGTTCAGCAAATCGCCGCAACCCTGGCTTCTCGGATATGAGCCGTAGTTGTCCTTCGATATCCTTGAACTTGCTGAAAGGGACTGAGCCTCGAGTCCAATGAGTGAACGATGACATACCGTAGCAGTTTATCCCTACGGTTCTGCTCCGCTTTATCATCTGAAGATGCTCCGAATATCGTCTCCAGCTGCGCTATGCGTGAGCTGAGGTTTTGGACCTTTTCCCTGACGGCCACTGTCCCCTTTATACGGGTGTGTCAGGAGTGTATTCCACGTGAAGGACCGTGGACGTACTTGGTAACTCTCGTAGATGGCGGAGATGACGCCCAGGGTGGCTTTGAGGGGACCAAACGCATCTGAAGCCTCCATCGCCACATCCGACAAAATGCCACCAACTCCGAGAGCGGTATTTATCCAGCCTCTCTTCGCAGCTGGTATGTGTCAAGAGAGAGCCAACGCGAAAACGATGTAGACACGTACGGCTCGACGGTTCTGGCGGCTCGACTCCTCCGTCTCCAGTGCCAGCAGTGTCATCATCTGGTGCGGAAAGGCATTAGTATCCACATGAGTGTCAATTGAGGTAGCAGGGATCGGAAACACTCACTCGGTGGACCACGTCTGTGGTCAGCATCACCGACGCCCATAGCACCGGTGGTGGATGTTTCCGGCGCGGGAGGCTCTTGATTTTCGTTAGTCTTGCCCTGAAATACGATCCGTGAACCCCCGCCGTTCTCTTCATCTGGTGCCATGGTCGAATCAGTCCAATTAGCGTCCTGATCTCGATAGAAGCGATTTCGCTCACCTCCAGGGGCGATGTTCAGCTCTACTTGAAAGCCTAGTGGCCCAACGGCAGTGTTGGTTAAGATTCCTGGGAAGATATCCCGTTGGGAATATTTCAGCAATTTCTTGGACTTTTTGCTGAGCAGGCGATCCATCTTTGTTCTTCGCAGTGTCGAGAAGAAAACCAGAGTGATGGGACCCACAATACCAAACCTCACCCTTGTGCGGTAGCAAACCGCCGCCCGACATTATACAAACAAATTCATGGCAGAAGAAAATCGTCGACAGTCCCTCAAGCCAGGATAGAAGTCTGCTAAGCGATAAGATTCCCCGTATTGAGGGTGCACTATGCGTACTGATCTTGAACGTTCTGAACCTCCAATGCGTGCTAGTTGACCAAGACACCTGCATGCCCTGGGGGAGGCGACGAGGGATGTTACATATATGTAAACACGAACGCTACTACCTCCCTAAGACGCAAGAAGTTGGATGAAACTACGTTAAGAAATTCCGCATAGCAGGGGAAAGGTGTCGATGATATGGCACAGTGAAAATGAGGTATCACGCAGACGTTTCGGTGGTCGAGCCGCCAAGCTTCGAGTCTGACTGCGAGATGCAGGAGTGGAAGGATTAAAGTACACCGGCCAGAAATTGAAGTCGAGTCGATCACCTGTGTTCACCACCACTCATGCAAGTCCCGTCGTGTCTCGGCTACCGACACCCAACCCAAATGCTTCAATCGACTCTTTAACCTCTCTATTCCCTAAGGACAATAAAGCATGCGTTGTCGACACGAAGTACTCCATCAACCTCACCGAAACTCACACGGGCGTCCTAGTCCCGCTCTGTAACCTCAACGACAATCTCGGCTTGTTGCTCAAGGTGAGAGGGAAGCTGATGGCGCATTCCGGGAAAGTTAGGTGGGCACCTTCTCGTTTCACTCTTGTTAATTTTCACCTATGCTGGTCAAGTTTCTCAGGCGGAAAAGCAGACCCAACCGATGAGTCGGTGTTGCATGCTGCGCTGCGGGAGGCAAAAAAGGGGGTGGGGATAAGACGACTTTAGATGTGGAAAAGATCAAGATGCTGGGAAGGTTCGGTCCGCCAAGTGGTCGCTGAGCGGTCTTAGGGTTTGGTTCTGCGTGGTGAGTCTTAAGTATTGCGTTCGACCGTTCCGAAATGACCTCGGTAAAGGCGTTTCTACATGAAAAACCGCACAGACAAACCCCGGACGCAGAAGACCCATCCCAGTCACATCCCAACGAGTCGAAGCTGCCGCCGTCTTCCATCTCTCTCAATCATTTCACGGACCTCCGTTATCTCCGAGAGCAATCCACTCTGTACTGGGCGTGCGACATTACACACTTCCTGGCACTTGGAATTTAGTGATATAATGGAGGTGCGACCCCCCGAGGGCGAGGTTGGTGGAGGATTCGGTGGACGATCAGAAACCCGGGGATTAACGGGCTGGTATCTCAACTTGTTCATGTAGATCTTTCTTGGAGGCCACTGCCAATAGATGTGGCCTGGGATAGTGTAGTGTGGTGGAAGAAATCTTGTGATCTTGACCGTTGTAACTCTAAGTCTATGCTTTTCTTGGGTATCTGTTAGTCCTCAGAGACGCAGCAAGCGCGCGAAGCGGCCATCTCCAGTCGATCGTTTTCAATCCCTCTCCGTCAATACCTTCAACGCGCCTCGAGTCTTTCTCCATAAAGAACAAGGCTAAGAGGCAGGAGATGGGTAGGAAGCTCAAGCGAGAAAAGAGTCAAAGAATGCTACGGTCTAGGCTGGCATTGGTCAAGGCTGAACTAGCGGATCCCGCGGCGAAGAAGGTGCGTCGGACGTCCCTTCATCTCGCTATCAAAGTAATTGGTTGGACAACGTTTGTAGGTTGGCCCAGAACGTCCCCAAGACCCTTGACAATCAAAGAGAGCTTGACCCTTCCGTATTGACCGCCGATCCACGGCAGACACGGGGATAATATTTGGAGCTCTCACCTCTCGGCCTATCGAGGGCTCGAGTGGCTCTAAAATAGCACTCACGGCATGTCCATGGCCCCGGAAACGTTCGCTGACTTGTTCCCGTCATACTTCTCGGATTGAGATCCGAACACGCTGATTACAACTTCACCAAAGGCGAAAAAAGTGACGTACAACTTTTGCGAGGAGCTGGTGGACGCTTCCCCCGGGGCCAGATTCGTCAGGAGGAAGAAGAGACGAGGATTTGAGATGGGTAGGATTGCGGGGTGGGCCGCAGACAGAGGATATCGGTTGTGGATGAAGACGCGAAGAAGCCTAGTGAGTGATTTTGTCGCCTGCATAGTGCTCGTCTCACCCTGGATCTCTAGACGCGATCATTTCCCAAACGGACCGACAGCGTGCTTCAACCCCAAGCTGACATCGATCGAATGCTCAAAATATATCTCCGTGATTCCGTTCGAGATGCCGTTCCTCTGAGACGATCGCTAATATCAATAAACTGTAGAGTCACACGCGGTCGACAGCTCGCTTTTCTGAACCTGTTTTGAACAACTCCATGACGAGATTGGGGCACACCGCAAAGAGGATGTTCCGAACAATGTTCCCCCCGTGGCCCAGTTCCAAGGCCGACAGGTGGTTACGCTTCATATCCGGCGAGGTTTACTATTCTTCAGGCTCACAGGTCTGTTTCATCTTCGCCCTGTGACATTGCAACAATAAACTGATTCGTGGGCATCTGGGTATGCCTTCGATCGACGAAAAAGGCGGCGTTTCAAGAGGTAGGACCTCGTTTCACCTTGAAATTGAGGTCGCTGAGAACTGGATTGCCTGCCGTGAAGGAACCCCAGGAGCCCCCGACGAGGCTGGAGTTTGGTGGGTTAATGACATAGTGGCAGACGGGGGACATCCCGAAGGCAAAGGTACAACCCAACCGCCTCCAGAGGAAGTCGATGAAGGCGGAAAAGGGGGAGAGGGTGTAGAAGGTGGGGAGTCCGAATCTAAGTCGAGGATGGAATCCAAACCGCAAGCGCTCGGCAAATACGAGTGGAAATGGAAGGTGCGCAATCCCGGTTCGCTTCCTCTCGCACCATACTGACCAGATTCCATAACCTCAGCTTGAAATTACCATTTTTGTAGCCTTTGTCGCTTGTAGATGATTTCCTACATTTCTCCCGCTACCCCACGGAAATTTCGCAGCCCATGGCTCCTGCGTATTGATCGTGAGATCGTGGCCGACAACAACGAAAAACGGGCAACTGGTTAGGCTGAACCTCCCGCCAGCTCCTCGTCATTGGACATATCAGCTGCGGGGATAGGAGTGGTCTGAGCGACGGTGATAGCTGTGGCGAGAACAGCGAGGAACGGATGGAGGCGAAGACTCTCATCCATTCTGGGTTGCATCTACACCGAGAGTGTTCCGCCGAATCAGGTCTGGATACATCCCTTGACTGCGGACCTGCCAAGAGTCACGGGCACGATGATTATTGGTTCGGATCGACGCTCCTTTCCAGATAAGTCACGGGTGAGCACCAAGTCTCTCCGCCACTTCCTACAGATACCTATAGAGCGAACCGAAACCCATCGTGACCGCCGAGAGAAGCAACGACCTTGCGCTCATATCCAATGTCCTCGTCCCCCTCTGGGACAAGGCCAGTTGGTGAAGTCGAGTCCCCGATGGCATGGGGGTCGCCGAGTGGGGATTGAGGACTATAGAGACACACAGGCGTCACCTTCCCGAGTCACCCTCTCGTGGTACGGCCTCAAAGCACCTCCAACGTGTGCCAGTTGGCTGGGAGAATGCATCCATGCGGCTCCTTCTGGCTCTTAGAGCGTCGTAGAAAGAAAGCCTTTGCGAAGAGGTGGGCGGTCATCCCCTCGGTCGTGGGTCATGATCAACCGGGTTGGTGACGATTGAACCACCCGGCGGGCCTGTGACTAAACTTTGGTCAACCGTTTCACGCATGCAAATTTACCTGTGTGGTCTGGGAGTGGCGACGAAGGACGTTGTATATACGTAAGCACGGACGCCCCTAGGCTACAAGTGGGGGCGTCGCATTGAAGAATTGGAGGATATTTGCAGCACTAGGGCGGTTGTATTGCGTGCCCCCGCCTTTGGTGGATGTCTTCGGTCGCCACCCTCGGAGAACCGGTTGTCAACGTTCAGCTCCTCGTGTGATTCGTTCGGGCACCCACACAATCAAAACAGTCCCTCGTGATGTACATGAATATTTACGCTAGTATGCAGGTTCGCCGGCGCGGGGCCTAGATAAAATTACAAGTAGAGATCGCAAATGAACACACGGCTACTGCCCAAATTTCGAATGTGGCTGAGTACAAGCGGTGAACAGAAAGTAGACATATATCAAGAGAGGAAAAGGAAAACACTGTCTGCGGGTCACTCGTACAGTTCTATAATGACAGGTTCTGGTAGTCCATGATTGAACAATGCAAGAAACCGTTCATCCCATATCTGATTCCACTCAGAAACTGGTCTCCAGTGGTGAGGCAACCACATGACTCGCTTCTTTCTCGAGTCAAGTATCCAGCCATCATCCGTAACCTTGTAGCCATGAGAAGATTCCCAGAGGTGTCCCCCTGATGGAACATGACCATATGGCAGGAGGCGCTCCAACCCGATGATATTGGACCCTCCGTCCCTGATGACTTTTCTCCCGTACATCCCATAGCCTGAATACCAGACTTCGCGTCCGTCCCGACTGAACCACGGTCGGAAGAAACTCTCGGTAGTGCCCACAATATGCTCCCCGGTAGACATGTCGTAAATGTCCAGACCCTCTCCGCTGCCCCGCGTGATAACAAGGTGATTGAAATCGGGGGATATCGATGCGTAGTGTAGCTGCATGGGAGGCGGCGGGGGATGATTGAACACGATGGTCCGGACACTGTCACGAATGTTCACCCCGGCATCGAGAACACAGTCCCCTGCAGGTAGGTTCCAAGTGATGATCTTCTCTTCACCGACAACAATGGCGGTGCTCTCAGTCACCCCCAAACCACAAATCGTCATGCCCGTGTCAACGATCAACCGCGGGTCACCAGATTTGAGGTCAACGATTGTGGCTATGTTTCCTCCCAACCGTCCAGCCGCTATGAATGATTTGTCTGGGGAAAATGCGAGAATGAATTCTGTTTGCTCGGCAGGTTGGGTTGGAACACTGGAGGAGGGACTGATCGGATCTGTTGTACGCCACAGCTGGGTTTCATCACCTCTGAACGTGATGATCGATTCTCCGTCTGGGGAGAGGAATGGGGTCCAACGGCTGAACGGCCCGGGTACGAGTTTTTGATGAGGGAGATAGCCAGTGGGAGACTCCTTCCAGAGATGAACTTGATCATAATCTTTGCAAGCGAAGAAACAACCATCGGAGGAGAAGGAGAGCCCTCCGAGCCAACAGTCGCCCACGAAATTCAGGAGAAACCTAGAATCTCGGGCGTCCCATATCAGAACTGCGTTTTGGAGGATGAAAGCAAGCCGGGAGAGGGTGGGAAGGAACAGATGTTCTTCTAAACCGGTGTCGTCTGGGGCGGGCAAAGACTCGATCTCTGCCGGCGTGTGTTCCAAGGTAAACCCGACTTCCCATATGGTGATCGACCCTGGCTTCACAGTGGCAAATCGGAGGAATTTGCCATGAGTCCAAATTTGGGCCACGATACGTCCCCCCGAGACACGACGGGAATATGTGTGCGTTCCTGAGATGAGGTTGTAGGTGTAGATGGCGGTGTTTGTGTAGTTATAAAAATCGCTGCATGCAACCGCAACCATGTTGTCATCCATAGAATACGTGGATGAGAAATGGATTATAAATAATAGATCTGGTATTGAGGGGGTAGCACCGATCCGACTGCCTGTCTGAAGGTCCCAAGTGGTGGATCCAATATCAATATCCTGGATCAATGTCAACAAGCGGCCATCCGGGGAGAAACTGAGATGCCCGCTCTTTGGATTTAACTGGGGGTGTGTGAAAGTTTGAAGTCGCTCGAGGGTTACTGCATCCAGAAGTTCTGTACTTTCGGCCAGGTTAACTGCGATGAACCTGCTACATGATGACCATGCAGCAGTCCGATCGAAGGCACCACCTTGACGACTATGCTTCAGAGTTGCAAAATTCGGTCCCCACGAGATTGGTATCCCACGCACAACCCTCGCCAGGGGATGGACGTATTGTTTGTACAGCTTCCACACCATCGACGTTTGGGGGGATAACAAAAGCGCGGAGTGATAGATATGCCGAGCGGAGGTGCTAATGACCTCGAAGAATGCGACCACAAAACGAATGCAGTCGTTGACGAGGCTGAGAGTTGGTGGTGCCTAGATCCATTTTGAGTAAATCTGGTGGAATGAAAGACGAAACTCAACGCACATCCAGCCACCTCACAGCCACTTCCAATGCATTTACCGCCTCCCTTGCCGCACCGAGGACACTCAGTACCTCCAACCAGAATATAAACTTTCCCTCCAGGAAACGGTGCAGGGCGGGTGTGATTTCGAGTCTGTGGGCCGGCGTCATGTCAACGAGATGCTTGTACCACGACACGCAAGCATATTCCAAAGCTCGATGGATGTATTGCTTTGTCCTCTCCTTCAAGTCGCCGACCTCGGAGTTGATTACACCGTCCGGGAGCTTGCACATATTCCGCTCCAGGTTCCAATTCATTAGCTCCAGGCACCCAATCAAAAGCTCTTTGTGTTGGTCGGGGGGGCAAATGCGAAACCTCGAGTTGGCGCATCGGGCCGGATCGACGATGAAGTCGGGAAACGATTTGTGGAACGGCCGAACGGGTTGATCGTGATCGTCCTCCTGGAGGGTGAGGAGCGAGTGCACCGACGACAAGACGCGGAGTACCTCTTTGATCTTGAAGCCGAGAAGCTTAGCGATGGCGGATAGAGAAAGGGGATTCAAGGCAACGACTACTGCCCCAAGAACAGAACGGATCATAGGGTCATCCTCCGAATCGTTGAAAGCCTCCTGAAGAATTGTCAGGTAAAGCGAATCGAGAGTTGTGTATTTCTTGAAGCCGGTTTTGAACTTGGCTTTTCCTTCGTGAGCACCGTTCTTGAGTGGTTGGAGCAGGAGATCGAGTCGCTCCTCGGGGCTGCCGTTTTGGATGAATTTGACCGTTGCCACAGCATAGACAAACAACCCCCCCGCCCGCTCGCAAAGTAGGTCCAGCTGTTCTTCCGTCGGCCAACTATCTGTGATCTCCAGGAGGTTTTGTTTGAGGAATAACCGAATGTCGCTGTCGACGAGGCCCGATTCGACATCGTGAAGGAAAAAAACGTCTGTCGCTTTCGCCAACAGCGGGAGACGGAACCCTTTCTTGATCCGTGGATCCGGGCGACCAGTAAGGAAGAATTTGACCTTTGGGATCTCGGATACAAGCCTCCCGAGGACAGAAAGAATTGCTGAATCGAACTCATCGTCCTTGCATTCGTCCAAAGCGTCAATAACAATCATGGTCGAAATGGCGGCCTCTTTGAGCGGTCGTACAATTAACTTGTCCATTTGGTGGTATGGGGACTCGTAGGCGATTCCTGGGTCCGACTGCACTAAGGGAACGAAGATCGATCGGAACCGGGTGTACTTGCGCGCGAGCTGGACAGCGAGGGTGGGGAATATGAGGTATGGGTCGCTTCGTTCCTCAAAGTCCCGCGAACAAAAGAAGGAGGCACCGAGCTTTCCACCCTCGGACATCCTCTCTGCAATCGTCTGCGCGATAGCGCTCTTCCCCGTTCCGGCTAGTCCGTTCAACCAATAGACGGGGGGTTTTTCGAAATCGTTGATCCAACACTCGATCTCGTCGAGCACAGTTCTGCGTGTCCCCTCGAGACAACCTTTACGGCCGGTATGTCGGTGCTCGGCCGCTTGCGCAGAGCGGAAATTGTTGAGCACAGATGCTTCAGCTATTCAAAGCTCGTGTCAGGAGTCTGTTGTATAGAGTAGAAGATACTCCGACCTGCATCCTGCCGAGAGGTTATTGCGGTTGCGTGTGCGTGAACGTGGGACACTTACCATAACTTTGCGCCCTTGTTTCTTGATCTCCACCTGTTGTTCCTGGATATCCATTTGTTGCACCATCTGCTGTCCCTGTCAGAATCTAGGACAATACCGAGTTGACGGACTGACCTGATAGTCGGAGATAGCCACCTGTAGACCTTCCAGAAGCCCGGAAATCTCTTCGTCGTCTTGGACATGTTCAGCAAATTGCCGCAGCCCCGGCTTCTCGGATATGAGCCGTAGTTGTCTTCCGATATCCTTGAACTTGCTGAAAGGAACTCAGCCTCGAGTCCAATGAAGGGACGATGACATACAGTAGCAGTTCATCCCTGCGGATCTGCTCCGCTTCATCGTCTGAAGATGCTCCGAATATCGTCTCTAGTTGCGCTATGCGTGAGCTGATGGTTTGGACCTTTTCCCTGACGGCCACTGTTCCCTATACACGGGTCCGTCAGGAGTGTATTCCACGTGAAGGACTATAGACGTACTTGGTAACTCTCGTAGATGGCGGAGATGACGCCCAGGGTGGCTTTGAGAGGACCGAACGCATCTGCTGCCCCCATTGTGACATCTAAAAAAATCCCACCGGCTCCGCGAGCAGTATCCTTCAAGCCTCTTTTCGCAACTGGTGTGTGTCAGGAAAAAGCCAACACTAGAACGATATTGATACGTACGCCTCGACGGTTCTGACGGCTCGACTCCTCCGTCTCCAGTGTCTCCAGTGTCCTCTTCTGGTGTGAAAAGGCATTGGAGTTCACATGAAAGCCAGTTGGGGCAGCAGGGATCGGAAACACTCACTCAATGGGCCGTGTCCGTGGTCGGTGTCACCAACGTCCACAACACCGTGGGTGGAGGTTTCTTGCGCGGGAGTCTCTTGACCGCTAGACTTGCCCTGAAATATGATCCGTGAACCCCTGCCGCTCTCTTCATCTGGTGCCACGGTCGAATCAGTTGAATCAACATCCAG
>Ga0307510_10006899_pt1 | contig 13545 bp, 8 predicted proteins | sample 12_EM_MG_FD_207224 | JGI IMG/M metagenome (GOLD analysis project Ga0307510, IMG submission 207224) | Populus trichocarpa ectomycorrhiza microbial communities from riparian zone in the Pacific Northwest, United States - 12_EM | ecosystem: Host-associated > Plants > Roots > Unclassified | place... | reverse complement strand
ACACTTAAGAATTTATTGCACTGTGCTTGAAAAGTGGCATCAGGGCTACCCTCAACGGTGGATGAACACCTTCCCTCATCCTACCGTCACAGTTGCCATCACTATTTTCATAATGATCATTATTTTCACTTACCATCGGTTACATTGTCCGCTTCGTATTGGACATCAAATCATCAATATTTCAAATAATTCTGACACACCTTCCGGTACTTTTATAGCAACCGTATTTCGAATAAACGATGAGAATAGAAGTAACACGACTCTCATTTTGACCTTAATCTCTCTCTTCTCTCTTGTTCTCATGCTCAGTAAAAGTTCTTCCTACACTATCTGTACCCCATCAAGCGGTTTGCAAAACCCTTCATACTTCATTCTGCCCACCGCTTGCTTAAAGTACTCGCGAGCCCCGCCACGGATCATTTCTAACAGTATTTCGGGGTTTTTTTTTTGATTATAATAGCAGATTCAACTTCATAGAGGTGTGGTGCGGTCACGTGACTCCAGATTTTGGTTAGTAAAAATCGCTAAGGACGTCACCTCAGGGTTTACGAGTACTGGGTAAAATTACTCTCATATCAGGTTTAGTGCTCTTGTATGATAGATGGAAGAAGATCTGCATCATAACTTGACATGAAATGCTTTTGATATCACTCGATTGGCATTGCTAGAAAAGAGGGAAGCCAGTCTTTTAGTTTGGATTTTAGCGTAATGTAGGGAGGTTTGGAACTATTAACGCTACGGGGGATAGTGGGTTTCGCCAAGACAGGGGGTTGCTGAAGATTGGACGGTGCCTGGAGCCTGTAATGGGCCGCTTCAATACTCCAAATAAACATACTTGTAGTAACCGAGGGGTGGATTATAGGTGTCTACGATAATGCCGCCGAGTGACTTACAAAGCAATTTTTCTACAAGGGTTTGAGATAGTCATCAAACAAGCGCCACACACTGGGGCGGGAATGAGAGATAATACGGGAAAGCTTTTTTGAGGAAAGGTGTGACTGCGACCTTAATTTAATCCTGCATAACTGTATGATACAGGAGGTGGTTGAAAACAAAAACAAAAAACGGGGAGTTATCCCCTCAATAGGCATATAGTTGCTTTGTTGTTTGGATTGTTTCTGGGGAGGCGCTTTGCTTTGGCTTTTCGGGAAAGCATTTCGGCTGCAGGAATGCGCGAGAGTTTTGGATCGATGAATCCGCTGGGAAAGCTGTAAGAAAAGCGGGAAAGCTGTAAGGAAGGTGAAAGAGCTGGATGTGCAGATGCTGGATGATGCGCGGACGCTACGAACAGTGGGGGTTTGTCTTTCCTTTGTTAGCACGGGGGTTTGCAAAAGGAAGGGGTGACATACAGTACATGCAAGAGCATGGACATGTGTGGTGACCTAGAGGAGGGTAGGAGGGAACACCCAAGTTGCTCCACCGCTCTCCTAAGGCTCGCGGTCTCTGACCCATGTTTCCCTATGTCTAATCTTGATTCGCCCGTTGCCCCCTAGAGTTTGGTTCCTATTTCTCCCATGGCCTTCGTAATGTTGCACTTGCGAAGCGCAAAGTCCTTGTAAAAATTAGTCTTTCAAACATTCAGCACATAATGTGGTACTGCAGGTTAGAAATAGTCACAAATCTATCGTCAGATTTGTCGGCACGAAGTTGAAATCTAGATATTTGACTAATTTATTTGGAATTGTTCATTAGCTTCCACTCGAGCTATTACTTGTTGGATAAAATACCAAGGAATCTTCATCTCGGGGGTCCAATCTTCCCTGGGTTTGGCATTACCGGAAGCCTCATTGTTCTGTGCTATGATACTATACCTTGGGGGCTGTATTGAAAAACGGTTCAATTGTCAAGCCGTATACCGGAAACATGTGTATGCGAGAGATACTTCAGAACTTCATTCAATCTCAGAGGGCCAGGAAGGCCTACTATTTATACAGCGAAACAGCAACATATATCCGCAGTAGGAAAGATAATAAGGAACCAATTTGGAAGACAGGAGAAAAACAAGTGAGAACAAAATTACATAACCAGTCGACAGATTGGGCAGTAACATGAGGGGAAAAACCAAATGCAGTAAGTCCAGCTTGGAAAGTAAAAGGCTGGAACTAAGGTCGAATGACCGACTATGTCGTACTCTAATATGTAAACGGTGCATATCCGAAAGCCTAATTCCAACAGGCTGAGGTGAGGACAGGATGAGTGATGTTTCATGATTTCGGCTCTGCTTGTCCCCACTCCGAAATCTGGTCGAACAAAGGAAATGAATGATCCGAGTAGGAGCCTAGGAGTCTAATTTGTGGATATACCTTCTGCTCTGGAATGAATCTTGGGGTTCTATCCGTTGCCTTTATTCGTAGCAGGTTCAAGCGCACCTCACAATCCAAAGGAGCATTACTGAACCACTAACCATATTCCCAACTCTGCAGGATAGTGGGGCGCCCACCAATATGAGGCTCCCAAGTTAGATGAGCTAACGAGCCATGGATAAACAGAGCGGTGTGCCACCATGAGAAGTGTGTTTTGGTCGCATAATATCAAGGACGGCAGGGGAGGGGCATGACGGACTGGGGATAATTGCTGGCGCTGGGTAGCATTGTGACGGTGAGAGCGGAGACTTAGCGAGCGGGTGTTTTGTACTACAGTCTCTCAAAGGGTCGCGAGATTCTCGAGTTGCGATAGTCGTGGCATAAAAACGGGTACATGCTTGCGCTTAAGTCAAGGCTTAGCCCAAATGAGAAACTTCAATACAAGAAAGAGAAGTATCAAAAGCAGGATTGATCATGGGAAAATCCATGCCAAGTGGCCAAGAGCGCCGCCACTCTCGCAACCCGAGAATCTCGAGACCCTTTGGGAGACTGTACCAATTAGAGGAGAGAAAAGGTTTAGGGATAGAAAAGAAAGGAGAAGGGCAACAGAAGGGGAAGGAGGCGAGGCCTAGAAACATGCTTGCACATACGATAGGTAGATGAGGCAAACAGCCTCAGGATGTCACCCAGGACTGCGTTACTTGCTGTTTTTTCAAAAGTATACTGATGCCTGGCCGCCAAGCCGCCAAATTCACACCTAAATATTCCGTTCTTGACGCCAAAGCATCCTGATACTTTTGAAAACAGCAATTACACGAGCACAAGTAAGATTTCCAACGGCCGGAGTTTGCCTGCCACCTACGGGACGCCCGGGCCTACAGTCCTCTCGTTCTTCCCACAGGACGAAGGACTTGACGGTCGGGAACACTGAGGGTATTCAAAGTTAATAATTGTGACTTTGCGTTGGGAGTTTTTTCATTACCCTCACATGTTACACTGGTGATAAATTGACCAATACAGCAAGAAGTCGAATAATTGAATCTAGCGCTAAGACCTCCGAAATTCTCTCTCCTGAAATAAGCGGGCGAGCGCGCGGGCGAAATCTGACCTCCATCAGACCACGCTTAAGACAAAAAAAGGAAAAAAGAGCCAGACCTTGCCATCCAAGGAAACTCCAACGTCCTAGCCTGATGTTCAATTATTCGAGTTCTTACGGTAGAATTGGGCAATGGAAACTGAGGGTTTGTAGATATAACTCTGGGAGCACCATATACGACACCAATAACCTCATCACAATGGTTCAAGTTTGCTCTTCCTACCCGGTGAATTATAAAAGATTTCCTGCTGTTGGACCCCGATCCATCCCACCTTTGAAGGATATAGGAGAGAAAAAAGAGAACAGATTAGGAAGAATAAAGCAAGAGAGGAGGAAAGACAAAATATTTCGGGATGAGTTGATGCTAGTCGTGCTGCTCGGCATGCTTTAACTATAGTTTCTTTTGCTCCACGAGAGACCGGACGCTTGGAAAGAGTTTCTATTGATGGACAGGTAGGGGTATCGGTAGTCGAAGGAAAGAATAAAAGACCATGGAGATGAATGCAGAACAGGGGGCCTGGTATTTGTACTGAAGATCTATGAGAGCGGGAGTCTTCATAAACCGTTTTTATTGCTAAGGGATTTTACGAAATGTTGTTTTTATTGAATACTTTTTAAACCTCTGCTTTCCGCTCTGTCTGCGGGCACTACACTATAACTACTAGATGCACTGGGAACTTGGTTAGTAGCATAAAAACACTGATATAGTATCTCCTGCCCCATCCCATTTATATCCTAGGTATAGGATCCTGTTATCACAGTTACCTTTAGTGCATTAATTTATGTGGAAGCTGGATTGGCTTCCCGCTCGAGTTCATATGGCCGAAAATCCTAGAATTGCTTGGGAGTTTGCAGAATAGCTCGAGGACTAGAGGGAATATGGCGAGTATCTGGAGAAGTTCCAAGGATATTCCGCTCTGTGTGCGCGGCCCAGGTTAGGTGGAAGAGGGGATATTTTTGGGAGAAGAGGAACAGCAGGTAGTAAGATATGGGGGATAATTGATAATAAATAACCCAGGGTGAGTCAGCGGAGGCGCCACCAATTGGCATTCCTGAGCGCAGCTGATGTTTTTCACAGCTTGGCAAGCACCTGTGATAGTGAGCTATTATACACACCTAAATAGCACCCACTATTCTGATTTGTGCTAGGGTTCAACTAATTGTATCTCTCAACTCTGCATATGGTCAGCTACAGCAGGCGCTCACTATGTCGTAGGGTATGATACAGCATCAAAAATTTTAATATTTTCAAATCTTCTTGCTCAGCGTTGTTGAGTCTAAAAAGGATGATCATCGATTTTATTTCCTAGCCCTTGCGGAGACGGGCTGGTACTGCGTAAGGAGCCGATAGCCACAGTGCAAGGAACCGCCAGGCGCGAGAGCGCAGGGACCCCCACAAAATGGATTGCGAGCAAAGAAATTGAGGCCTTAAACTGGGGTTCCAGGGTTAGAACTTCTTAACTACCCTGAGACCTCGAATGCTCGAATGCTGGGCTAGGACTCTCTCCCTGTTTCTCCTAACAAGCCCCGGTATCTTTTTTCTCCCTTCTTAACCCGGGAAAGTATGTTATGGTGAGTTTGTCTTGCCTCCCTAACACCTTCCTAGTGGCCAACATTTTTGACTAATCAAACCTGGCCCATTGATTGGAGTTCTTACAGTTAGGCCGGAGCCAATCGAGGAATTCAATGCCAGGGGGTTTGCCTGCTCACGCGCTCCGGATTTTTGCTCCAAACTTGGTGTTTTTTTTGCGTAAGTAGCAGAAATAGCCCACTGGGTTACAATTTTTCCCCCAAAGGATATTGGGCTACTAAGGGCGGGCTGGAGAGGTACTTAAACCCAGAGTGTGAGGGTAAACTCAAAAACCGGTGGCTTTGACCGATTTTGTGGCTCTGGAAATCGTTTCGGTGTTCGGCATGCAACTACCCTGTTGCTGGGGCTGAAACCTACAATCATTACCACCAAGAGAGGGGATACGGTTTCATACAAACTCGACCATTCCCATAACCCGCACTTTGGCTTGGCTCAACTAGAAGAAATGCGTAGTTATTGAACCTATAGTTTCACAGCGTTGGTGCACCTAATTAAGTCTTGAAGCCGGATCCCTTCCTTTTTCTCATTCTAGGTGCTTGAACAATGCCCAGCAACAACCCAGGAAATTCCGGTGTCCCTCATTTCACACTATACTAAAAAAAACCTCTTAACCCCAGGGCGGTTGCACTTGGCAATTATTGACTAACTTATATCTTGTTTCTCATTTCCTATGCTACGATTGGTTGGCCTAGTGCCGTGAATAGGATGCCGTAGGATATGAGGTGGAAGACAATAAAGATGGCTCCATGGAGTACCGTGGTATTCAACGGGTTGCCTCCACGGACAATGCTTTCCCTCGCACACCGGCGTGACATGGCCTGTAATGTGTTACCAATAGTAAGAAGGGGTCTGGTGGAAGGGCTGCCAACCTGAGAAAACAGAACTGGGGAAAAAGAGGGGACATTTCAGGGTTCTTCTGGCTATAATGCGAAATATTGTTTACCAGCTGAAGTAATTTCTATCCAAGCCAAACCTGTTAACCCTCGCCCTTGTGATCTTGTTCTACTGTGACACCGGTAATACGGGTTGGAATCTTGTTGCAGCTTGGGGGCGGAACAAAGATAAAAGTCGTATTCAAACCTCCTACCAACTGACAGTTCGGTCCATTTTTCACTGTGCTGGCCCGCACTTCCATGCCTCACCTCCGCCTTGGGTGCACCCGGGGCACTTGCACTCAACTACGTTTTAAGTAGTGGTGAGAAAACTTCTTTTTGAGATAAGGTGTCAAATTACCAGCTTACTCAATTTAGGTGGTGACATTCTAGCGGTTGTGTAATAACGTGAATAAGAATAAGAATGAAACCAAAAAAATATAAAAATATAAATAAGAGAAGAAATCAAAATCAAAAGGAGGCCAGAGTAACACTATCCCATGAAAGTGCCCGCGATAACATTAGTGAAATAAGAACAAGCTACTTTTTTTGCGCCTCTTGTTGTGAACTGCGGGCTGGGGGAGAAACGAGGGGGGGCAGTATGAGACTGGCGGGGCCAGGGGAAAATGAGCTGAACAAGTTCTTGATGAGAAGCGCAAACCCCGGGGGGCAGTTCTCGGAGAAAGTTCCTACAATCTAGTAAGGATTAGCATTGAGTTAATTGAGAGTCAAATGCGCAGGATATATACCGCTACTGTCGCTGCACACAGGGCCCAGAATTTGTAGTCAAGCCAGCTCAGCCAGCTTTTAATCACCACTATCTCGGATCTAAGTTCCCCTTGACCCTTTACCCCATCGGATCTAAGTTCCCCCTGACCCTTTACCGTATCGTATCTGAGTTCCCCGTAGTTCCTCATCACATCCGATCTAAGTTCCCCCTGACCCTTTACCGTAATGGATCTGAGTTCCCCGTAGTTCCTCATCACATCCGATCTAAGTTCCCCCTGACTCTTTACCATATCGGATCTGAGTTCCCTGAGCGCAGTCTCCAGCCTTGTGCCCATTTCTGTGACAGCTTTGGTAATATCGCCCTTAGAAGTCGTAATGTCCTGGTACGAATCAGCCTTGTAATCCCTTAGCATATAGTCTGATATCAGTATGGACTATACCGCTGTTATCATGGAAACTCTGCCATCTGATCTCTCAGCGCGATTATGCAAATTGTTGACTTGATTGATCTATTCCGAATTTTCATTAGCTGTTAGTCTAGCTCTTACTTGTCGGGTGATATACCAAGAGGAGCTTAGCATCATCACCGGAAAATGGAGTGCTTTGTGTTGCCTCAGGGGCCCTCTGGTTATAAAGATTCGCAGAGGTATTAAGAGCACGAGTAGGAAATTTCATGTGGGGAGGTTGCTTCATTGCAAGAAGAGGAGCCAAGTGAAGACGTTTTGCAATGAAACGGGACATAGTTGTATAAGTGTGGTTTCGCTCGTCAGTAGCTGAGGTGTGGATTGTTGTGATAGCAAACCGGTACAGTTTTTTCTCACAGCATACGGAAAACTTCCACCTTTATATCATACCTACTATTATACTTAGCATGGGGGGGGCCTCTGCTGTGTTTTGTGGGGTTGGCCAAAACATGCCAGCACGTGCAAACCAAGAGTCGCAGAGGGGTTTCCGCCTTGTGTAGGAACTGCGGCACCTATAGGATGGAATTCTGTGGAAATGACGTGAAATCTTGTGACCTTGCAAAACAATTTTTATCTTCTAGGTATTTTTTCTAATCTTCTCTAGTGAGTAATGGTTACTCCCACATACGAGACTTGTAAGGTCGTGACTTTAGCAATTCATACTGCTATTGTGGACTACCAAAATTTGGTGGTTATGACTAATCTTTGTCTGCACATAAGGCAGCTAGCTCCCTTAGGAAGCATTACAGAGTTCCCGGTACCCATCAGGTCATCCCTTGATCGCTGGTATAGTCTGGCAGCCTTTGTTAGCGAACAAAGCATCCAGTTTATTTGTCTTCGGGTATGGCTCAATGGGTGGAAATGGGAAGGGGCTCCCAGAACTAAAGAGTAACTGATGTCCTTTTGGATGATTGACTAGAATAAGGGCCGGATGCTACAGATGTCCCAAGTTTTTTGCTGAATCTGTCACATCTCTCTTTGTGACAAGTGTGTGCTGCTCTATATGAGACCTGTAGTTGGTAGGGGCTACAGGCCGTGGACCCCACAGATACCATAGGGGAGTTATATATCGGTAGAGGGCTGTAAGGGCCCGCCGTCATATCATACTCTTAACCGGTAGTCTTCCTCAAATGATAGACTCTTGCCTTACAACAGGAGACATATCCGGGGACACGGGGACTGGAGTGCTGCAGATGCTCTCAGGACTGCTGGGAGGCTTGAGGTCACTGCTTCTCGTTCCATCAGGAACTGTTCACAGCTGATTTTTTCCTCTAGAATCTTCTCAGTATTATGCCATTAAGCCTCGAGATTGCTTATCCTGTTCTACATTCTAGTGGGTGACTTGAAGGACTAGACATTAGTTCCTACTTCATGGGGTTCTTTATCCATAGGGAGCACTGGGGCTCTCCGTCTGTCCTGTCACACTCTAGCGGTGTTCCATTGCTACTGGCTTTCACAATCAGCTTGTAGATAGCAGCGGGTAAATAGTCCAGTCTGTCGGAAATCGCGAGATGCTGATCGGAATGCTGGCAGGATAATTTCATTGTTCGGATATTTCTGGAGATGCACTTTGTCTTTGGAAGAGCGCTTTGGCTTTCGGGAAACCACCCCGGCTGCGGGAATACACTTGAGTTTTGGATCAGGACACCCGCCGAGAAATCCTTAAGGAAAGCGGGAAAACTGTAGGTGGAGCATGAAAGAGTTAAATTAAAGCATGAAGGCTATTTGCGCAGAGGGTATGAACAGTGAGGGTTTGTCTCTCCTTTGTTAGTCCTGGAGTGAGCAAGGGGCCGAGGAGACATATGAGTAATAGAATAAACATGTTTGGTGATCCATGGAATGATAGGAGGACTTTATTGTGGTTATACCTACTCCCGACATTACCGAGAGTCGGCTAGAGAGCGTGTTTTTGAAGGAAGTGATCTCCTCCGCTCCTGAGCTGTGCTATTGCGTTCTCTTTGCGTGAAATCTTGGGGTTTCGTTTTGTTGTGGCCTTTAATCTACGTTTAAAACAGTCAGGCTAGGTCAAAGTGAGACTCACCTGGGTATTGTAGGTTAGGCCTCACAGGTGCCCGGTGGGACCGGCTTGCTTTTTGCATATGTTGCCTAATGAGTAAGTATTTTGTGGGTAGATGGCTAACATTGTCAGGTGCGCACAAATAGCTGCTGATGTCTGAAAATGCCAGCAGATCAGAGTTCCGAACCGCCAGTGTTGGAAATCGCAGTTGATGGCCGCACTTGATGCGGGATGTGCCCGCACCCTGTGGCCGCAGAGCCATACGTATGCACTAGTCAAAGGACGCGCAAGCTCTCAAAATGTTTTCACCCCACTTGTTTTTCCTTGACACACACCGTCTTCTCACAACACACCTACCTTCCTGTACACAACTTTCCTCAAGTCTTTCCTTCCACCAAGTTGTCATCAATCAATCATGGTTCTGATCTCCACCTAAGCGGTTTCAGTCCACTGCGTAAAGTCCTCACCGTAAATCATTACCTCCACAACCAATATTTTCAACAGCCAGGATTCTAAGCAGACCGAGTGATATATCGTGATTCGACTATACAGATCACTGTTCTGAAATCTAGTCAAATAAGTGGGATGAATAACCCTGGTAGGAACCTTATAGGCTGTGGTAAACCCGCAGGCTTGTTTCTGAGCCGAGGCATATATAAAAAATAGACTATCAACGACAAGCCTAAGCGCATTCTACAATCAAGGGGAGCATTACTGGTAATCATACCTCAATTCTATAGAATAGTGAAGCACCCATTCCTGTAAGGTGTCCAAGCTAAATGGGTTTACAAACAGAGTAGTAGGTCACAGTTAGAGGTACATCTCGATCGCATAATATAAAAGGGTCACAGGGAAAGGGGAATGAGAGCCTGAGCACAATTATCACAGTTTACCACATACGGAATGCAAAGGGCCTTAGTCCATTTATCATTCTGGCTATTGGGTGGAGAGATTTCACCGACCTAAAAAATTCACACGATATAGCCCATTGTCCGTCCCGTCCTGCCTCGCCATATCTCCTCCAAAATGGACTGAAGACTGACGGGCTGGATGCTAGGGAACTCTGGTTAAGAAATAAAAGTGGAAATAAAAAGTAAATGTAGGCTAGAGTAACACAATGCCATCAAGGTAACTACACTAAGAAAAGTGTGAGCTCACCAGGGCAGTTCTTATAGAAACATCCTACAATCTAGTAGGTATTAGCATTGGTTTAATGGGAAGCTAATTTGTACATGATATATGCTAGCGATACTCCATTTAAGCACACGACCTTCCAGCTAATCAGGCTTATCCTGCTTCCAATTTCCACCAACTGAGATTTAAGTTCCCTATGATTCTTTCCCATAAGAGATCTAAGTTCCCCGTGGTTCTTTGTCATATCCGATTTAAATTCTCCGAGGTTCTTCGTCATATCCGATCTAAAAATTCTCTGAGGTTCTTCGTCATTTCCGATCTAAATTCTCCGAGGTTCTTCGTCATTTCTGATCTAAATTTCCCCTGGCTCTTTACCATATCGGATCTAAATTCCCCGATTGCAGTCTCCAGCCTTGTGCCCATTTCTGTGACAGTTTTGGTAATATCGCCCTTAAAAGGTGCAATGTCCTGGTACGAATCAGCCTTGTAATCCCTTAGCATATAGTCTGATATCAGTATGGACTATACCGCTGTTATCGTGGAAAGTCTGCCATCTGATCTCTCAGCGCGATTATGCAAATTGCTGACTTGATTAATCTATTCCGAATTTTCATTAGCAGTCAGCCCAGCTCTTACTTGTCGGGTAACACACCAAGAGGAGCTTAGTATCATCGCCGGAAAATTGAGTGCTTTGTGTTGCCTTAGGGCCCTCTGATTATAATGATTCGCAGAGGTATTAAGACCACGAGTAGGAAATTTCATGTGGGGAGGTTACTTCATTGCAAGAAGAGGAGCCAAGTGAAGACGTTTTGCAATGAAACGGGACATAGTTGTATAAGTGTGGTTTCGCTCGTCAGTAGCTGAGGGGTGAATTGTTGTTGTGATAGCAAACCGGTACAATTTTTCCCCACAGAATACGGAAAACTTCTACTTTTATACCCACTATTATACTTAGCAGTCATGTAGCCTCTCTGCGGTGTTTTGTGGGGTCGGCCAAAATATGCTGGCATGTGCATACAAGAAGCTATGAAGGGGTTTCTCCCTTTTCTGGGTACATGACAACCCTATAAGATAGAATTCTATGGAAATGACTTCAAATCCTATGACCTCCCAAAAGCATTTTTTTCTCCTCCATACATTATTTCCAATCCTCGAAAGTGAGTAATAGTTACTCCTACATACATTCATATCCAAAAAGTTCTCGCTGATCTAAAAGCACCCTAGTAGCGCCTGGCGGTAACAGAGGTACCAGTACTTGGATAAGATTCTGTTTTCTTATATTAAGTAGTCCATATTCAGCTGATCCGTAATTTCTCTTAAGGGGGAATAAGGATTCGCAAGGACTGCGCTTTCTACTTGATGAATATGCTATCTTACTTGGTCTTCTAGACTGTGGAGCATCTTTAACCTTATACCGTAGTACAAGTACAGCATAAATACTTCTGTTACCGCCAAGCTCTACTAGAGTACTTTTCTATTAGCGAGAACCTTTTGGACATGAATGTATGTAGGAGTAACTATTACTCACTTGCGAGGATTGGAAATGATATATGGACGAGAAAAAAGTGCTTTTGGGAGGTCATCGGATTTGAAGTCATTTCCACAGAATTCTATCTTATAGGGTTGTCATGTACCCAGAAAAGGCAGAAAACCCTTCATAGCTTCTTGTATGCACGTGCCAGCATATTTTGGCCGACCCCACAAACCACCGCAGAGAGGCTACATGACTGCTAAGTATAATAGTAGGTATAAAGGTAGAATTTTTCAGTATTCTGTAAGAATAAACAGCATCAGTTTGTTACTACAACAACAATCCACATCTTTGCTGCCAAAAAGCAACCGCATTTACACAACTATGTCCCATTTCATTGCAAAACGTCTCCACTGGGCTCCTCTTTTCCCAGCCAAGCAGTCGCCCTGCCTGAAATTTCCTTCTCGTGGCCTTAGTGCCTCTGCAAATATTTATGGTCGGGGGGGTCTTGCGACAATACAAAGCACTCAACTTTCTGGCAATGCCAAACTCAACACACCGTGGACCCTGAGAAACGGTGATCTCTTGGTATGTTATTCAACAACGACTAGGCTGAATACTAATAAACGGTTTGGGATAGATGAATCAAGTCCACTATTTGCCAGATCGTGCTGAGATCGAATAATAGTTATATCACAATGGCAAAGGTATATTCCAACTGATACCAGACTGTATGGTAAGGGTATACAAGACTGATTTTTACTAGAACAATGCGACCCCTGGTGGCAATGTCACAAAAGCTCCTAGAGAAATGTGCACAAAGCCGGAGACTGGGATCGGGGAACTTAGATCCGAGATGGCAAAGAGCCATGAGGAACATATATTTCTTATGGCAAAGAACCATAAGGAACTTAGATCTCTTATGGGAGAGCACCACGAGGAAGTGGTAAAGAACCATGGGGGGCTTAAATCTGACTTAGTGGAAATTAACGGCAGGATAAGCCGGATTAGCGGGATGTTTGCGTGCTTAAATGGAGTATCGCTAGCATATATCATGTACAAATTAGCTTCCCATTAAACTAATGCTAATACCTACTAGATTGTAGGATGATTCTATAAGCAGTATTAAGAACTACCCCGGTAGGTTCACAGTTTTCTTCCTGAATCTGTTCAGCTCATAGTCTCCAGTCCCAAAAAGTCTCAAACCACTTTACGTTGTTTCTCCAACAGCCAAGCCTCGCAATGGGCCAGCCCGGGCCGTAAATTCTTAAGCGCAGGCGAAATCCTGCCCCAATGATGGTAGGCCCGACCCAAACTCGACCGGACCCAAACAAAGCCCGGGCCACCCGAGCACCCCAAACTATTCAAGAGCAGAGATTAATCCAATTCTATTTAAAGAAGTCAATTATTTTAACTTTAGTACTCGAGAGACGGATTTCTACCAATAGCCCGAGTGGCCCCTTCAGTTTGCCCCATACCGAAGAGCGTGGTATTAACTGTTTTCACTTTTGCAGTGGGAGCTGAGTAGGAACCGGAGAAGGACTTCGTGATGATAAAAAACTGTTCACTTCATCATCTTCGTCGTCTAGATTAACATGAGAAATGTCACTTCGGTCATCAAGCAGAATTTGAGAGGAAGCTCCAAGAGATATAGGATAGGAAGAAAGAGAAGAGAGCTCGCTAATATCGTCTTCAAGGTCAAGGATAATTGAACGGGGGAGACAGTAGAGTGTGGAGGATTCAGTGTTCCCAACCGTCCCGTCCGGACGCCAGGGCCCTGGCGTCCTATAGTCCCGTCCGTCCCGGGCAGGGTGGGTAAGGACGGCCAGGCACGGCGTCCGTCTTTTGTAAACACCGCAGGACTGTAG
>Ga0307510_10006898_pt1 | contig 13545 bp, 15 predicted proteins | sample 12_EM_MG_FD_207224 | JGI IMG/M metagenome (GOLD analysis project Ga0307510, IMG submission 207224) | Populus trichocarpa ectomycorrhiza microbial communities from riparian zone in the Pacific Northwest, United States - 12_EM | ecosystem: Host-associated > Plants > Roots > Unclassified | place... | reverse complement strand
GAACTTTGTCTCCCTCACTGGCTCATATCCGACCGCAACTCCAGCACTCTTTCCACGACGACGAGATGACATAACAATCAACACCTATGAGCCGAAACTTCCACCGGCAATACCAACACGACCGCCACCGAGCTCCGTGAGGTGTTACCCCTTGGCCTGTTCCCTTGCTTCGCGCACACGACGGCTCGTAAAACGGCTCTGTCGACTCACGGGTATGGGGGGTATCCGCCTCACTGACGTCGAAGAGGGACTCCCCCCAGACTGTGCAACTGCAGCAGCAGCACAGGTTGCACAGCCCCCCACCTTCTCCTCCGCGCGGCGCCGCGCGCTGCTCATTGGCATCTCTTACCATGGCGAACTCCACAACACACACCAGGACGTCGACCGCTATCGAGACGTACTGATAGGCAAGTTCATCGCAGCGGGTACCCATCACCCTCAATTAATGTCTATTTATTGGTGCACCATAGCTACGTATGGATATCGACCGGAGGACATCACCCTCCTCAAGGATGATCCTGCGTTCGACCACCACCTCCAGCCGACGCGCGAAAACATTGTCAGTCCTCCCCCGTTTTTTTTTTCGTCTTCGCGGTGTTGGATTCCCTCTAACCGGATTTTGGCTTTCAGCTGCGCGAACTGCAAAACTTGGTTGCGGATGCAGCTGCTGGGGATCGGTTCACGTTTCTTTGTGAGTGTGACTCGCCTGGTACCCCCCTCCTACGTCCTTCGGCTAACTCGTATGACACCGGCGCCAGTCTCGGGCCATTCCAATCAGCAACCATCAAAGGACCTTAACGAAGAAGACTTCTTGGATGAGTGTAAGTGTGTTGCCCATATCGACCATTAAAGCCCGACTCACCGACTTGTTGGCAGACCTCATCACCATTGATGACGAAATTATCATCGACAACGTGCGTCTGCACCTCCAATGATGCAACTAAACCTATGCTTAGTGTCCTTACAGGAACTTAACGATATTCTCGTCAAACCGCTACCTGCAGGCAGTTCTCTGTTTGTGCGTCTGTTTTACCACTTGTTCTATCTTCAGGTCCCTGATTCATTATGCAGGCGTTGCTGGATACGTGCCATTCTGGAACGCTTCTCGACCTCCCTCATTATTACTGCAACTCCGTATTCGTCCCATGGCATTCCAAGGGCAAACGCCGTACGAATTCATTGCAGAACGTGACAGGTGTGCTTCTTGGCATGAAATTTTCTTATGTAAAACTCATCGCATTGCCCAGTGCGAAGAAATGCTGCGTGTGAGTCCCTACAGGAATCCCGTGTTGGGAAACTCATTTCGTAGGCTGATCCACGCTTGACTCTCAGACATCCAGAATTCTTTACTACCTGAATCAGCTCCCCGTTCATCCCCGGTATTGGCGAGTATCCTTGCACAAAGCAAGTCCGCAGAGCGCATGGACCCCGTGTTACCCATTTTCGTCAACATACCGCTGAGCACGGACAGACGTGACGCGCCCACTCCAAAGGGACGAAGCGCACGCCGTCTGCGTGATTACAACTCACCGTGCTCACCACAATTTTGCACATCCCCGGAATCGCGTTTGCCTTGCAATGGGTGGTGCATGCCCGACCCAAACATGAAAGCCCCTACTGTGGTCAGTTTTTCTTCTACGCTCTATGCGTTTTGCACCCAAGCCCAGCGTTTGTTCATGTATATACAGGTATCGTTGGCAGCATGCTCAGATGATCAGCGATCGTGGGAGGCCTACGAGAGCTCGTTGACCAGGGTCGTATGCAACTTTCTCGGTAAGCACACGCTGTCTCCTTTTCATATTTTCTCTGTGATTTGAGCCTTCGTCTCTGTATTTAGGGCAGAACCAACGTCCATCTTACAAAGACCCCATGACGCATATCAAGTACGTTCTTCTTCTAGCCTGGCCGATCTCGATTTCTTACGTTGTCAACGGCACACTATGATCGTTGCAGCTTCAAACTTCATGCTACGTCGCGCCAGCTCCACGAATGGACAAGAAGTGAGAAGATGAAGCACCACGAACAGGCCGCAGAAACGGCGAAGGCGGAGCACGCAGATCCGTGTAGCGAGAAACCATCCCGTATGGAAGCCAAGGCCGGTGAAACCCTCGAAGGCGAGATGGATAACTTCCAAACACCGTTGGTGCGTCGCGGCCATCTCTCATTCCTTTACGTATGTTCATATGGTTGACTGTTCCGCGGGGATATCGTGTGTGCAGCTCAGCAGCCTCGTTCCCTTGGTACGTATTTCTTCACTTTTCTCGCTGATTGCCCTTGTTCCATCAGAGGTTGACGTCTCACTTAATAGAATATGCAAGACACATTGCAGGTTTAATTTTTGAGAAACAGCCCTTGCCTCGTGACTCTGCCAATTACGTCCTCCTTTGATTAGACGAAGTTGGCTTGGTGACGTCGACTAAGTCTCTTGGCATTCGATGGTGTTTCGTATCATGTTTGGTCAGAGTTTCCGGCGTTGTTTATTTATTCCGCCCCCTTCGTTCTTCCCCGGTTATTTATTGTGCGATTCGTCGCACCTCGACTCATTGTATTGTTTTGCCGTCATGATACTCAATGCCACAACCTATCTCTTTCACGCATGGATTTGACTTTGTATAAATATGTTGATGCCTTCGACGAGTCCATTTGATAGAACCCGCAGTCTGCGGGAGCATTATTCTTCCACTTATTTATAGGTACCTTGTGTACGATGGAAATGATCATCTCTACACCACTCTGACACGCTGGTCATTTTGAAATGTGAGCACGTGGAACGAGTGCGGACACCGCGGATCCATCCTTGGACGCCGATAAGATACACCGTCGATACGCCGGGTTTAATCCCATGTGGGGACTGGGTACGTAGCTCGGGTCCGGGCAAGTAACTTAGTGAAACTGACCGTGCATCGGTAGGGGTATAGCAACTTAGCTCTCGAGGCGCAACCTCGCGCCGCTAGTTTCTTACACTTCCTTTTTCATCCTACTTACTGTATTCTGACCCGATAGTCGCACAGAATCGCGTAATTTGCGTTGGATAAATATATCAGAAGCTAGTGTGGTTGACCTCCATCATAGTTGTGCTCCATGCGCGCGCGGATACTGAGGTGAAACCTTTACTCCTTACTCTCAAGTCATCACACATGTATAGACATAGATCGAGTACTGTATTCTATAGCTTCGTCCTTCGTACAGGTGAATATCGTACCACCCATGCTTCAGGTTACCTAACGCACGCGTTTACCGAGGTCTGAGAGCGTCCGCACACATTGGCCCCATGACGGTTTGAATCGGGCCCTGGAGACAAGTGGATCAAACACGAACTTTGGAAGGCTCTACGTCATGTTTTGCGTGATCCGTCGATTTTGTCTGATGTATTGTACTGTACTTGTGATACTGCGCGCACAATGATTGTGGAGCACGAGCAGGCTCTGTCCGTCGGCTAACAGCGACTACGGCCGGAACATCGGGGCAAGGCAGGCAACTCTTGAGACCTCGCGGCATACCGGGCCAGCAATACCCAATGAAACACATCCACTTCTAACGGGCTTTGTATGTGATAGCGCGCCACCATTAGAGGGGGCGACCCATGGCACCAAGGATAGGCGCACGCGCATAGGTTCTCGCGAAGGCACAGGACTTGGAGGGCGGCCCATGACACAAACGCGATGATGCGGAACAGATAACGCCGAACGTACTCAGCATTACTGTAAACACCAGCTTCCCAAAATGTGGTTCATTCAACTACCAAAACAGCGATATTGTACTGTACTGTACTTGTATCTGATCATCTGGTGGAAGTGGAAAAGATGGATATATTGGATTTGATACGTACCGCGATCACAGATATGCATGTGATTGCAGAGTTCCTTAATGGTTACGCCTTTTGGCTTAGTGCTGTAAGGCCCAATTTGTACGACTCGGGAGTACATGCTCTGCGGTTCGCCGCGAATCCGTGTATGGGTACTGGCTGTGCATGCATGTACAGTCAAATGAGGAACGGACCGTACACTCTACAATTAACGGGATGGTCGGCACTGGTTTGTGAGGCAAAAATGCGTGTAGATCACTGTTCCTGATAACTTGTACCCGGAGGCAGGATGACGACGAAATTACAGCGCTATAGGTGGGGTACTACTGGTACTACGCGGCCCGCTGGAATATGGTAGTACAGCACAGTACGGTACAGCCATCGTGTATCAAGTAAAATGACACACGTGGTTAGTCGGGCACGCACAAAAAAAAAATTTCTTGTACAATTCCGACCAAGCCGTATCATACCGTAACATAGTGCCCCGCCTCCTCCAACATTTAACGGCCTTGTTTTGTCAAGCTCTCTTCCTCCACCCTCTGCTGCGCGCGCCAGAAGCCACGCCACGCCAACTTTCGTCTTCTCTCCCTCGCCCGTAAACATCCGATGGACGTGACAAGGCCCCAGCAAATACTCATCATTTCAGGCCTATGGTAGCTAGGTCATGGGGCCTCACCAGGAGCGCACCCAGTGATGTGATCACCGCGTCACTGGTTGATATATCTCTTCCTCCCTTGCGATTTCTGATAACAGTGCTCATAGCAGGAGTGAACTCGTGGCTTGCACCATGTCATCACAACATACGTAGTATCCTGTATGCGCCCCGTGTCGCACCGCCTTGCACTGGCAGTGCAAGGGGTAAAGGCCGTCGTTTGTCATTTGTCATACCAAATTACGAGAAGGAAGTGACGCGTTCACTGTGGTACAGTACTATGGGAGTGCTATTTGATGCGCGTCCGCCCGGGAATGATCATCGTATCCGTTGGACAGCCAACACGGTATCCGTCTGCTCATCTACCGAGCCGTTACCCAGGTATCCCAATCACCACGGATCTTGGATGCAAGGTGGGTGGACGGTTGGACCCCGTTCAATTGGGGTAAGCCTGAATTCGCTTGGGCGCCGCAATTTTAGTCCCCGCTCATTATCTTTTTGACACCCATGCACTGCCCATCCCATCGGTTTACTTTGCAGGTTGCTTGGCTATCTTGCTCAAATCGTTCCTTTGGGTCGTAATTTGTCCCCATTAAAATGCCGAGTCTGAAGGTTGTCTGTTGTGGCGTCCCGCCTCGCGCTATTTAGACCCCGTCACCGATTTGCCTCATGTATATCATATCCCCCACCCGCACCCGCAATATGCCCGTACCCTCTAGACTCTCCCCGATCCCTCCGTTTCGCGAATCCCCCGACGATCCCCTTCCCCAATTCAAGGCCCTCATCATCGGAATTAATTATTGGTCGCGTCCAGATGAACTGAAGGGCCCCGTGAACGACGCGAAGGATGTCAAGAAGACTCTAGAAGGTCAGGCCCGATAACAATTCGACCATTTTCTCGCTCCTTAGACTATAGCATGGCCGCTTTCGCAGCCGTGTACCACTATCGCAAGATGGACATCACCCTTATGACGGACGAGGATGAGAACAGAGACACGGGGTTGTGGCCCTCCGCAGGAAACATTGTGAGTTTCGCATAATGATACCTGGGGTCGCGTTCCCTACATGCTGACAACTTGAAATTTCAGTTGCGGGCGATCGACAATCTCGTTGATGGTGCTTCTCGTGGAGATGTTTTCGTATTCTATTGTATGGTTTTACTCTACCTTACTCTCCTTCGTTAACCATGTTTTAGATGCTGGCCACTGTGGACAACATGACAATGGCGAGTATCAATGTGCGTGTTGATCTCCCTTGGCTACTATCTCGTCCTTCGATGAAGCGACTACCACTTCAGACATCATCGCGTGTGATGACGAGAACATCATGAGCAACGTGAGTGTTACTCATTCATCGACCATCCGAGGTTGACATCTTGTAGACCCTTCGCGAGCGCCTCATCAACCGACTTCCCACGGGCTCTCGCCTGACAGCAAGTTCCCCTTATCATCGTGTATCGAGAACTACTGAAGTCATCTCTGTAGGTTATCTTGGACGCCTGCCATTCCGGTGCATTCCTTGGCCTGGGCCACTACTTATGCCAGTCGTGCTTGCCACGCCAACGTGCTCAATGTATGATACCAACTTCTATCTTGCATCTGTTCGTGTCTCACCTTTGCATCCATCAAGCTTTCTCGGTGACGCCAACGAAACGCGCTGAGTTGCTTCGTCGTAATACCGAAGGCGTTTGGCGGATCCCAGATCTACCTAGTCCCCCATTTCTTAGCCTTCCCCGTAGGAGGTTTAAGAAGGCCGTTACGACAGCACTTGCGGTCATACGCCTCAAGAACCTCATGGAAAACAAGTCCAACGGAGACGAAGATGACCCGGTGCAACCCACCCCGGGTACCAGCCTTCCCCGTAGGAGGTTTAGGAAGGCCGTTACGACAACACTTGCGGTCATACGCCTCAAGAGCCTCATGGAAAAGAGGTCCAACGGAGACAAAGATGACCCGGTGCAACCCACCCCGAGTACCAGTGGCCAGCAGTTGTTTTGTGGCCGTTGCAAGCGCGCCTGTGATTTTACGAAGGCCCCCAACATCGTATGTCGTTGCTTCCCTTTGCCAAGTTCCCTGTCCACCTATGACATACTTGTATAGATCTTTTTGGCGGCATGTGGAAAAACCCAACAGACGTGGGAAGACACGAAGAAGAGGGGTAAGGGCATGACGACGGTGAGTATGTTCCTATGTCCTCCAGCAAGGGGTTAATATGGTTATTCCCTGTCTTCCAGAAATTGCTCAAGATCTTGAGTACGCCTGTTCCGTAGGTCGTGGTGACTAGCTAACATGGCGTAGCGGAGGAACCTTCTATCAAACTAGGTGATCTAGAGCAAGGGCTGAAGTAAGTGCTTGTGAAGCTCATCTATCTGCATGGCTAACATATTGTAGGAAATGCCTGTTCAAACTCGCGTTCAAGCGCGTTCGGATGGCCACAGGCGCATTCCGCGGTCTCTCTGCGTTGGTGTCGCCCAAACGCAAGGAAAAGCTGGAGCACAAGTACAAAGCCCGTGGTGTGTTTGACTTCAAGGAACAGAACGCACAGGTTCGTTCTCCCAGTCGAGTGACCCTTCTTGATGCAGTTTGCTTATAGTATGCTTGATCTAGGTTGGGAGTTTCCGCCCTGTAGTAAGTCGGCGCACATGGCGGAAGCGCACGTCGTCGCTTCGTTCTGACTATATCTGACTGGACTATATTAACAGGGCCCGGACGAGCCACTCCTTCTCCTACGGGCTTATAGAGAGGATGATGAAGGTTGAAATGTCGATCCTTTCCTCTTCCCTACCAAGTTCGCAGTCGGGGCACAATATCGTTGCTCCGCCTTTCTCCCGTTTGTTTCGGAAGATGACGCACAGCTCCATCTTGGATCGAATTTCCACCCCTCGCGTTTCGATATCCTGATCCCACACTACAAGGAACACGGCTGCAGTACGATCGATCGACAACGTAGCAACCCGTAATGTCGCTGTTCTTTCTATAGACAGCTCTATTATCTGGATGGTGGTCTATATTTATCGGGTGGGCAACCACATTGAGCGCCTACCGAAGATTCGACTTCAATTCTCGCCTTTTCTTTCATTGTTGGACTGCCTCATCTCCATGGTATGCATGCATTTCCCCTTTCTTCGGGCTCTGTTTTGCCTTCTTTTCCGCGACAGGGACAAAAGTTGACGTTTTACTCCATTCGTTGACAGAATCTACTAGATGTCCGCTAGGTTTACGTTAGAAGAAATGCATCGATCTCGTTCATGGGCCTCGTCGATCTGACGAGGTTGTCCTTCGCTTGGTGATATTGGTTACAGTCATCGTGGTGTTCGATAAATTTTCCACCTGCGCTTGATGTGCGTTTTTTAGTTTGAAACCTCCAGTCTTGTCCTTCTTCCTTGTCATTTCCTTGTGGATTCTACTTCTTGCACTGAGTGCCGTGATGACCTTGATGCCTCCGAACGCCTATATGTTGTTCCAGAACCACCCACCCTCTTTATTCTCCATTTCTGTTCCACATAAAGGCCGTTGTTCCAGTTATGGTACTACCTTGTCTACTATGCGATACCTATTTTCACGCCGATTCATTGCCGTGCACCCCAATCTACTCGAGTGAAGGTTGGCCTACTGCCACTTGATATTGCCCCGGGTGAGAGGCGCTCGAAGCGCTCGGCACTTGAAACATCGTTCGCGTCCGAATGCCAACAACGGAGACACTCAGCGTAATAGGAACTACACGTACCTTACCGGAATGGGATTGCGACGCCTTAATTGGTAGCTTCGCGAATGCACTATGACATGGTGGGTGGTGGGGAAAGGTTCCAGTAGAGTGACAAAGAGAAAACGCACGACGTGTTGAATACCTCACTCGCGGCGTTCGGGCGGTGTTCCACGCGGACCACAATTGATTATGAGTTCCGCACAGATTCCGACTAAGAGCGATGGCATGTGCAGCCCGACGACACGTTGAAGGGGCGTGTTTTCCCCGTCATATAAAAGGCAACACAAAAGAAAACCCCATTAGGACTTTTTATGTCGAGCTCGCTCCTGGTGCTGGCCACCAATCGAGACCGTCGCGCCCCTGGATGCGATGCGCCGAGGCCAAGTGAACGAAGACCATGCCCGGCATAGTCCGATGGGCGCGCTGTTATCGAAAGCTCCCGACGATCTCGCGCGCGCGGTGCGAGTATAACTTTGTTCGTTGGTTATGCCATTGGTCGAGGGACCCAGTGCTGTAGAGTTAGGTTCAGTAAGCACCCACCCGCTTCAACATACCTCTGAATCGCCAGATGATGTACCCCGATTGGTCGATTTTTTTTTCTTCCTAGGATTGGAAAACCTTATATACCGTGGGTGAGCATGTTCCAAACAGAAGGATATGGCGATGCGACTACAGCACTGTCCTGGACGGAGTGTGCACTGCTGACAAGGACACAGCGCATGTCGAGGTACGAAACTGAGCCGAATCCATGCATCGAGTCGGCTTTGACCACCGCTTTGCATCCGGCTCGCTGCGGGCCGTACTGTAAACAGACCAGTTCAGTCGTCAGGATGATGATGATTCTGATCCGCTGTCCGTCTATCCACACGCCGAACCTCCGAACCTCTCTTTTCCACCTCTACAAAAAGGTGAACAGTTCATTCGGGTCCGATGGACAAGTGAACTACAAGCGGACCAAGGACGCCAGTTCGGGTTGTCAAATGCCGCGCTATCTTTGCACCGTCGGGTTTTCACTCAAAAGCAAGCATTCATAGCCTCGTCCATCTATAATGAGTTCACTCACCGCATCCCGCCGTCTTGGGTCTGCCGAGCGCTATATAAAGCTCTTCGGCGCCGCACTGTCTGCACGTTTCCCCCTCCCAACCTAAGTCCAATGGCGATCGAGTTTCCCCAATTTCACTCTTCCGTGGTCCGTACCGGCACTCTCAATCACAAAGCACTTTTACTCGGCATCAACTATTCATCTTCTTTGGACGATACCGACTCCGAGGGCCATCGTCCTAGCCCACTCGTGGGCCCAGTAAATGACGTCAAAGCGATGAAGATGATGCTTATGGGTGCGGCTCGATGATTCTTCTACCGCGTTGCCACTCTAAACCTTATACCATAGAACTCTATGGGTACCGCGAAGCTGACATCTTCACGATGACGGACGAGGAAGAGAACAAAGGAACGAACCGCTGGCCATCCAAAGTGAACATCGTGAGTCCTCTCCTCACAACATGTTCGGAACTGCACGTCTCACCTCCTGGCAAAATCGCAGTTACGGGCCATGGACAAATTCGTGTGCAACTCATCGTCCCAGGATGCGCTGGTCTTCTACTGTGAGCTTCTACGTCGCTTTTCCTTCGCATGTTCATCGTATTTCCTAGACGCCGGCCATTGTGGCCGCAATGAGAACGACAGCACACATGGTTGCTCATGTGAGTCCGATTTTCGCTACTTTTAGTGCTCTGGTCGACTGATGATGAATCAGATATCCTCACATGCGATAACCAGAAGATCTTTGGCCCGGTGGGTACCAATCATTCAGCAGCTGCTCGATGTCATTCAACCCATGCAGGACGTCCGCGAGCACCTCGTTTCCCCACTTCCCAGGGATTGCCGATTGACAGTAAGGTCACCTTACCCCTGGCCATCGAGAGATACTGAAATTTCTCCTTCAGGCCATCCTCGACGCCTGTTATTCAGCTATGCTCCTTAACTTGGAGCATTATACTTGTCACTGCTTCATTCGGAGACGCTGTCAATGTATGCTCTGTTCTGCGCTCCGTCTTCCCTCTCTCACACCGTCGCAATTTTCAAGCTGTTTTGCTTGGGAAGAAAAGCCCTCTAGCGTTGCAGAGGCAAGCGAGACGGCGTCAGACCGCTCCAGAGATACAGCCCCGGCTCTGGAGTAATGCCTCTCATGCCCGCGTGGTGTTTATGCGCGCCGCAACGGCGACCCTTGTGGTTACACGGTTGCGAACCCTTGCAGTGAATAGCTCGAAGAGTGGCAGGGTCGCTAACCCACGCCCCCGTTGTGGGAGTGCTTTCTGCGCATATGAGCTGTTGAACAGTCCCCTCGTGGTAAGAAGCCCCTCCGTAGTCTCATTACTTGCCGACCGATCGTTGTGCCTGTGCAGATCTCCGTCTCGGCATGCTCTAATAACGAGCGCACGTTCGAGGACACCAAGAAAAATGGTAAAGGAATGACCGTGGTATGTGTTTTCACTCGCCTTCAACCAAATGGGACCCACGTGTTTGACGAAGGATCTATTAGAAATTGATTAAGATATTGCGTATGCCTGTTTCATAGCTCCGAAGGTAATCCACCCACATATTACGTAGGGAAAAACCCATCCATCGGAGTGGGGGAGCTGAACCAGCAGTTGAAGTAAGTACTTTGCGGTCCTTATATGTCAGTGTGATTGAAATGCCCTCGTAGTCATTGTCTTTCGAATATGGCCTTCAAGCGTGTACGAAGCGCAAGGGGAACATTCAGGGTCCTCGGTGAGAAGCTGTCGGTCCGTAGGAGAAAGAAATTAGAGAAGAAATATACGGAGCAGGGTATCTTTGACTTCAAGTCGCAAACGGCCCAGGTGCGCTCTCCAAGTTGAGCATCACCATATATTCTCTTTGCTGATGGCATCATGTATCCAGTTCGGGAGTTTATATCCCTTGGTAAGTCGCTGTCCGTGCCTCACAAGTTCTGGTCATTCTAAAATAACGTGCCAACAGCGCCTCAACGATCAGTTCATAATCAAGCGAATCGTGCCGGAAGATCTGAGTGCCGTATCTTCTGTTGGAGATCAATCGCGTACTTGGCGCATGGACACCCACGATCGTTTGCGTATGCTTTTACTTCTCCTCTTGCCAGTGTCTTTCTGGGCAATTCTAAGTTTGACAACGTCTTAGTGTTCCACATGTACGCGTTTACTCGTCACAATTCTTTTTTACTCATCTCCCTATGATTCCTTACTGCTGATCATGGGTGTGAACGGTCATAGTTGATACCTTTACTTAGAGATACCCTTCTTTATGTTCTTTAAGATATACAGATGTGCTCCTATCCAAACAGGAATCATGCGCCGCCAGGCTGGTTTACCCTTGGAACCCACCCAACTCCGTACCTCATTCATCGCCTCATCCAGGTGCCTGTCCATTTGCTTTCATTTACATGCACTGCTCTACACTGCACTCGACACATGTTATTGTCACACTGCCTTGCGAGCTCCACGGCCCTTTCTGTCAATGCACACCCACCGCACCCACCCGCACACACACAACTCCACATCCACACAAACTCGGGTTATTTTATCCTGTGCTTTTAATAATACCCCAAAGTGGTTCTCAGCTGTCAGGCGAAATCCATCCAGTTCGCGGCCAGAGTCCTATATACTTTTAAAGGCTCCGCGTTTATCAAACGGTGCGCTTTACACGGGGGCGCAATGGGCCCAGGGGGAAGAGGGTACTAGTAGCGGTAGCTGCTGCGTTGTGCTTTGTGATCCCTTTCAGACCTTTCCATGGGTTTTGCGATCCTCGGGAGGTATCCTCGTGCTGTATTGAGCTGGGGGCGTCTGTCGGGATTATCGCATGTTCCGATTTCTGCCAATTGCGTGTGTGCGGGCGGAGTGATGGAGGGTGGTTCAAGACGGTAGAGGTACCGTACGACGCACTCCGACGGACCAACGCCACATTACCGTGACGTGTAATCAGATACTGGTAGTTGTTCCCACCTCTTCCCCTCCTTCACGGTCTAAACCCTCAAACTTTCGCCGATCATGCTGAAAGCTCTCCGTGCGGTGGAGCACCGTTGCTTCATATTATGGGGTTACGATGGTGTTTGTTCTCTCTCTGCTACTGTTACAAGTCCTGGTCTTGGCTGTCCGATTCGACTGGGATGATGTCCGCGATGCTAACCCATCCACTGCTTTACTTTCGCCCCACTGCCCCCCCTTCTCTCTCAATTGTTCCTCATCCTCTTTCTTTTGAATCTTCGCGGCAAGCTCTGTGGTAGTAACTTTATAGGCCCTTGACCTTGACACCACCGAAAGATCCATCTCATCCGTGGCCTCACCCACCTACTTGATTTAATAGTCAGTCCCAGGATCTATGAGTTCCAGCTTCCGCACTGGTATACGTTCTTAGTGACATTTATCCGGTCTTGCATAGATACTCTCAACGCATTTCCAACACTGATATACGGTAGTGCCGTAGATAAAATCGAGAATTACAGGAGGCGGAAGCTGCTAGACGAGGACCGAGGCCAGGAACTGCATCAAAGCTTGTATCTGGGACCAGATTCTGCATCATGATGCGGCACGCCAAATTTGAGTTCCCTTGGTCACCCATGCTCGGAATATCATCACAACCGAGCGCAAAGTTCGGGGTCTAGAAGACAACGAAAGTTGGGGCGAAACTGCTCCTTTCGGGACCCTTTTTCAACGCAATTTTAGCCCGAGAGAGGCCACCTTTCCAGAACTAAACTTGCTGAGTAGGTCTTTTCGTAGGAATATGCCATTCCGCGTATCGTCAATGTTGGAGATCTTGGTTTGTTGATCCCATGTAGAGGCTACAATGGGACAACAGAATGGATATACTAGATCGGCCTCGGATGGGGACAGTGAGAAACTCGAATTAGAAGACATGAAGTCACTACGTCGCCTTTGCATCGGGATTTTGTTATGTATGCTTTTTCTTTGATGGTACGGAGAGGGATCTACAGTGATGTGGCCCTTAATCGAGGCGGTCGTGTACACCCGGAGGTGGCGCTGATCTGCGGATGAAATGTTTTTCATTGACAATGAGGGGGGTCGTACAAGACGTGCCCTGAGTGGCGGCCACTCAAGACCAGCACCGGCGTCTGTCGAGCAGAGCAGACGACTGGTATCTTCATTGGCGGTCTAAACAGTGATGCCTACATGGGACTGGCCTATTTCCCCAAGAACTTTCAAGTTTCAACAGCGCGCCATTTCACTGATGGTTGACGCGCTCCGAGTCGCTGCTGCTAGGAGCGTCACCGTGTCGAGCCATTGGCACCAACCGATTTGCTCACCTTTTCTCTTAGAACGCCTAATTATGGGCCACATTGTGCTTGATGGCTCAAAATAATGGCTGGAAA
>Ga0307510_10006897_pt1 | contig 13546 bp, 9 predicted proteins | sample 12_EM_MG_FD_207224 | JGI IMG/M metagenome (GOLD analysis project Ga0307510, IMG submission 207224) | Populus trichocarpa ectomycorrhiza microbial communities from riparian zone in the Pacific Northwest, United States - 12_EM | ecosystem: Host-associated > Plants > Roots > Unclassified | place... | reverse complement strand
GGTTAAAAAAGGCTACGCCACGAGGGGAACAGATCGCTACTGAACCCATTAACCTCGCCACGAGGGGAACAGATCGCTACTGAACCCATTAACCTCTCCGTGTAGTGACAGCGAACCCGGTGGAGGTTCGGCCTGTGCAGGATTAAAAGAAAGCAGCACCAGCATGAAGGATGGTGAAATGAAGAACAGATTACAGGAGTACAAAACCAAGAACTCATTCCCAGGAAAAGAATGAGGAAGATAAGTACAACAAACTCAATGACATAAAATCTCTAAGCTAACTGAAACAGCTCGATTATTTATTTATCACTACACAGAAGGAAAGAACAAATTATTAGTATACATGAAATCGAGGATTAGAGAAAGTACAGTCGAAACATGCATTTTAACAAACCCTGCATACAGCACTTTAACCACTGAATTCTCCTTCATCAATTTTCTTCGCACTGCTAGATTCTGTACTCTCTCCTTTGTGGGAATCTGCTGTCTTGGTTTTATCATGATGTTCAATTTCAGCAGGCAACATATTGGCCCCAGTGGGAGAATCTGTTATCTTGGTTTCATTTTGATGTCCACTTTGAGCGGCCAACATATTGGCCCCAATGGGATAGTCTGCTATTTTGGTTTCATTTTGATGTCCAAGTTGAGCAGGTAACATACTGGCCCCAGTGTTGTCAGAACTTTCAGGCAGCTGCTCTCTAGATTTTATACCAGCTTCTAACTCCTCGTACTGGGAAATGACTTGCTGGAGCTCATCATGGAGATTCAAGGCTTCAAAAAGCATTGCCTCGTCATCAGTGGTGCTTTCTATGATCCTCTGAATGTCAGGCTGTGACTGCTTGCACTTGTCCAACAAGCTAACTGTCAGATCTTCCTGCAGCCACACAGGAACTTTTAATAATCGCAGCCATTATTTCATAGTGCGTTTATTTCCCCTCTATCTTGCTTGTGAAAATGTAGTCACTCAGCTATATGTTTTACACTGGGATCACAGAAAAGAGATCCCAGGAACATAATGTGCTTTCAAACTCATATTAACAATTTTTTTGTTTAGCACCGTCACTACAATTTGTCATGTCATTTTTCTGGAACCCAATAACATTAGCAAGTACGAAAAAAATGAAAGATGAAAAATTCTTTATTCTGTGAAATATCAGAAAGATTAAAATAAACTTAAAAGCATGCATCAACTAAAAAAGAAATTCAAAAATGTATATAAACAGGTTAACAAGGATGAGCTGTTTAATGAGACTGGTAATTTCTTATTGAATAACACCCAAAAAAATGAATTACCTTAATGGGTTTTGGCTCAGTTTCAGCTTTCAAAATACTAGAAAGAAGTTCCAGACTGTTCCGAGTTGTTACAAGCATTTCATTCTTTTCCTTAATTGATAACCCCCCAAAGTTATATGGAAGAGTATTATGATCTGCACCATGCAATCCCATGTCAGGAATAGGATAGTTTCCAGGAGGTGACAACGGTTCCTGGTGAACATATGACTCCAATGAATACTGCATGGGGAATGAACTACCATCTTCAACTGGTGGTGGAGGCAGACTTCTTTCTTTTAAGCTCTGCCAGAGCCATAAAACGATATTAGATGTAAGAAAAGAAAAACAAACGACAGAGGCTTTTCTGTCTTTCAAGAATCAACGAGAACCAGAGTAACAATTGGCACAAAATAACATAGGAAAGAAAGGGGAGGAGGTGGTGCATCCATTTATAGCGCTGACAAGCAACATAAGGAATAAATGGGCATACATTAGTTCATCAAAAATTGGAAGACATGACACAAGTTAGGGAGAAATAGTGATATATTAGCATGACCCTGTCCAATAATCCTTCTCCATTAAGGAAAAAAGGTGCACTAGTTTATCACTTAATGACCACAGATCCCAAAGGTGCTCCTTTGTGGCCTTCTTTTAAAAGGATCGGTAAGTAATTTTGTTAGGTGCTAAATTTGTAACTTTGTCTCACATTCACAAGCTGTAACTATGAAGAAAGACATGGATGAAAAAATGTAAGCAAACCCGCATTCCCAAAACTTTTAGCTTATTAGGTTTCTGATTTTGCAGCATATGGCAAAATCCAAAAAGCCTTAAGAACATGCCAAAACCCAAGAAGCTGTCAAATAAATAATAAATTGCAGTTCTATACAATGACCCATTTACAACATTCAAGCATAAAGCTAAAATATCCAACTAGTTTTCTTTTTTTGGCCAAACCTGCAGAGACTAAAACCAATCCAAGCCACAAGGCATAAGTATCACAACTGTATGTGTGAAATGATAATAGTGATCCTTGATTAAACACACCGAACTATTACCTGATCATACACAAACAATTGGTGTATTTCCATAGCAATGACAGCATTTGTTTACTGAAAGAAAGCTAACCATATAAGTTTGATGAAAGACAGGCAGATACTCAAGATCCTCAGACTCTCCCCAAGCCCTAATCAACTGCAAAGCTCGATCACGATTCCCCTGATCCGTCTGCGGATTCTCAATCATCCTAGCCATCTCATCCAACACCTTCTCAGACGCCACCTCAGAGAACACCTTCTCACAATTCGAAGTACATGCCTCCAACAAATCAAGACTCAGCCTTTGGCTCACCACACTCTTTCCCGAAAACTTCCTCTTCATTGCCTTAACAATCTCAGTACCACTAAACTCTTGGCTGTTGATCATCGCACATATCCTCAAATTCAAACCCCAGTTAGGCTCCTCCATTGTCTCTAACGTAGCTTCATCAACCATCTTCGATTCAGGCGTTGGGGTTTGCAGCATTTCTTTCACCTTACCACTTACAAGTCGACTCATTTGAGCCCCACCAGTCTTCAACAGTTCACCCCATTCAGATAATTTCAGCTTGTCCATCTCTTATTTTACGCTCAAAACACAAATATCAACAGCTATAACAACAACAACAACAACAACAACAACAACTGATTCAATTTATAAACAAAAATCAAACATTGATTAAGCTTTTCTAGGATTATAGAATGACAAACCTGAGGTCAGCTGCAATTGCAAAACCCTAATTTTGGTTCGAACAGAGAATTGAAAGCTCTAGTTGAGAAATTCCTGTGGAAACGTACCCGTTTTTTAGAGGATATGTTAAAAAAAGCTCCGCTCGAGAATGAATTGGGCAGTTTTAATTTCCAGTTGTTCTTTTGCCAGTGGTGACGAGTCAAGATACACGTGCCCTGTGATGACAAGTCGTTTTCAAATACAAAAACGATGCATCGTTCAAGAAAAATGGCAGTGGCAGCGTGGCATCGTTCTGTAACTATCATTAATTCCTTAAAAATTATTTATTCGAATTGGTTCATATAAAAAGACTTATCGTTTATGAAGAAAATACACTCGGCATTTTACGAAAACGACACGTCATTTTAAGGGAAAGGCGGACTTTGTTTGAAAACAAGTGTACGTCGCGGTGGTTGTATTATAAAATATTTTTTATTTAAAAATATATTAAAATAATATTTTTTTTATTTTTTAAAACTTATTTTTAATATCATTATATAAAAAATAAATTTAAATAATTTTTTTTAAATAACAAAACCAAACAAACTCTTGTGGACTCTTCTGACTGTGTGGGCTTGCAGCCTTGCACAGAGTCTAGTTCTTCAACCCGTAAAAGAGAGGGACCCGAATCGACCCGGCCCGAGGCCATAAAGAACCTGATAATCAACATCAAATCCTATTAATCGAAGGCGCTAAAAAGATCGATTAAAATAAATAATAAAAAAAAACTGTTAAAATAAAAAGAAAGGAAAAACCTGTGCAGTGTCTGCTAGGGGTTTAAGGATAAACCGGCAACCTAAGATAAAGAAGGAAACGAACACTCACAAAAGTAAACAAAAACAGTAATTGTCTGCTAGGGAAATGGCTTCTCTGTCGACTTGGTGTCGTTACATTGCTCACAAATTCGAGTACTCTCTCTCTCTCAGCTACAAGGTCCTCCCCTCTCTAAACCCATTTTTCTTTTCTTTTTTGCTGTTACACAAGATTGATGCAATTTGACGAGTGTGTGTTTGTGGGTTTTCTCATTTATGCCTGTTTTGATGATTTTGTGCCTTGTATCTGGTTTCTCGGTTTTGGTTTGCCCGGGTAAAGGCTGCAAATTTTGCTAGAAATATTTCTTTTTGCTTGATGGGTTTCTTTCTTCATTGATCTTGATGCGGGGTTTACCGGAAATGGGATGTTTCAATGCCATTCTCTCTTGTTTTATAAGATATGCATTTTTTTGGAGACTAAGCTTTATCTGCTCTATGTCTTTTACTTGTGAGAATATAGTGTGTATGGGTATGTTTGAGAGAACAATACTTTGCTGGAGAAACTCAATTGTAGATGTTGTGTTGCAGAATTGTGCTTGATTTTTGTTGTAAAAGGAAGTTTTATCCAATAAAGTCCAAGATTTGGGAAAGATTTATATTGTTTTATAAGGCTCCCCAGAATTGTTGCCACATGCTCAATTCGTTGTATTCACTTATTCTTCTATCATTTTGTTTTGTTTTTTGAATTGTCAAACGCATCAGCTGATATCATGCACGCCACTTCATTTCTTTGCTGCTGTTTCTACACCCATAGCTGTGGTTAAAGTTGAGGATAATTGAACCATTCTTATATTGATTGTTCTGATGTAGCCTTCAACTTGTTGCAGAGCTACAAGGGTGGCATAATCAACAATAAAGAAGTCTATGATACAGTATGGAAAAATCTATTTCAGGGAAAGTTGACATTTTTACACTGGAATAAAGGACAGGAAATGGCCCCAACAATTGGAGACCAAGGGGGGACCCTTCTCGTTCGCAAATTACCAACTGCTGATCCAATGTAAGAATACTTAACTTGTATGTGTGGGTGGATGTTTGCTTATTATTATTTTTATTTCTTAACCATCATAGAGAAGCATACTATTCGATAAGTATAGTATCAGGCAATAAGAATGTGACATCCTGTGCATGGATGATTCATATAGATGATTCTAACATGTCATGAAGGATTTTGGTGCTTTTGTTGATTGCTGTTTGCAGGGCCTATCCATTCTGCGATTTATTTTATGCATAACTGGTAACTTGTTAGATGCTTGCTTGCTAGAAAATGAACCTATACTGTTGGGAGTAATGCTCATGGTGCACTAGGGCTGTATGGGTTTGAGATGAATGACACCCTGCCTGGCCATGATAAACCTCGATACCATCAATATAATGTTTTAATTGGCATGATGTTAGTGGCAGGTTGGAGTTCCCATTATGGGGGATTTTCTAATGTGGATGGAAAATTATGTTGCCAGCGTATTCATCTGAATTGATATTCTTTAGGAAGTTTTCTGAGTGATCTACCTTCAAAGCTCACTTTTTTTAGAATTGTGGAATCATTATTTCGTTCAATGGTAAAATATTTGGCTGCCAATTTGTAAACATGTGGATTCAAGTCTTAAGAGTTGACTTAATGCAAAACTTCTAATGTTAGTGCTCAGGACCATATCCATAAATGTTGTAGTACACATGTGAGGTAGGAGTCTTGCCTTTATAAGAAAAGTGATCAAGTGAGGAAGATATATGCATGCAAAGACATGTGATCCTTCAGTTTAAACTATAGGGTCAACATGCTGCCCATTATGATATCAGCCTTCTGTTCTGTGTAAAAACCTTCCTACAAGAAAGCGTGAGCTATTTGGTAGAGGAGCCTTAGCCATACCAAGCTTTATATACAATACCCAAAAAAAGAGAAATCATTAAAGCCTCTAGTCTTTAGGTCCAATCAAACTCCACGAGCAATCCAGTTGACAACCAGGATAAACAAGCCTGGCACAAGGGATAACAACATTACATCGAAGCATAACAAATGCTAGAGTTCAACACCATGTTCTGGAATCCATCTAAACTCAAAGCTTTTAGTTATAAAGCTATACCAAACTTTATACACAATCATCCTAGGGTTATCAGCAACAGAAACATGTGCCAATGTCTGATGACTTTGATATGGCTGCTCTACTCAACCTTTGATAAGTACATAGATCGGCTTTCTCTATCTAGGTACATTACTGGCTAAGTTTTCACAAGCTGCTGTGATTGTAGATCATTCTCTATCACTTCAATCCTCACTACTTTCTAAACCCCACCACCATATACTTCAACACTATCAATTTTCTTTGCTGGTGGAACCATAGGTTGATGATGGATATGTTCTACAAATGGGGATTATATATATTTTTTATTAAAGAAATGGGACTGTGTGCGTATTGTTTCATCTCATTCAGGTAATACCAATGCCATGTTCTTATTACTGCATATGAGGATCAATTCATAATTTTCATTTGTTACTGACAACCTTGGTTGGTTGTTGAGAGGGTTGCCCAAAAGCAGTATATAAGGCATACCCAGTAAAACTTACAAGTAAACCAGATATAGAGATGGCGACTAGGGTTTGCTGTTTCCATTATTATGTAATAATTAAAAAAAAAAATTTCCAGACCACAATGGATCTATGATAAGATCATTTATTTACAACGGAATGGTATACAAAGTCAACAGATCTCAGCTAATACAAAAGGGATTTATGGCTACACAAGGCGTTGAGGGGAGTTCTAAATCTGGTCCAAGACGATCTATTGCAGGCACCCTTTTGTTGCCCTTTTTTTTTTTAATTCTTTTGCTCTAAAATAACATGGTGAGTAATAAGTCATAGTTCTCGGCAGGCGTGTTTTTGTTGGAGATGTAGTGCTTTTGAAGGATCCTGAGAAGTCAGATAATTTTCTAGTCAGAAGATTAGCTGCTATTGAAGGGTATGAAATGGTGTCTACTGATGAAAAAGATGACCCATTTGTTCTTGACAAGGATGAGTGTTGGGTATTGGCTGACAATGATAAGTTGAAGCCCAAGGTATGTATGATTTTGATATCATAAAAATAGGATTATATATGCTAACAGATTGTTTGATCTGTTCTCTTGTCACATCTTTCAACCAAAGCTCACCAACATCAGAATTTACATATTTATTTCCAAAAATGCCTAAACAATTGGGATAATTGATTTTTTCAAGTCATCTTTGATGATTTATTAAGCTCATCATATAAGGCTTTTAGCATTAGTGGACTTGGTAGTTGGTGCTGGTCTCATTGCTGACCAAGGAAATAGTTAGACATATGGTTTTGCTTGTGATGGGATTAGATATTGGTTTCACAGAAATGTCAGGCTTCAGGAAACCTAGTTTGTTATCATGAAGGACACATTGCACTGCAGATTTCTAAATTAACTTAATTTCTTTTTCATCGTTAGAACACTATATGCCATAAGGAAACAAACTAAAGGTTTTGATAATGCATCTATTAGATTCCAGAATTTTTCCTACCATATTCATTTACATTTTTATTTATTTATTTAGCTTTTCTTCTACGAAGAGAAATAAGAAATAAAAATGTCTAAATTACCAAATGAGATCAATAATAATTCGACAGTTACTTCTTTTTGCATTTTATTCTAATTGAGACTGGGTAGCATCTAAAATTTATAATTAGAATGTTGGCAGTTCCCCCAACCAGCCATTTATCACCAAGATCACTTTCTCAAATTCTGTAAATATTTCTTTTTAAATGTATCGAACTGAATGATTTGTATATCTACTCTACCTTGTCTCAGCTTCAGAGTCATTTTCTCCTTCTTTAATGCTAGACTATTCTTCCTTCTATTTTTTCTTGTGGGTGTAATTAAAGTTTAGTTGTAACTTTTGGCCTGAAGATTGCATTTGAATATTTTATGGCTTGAGCAAAAACTGGTTGATCTTGTCCTTCTTCATTATTTTTCTTTGTTTGTTTGTTTGTTTGTTTTATTGGTATCACAGGAAGCCAATGACAGTCGAACATTTGGTTCAATTTCCATGTCGAACATAGTTGGTCGAGTCATATATTGTCTGCAAACAGCTGTGGACCATGGTCCTGTACAGAACAGGTAAGTATCTGGATGCTAGTTTGTTTAATTTTTCCTTTCTTTCTTCCTTATTCTTTCCTTTCCTTTCCTTTCGTTCTTTGTTTTTTTTTTATATATGCATCGCTCTATATAATAACTACACTTCGAGCTTATCACTCTCTAAAATGACTGTACTAGAACTAGAGAGTGACAATATGAAAGGGCAAATACTGGGTGATATTTTGAAACTTTTGCTATCTTGATACCAGTCATTTCAGCATGAGAAAGGATTCTCCAGTGCTGGAGGTGGAACTCGATGTTGAAGAGATGGCAAAGAATCACAAAGCTTAGATTGTGCCGGCCAACAGGCAGCATCATTTGGTTTGTGCATGTGTCTGTTTTTCTTCTCTTTTAGCCACCTGTATTTTATTTTATTTTATTGGTTTTAACTGTTATGGGAGGGAAATGTGTTTACTGTTATTTTTGGTCAGGCGTGGCAACAAGATCGTCGGGTCTTCCTTTGCAACCATAGGAAGCTGGCTTTTTTCAATTTGGAGTTTCAACTTTATTTAGTATTGCAGTGAACGGTATTGTAGTTTGAAAATCAGACCAGGGAAAGAAAATGGAATCTTACTGCTGCCGCCTTTCATTCTGTTTGTGTTGGGACTCTTTCCATGCATTCATTGCGAATGCCCCATATGAACTTGCTCAGACCTGGTTCTGCGGTTTTAACCATGGGATACATTTTCTAACCTTTATTTTCAAATAAAATTTGGGATGTTTGTGGGTATGTCTTCCTGCAGTCTCATTGTATTTTACTATTATCACAATCAAGTTGTAGAGATCAATTGACTTGTCTAGTTAATGGACTCCTGTCTTTAACCCTGTTCAGTCTTTGGTATTACAAGGACACCTTTCAGGTTTGACAGTTCTACTCATCTGAAAGCTTGCTTGCAGATTCTTAATATGATATAATGATTGTAGTTTTGCTAACCTATAGTTGATTATAAAGCTGATTTTCCAACTGACCTGTGAGCTTTCTTATCATCGTAGTCGCCAACGGTTCCGTATATTGCTGCTCTGTTGATGAGCTTGGCTAGCTGCTTGTTTCTAGAAAAAAAGTGATTTCTTTTGTTTAAAAATATTAATTTTATATGTTTTTGGATTGTGGTGTTAAAAATAAAAAATATTATTTAAATTTATTTTTAAATAAAAAATACATTAAAAAACATCAACGCCTTTAATTTAGTTTTCAATGACTTAAAAAATAAAAAATGTTTGTTGTGCCATTGATTCCTGTGAGGTCGGGTCCGGGCTTTAGAAGTGCTCTCTCTCCTTACAAGAGGCCCAAAATATGACATGGAAAGTGGGCCTGGCCTCATAAATCGCAACATAGCAGGAAATATTAAAAAGCCCCCTATAGTCCACCATCAAGAATTGCCCGTAACCGACCCGTCTCCGAGGCCGATAATAAACCCGACACTTTGCCGCCTCCCGTATTAAACGACAACAAGCTAAGCCATTGCATGCCCATATTTACCCCTAAGAAAATGGCATAATGCCCAAAGACTCCCTTATCAATGGCTGTATAAAATCTCAAGAACTACTGCAGAGAAAAAAACATTAAGAAGACAGAAAACAACACAGTAAAATGCAAACGCGTCACTGCTAAGCCAAAAGCTATAAACTAGTTCGTTCAATGTCGCAAGCAGTCCATCTTGTCACCAAGAACCTTCCAGGTACTCTTTTTCACCTTCATTCTCACTCCCCTGTACGTTCTCTAGCATTGTTTCGTTGCTGTGAGAACAAAAGAAATCTTGGTTTTGACCTAACTGGGTGTTTGAAGAGGCTGTTTTTTAGTTATCGTTTTGTTCTCTGCGTTCCGTTTGCTTCCCAACAGAGTACTGGGGTTTTGTTGGCACTTTTGCAACTTAATTTTGAAAGCTTTTGCAAGCTAAGATTGTTGCCCACCATGTGTTTGATAGAATGACTTTTAGGTTTAACAAGTAAAGAGCGGGCTTCTCTGTTGTCTCCTAGATTGTTTTAAATTTTTGGTTTCGTTTCTTATCTCAAAACTGATCATTTACTGACCATGTACCTTTCACTCTGTTGATTCAATTGCTTGCTTGTGTTTTGCTGGTTGGCTTTCTGGGAACCCCTAAACATGCCACTTTTTTTTCTTGCTTTTGAATTTTATTTTATTTTTGTATTAGATCTTGAATCTAGGTGTTTGAGCTGATTGTTCTAAATTGAAATGGTCTCTTTTATATTTTATGGTACCTTTTATTTTTGGCAAACCTATTTGTTTTCGACTTCTTGTTTAGCTTTTGTATGCTTCATGGTTTTTAACAGAGACATTATCCCATAAGTTTTGCATAATTTTCAGCATCATCAGGCACAATGGCATACCTCGCTCAGTTGCAAGGAGCGAGGTCTTCCATGTGCGCTGCGAGAATACTGTTAGGAAACAAGAGGTTTCGCGTTAGGAAATGGGACATGAGCTTGGTAGATTGTTTTGGCGATATGTTTCCAAGGGTCAGGTTGCTTAGGGTATGACGTATGTGAATCCTTAAAAGTATGTGGCCGCTTGTATGGTGAAAACCACAATTGTGATGGCAGAGCTGGAGCTAGAAATGTTCATGGTGTTGATGAGGTTAATTATGATGAGGTCCTAGTAGTTGGTTGGTGGTGAGTGGTGACTCATGGCTGCTTGTGACTGTGTTAGAGTTATCTGGTCAAGGTGTGTTAAGTAATTGAGGCTGGTCAAGGTGCCAGTTAACTACCTGAGACGGTATAGACAATCAAAATACTGCTTGTTTGATGGGAAAATATTTTGTCCGGGTGCTATGGATGGGAAATAAACTCTTGTTTTACATTCCTTAACTTTTGTGTTGTCACTTAAATTGTATCATTTTAACCGATATAAGAAATCCTTGATTACCCTTGTCTTTGGGTACAAGTAATATGATCGAATACCTCTTTCGTTTCCAAGGAGCTGGATGGGAAGAAACTTTTATGTTTGATGTTCTGGTTTCAGTTCAGCTCCTTGTTTGACTTTTGAGAGGAATGATGTTGGTCTGGTGGTGGTTGGTGGTGCACTGGTGCGAATCTTTGTGGTGAGATGAGGACTGGTGTTGGTTTGCTGACTGTTAAATTGCATGAGAAACTGTTACATTCTTGATTGACTTTCATAGAAATACACTTGCATTTAAAAGTAGTCTTTCATCATCATAAATGCGTTATCATTCAAGATGAAAAAATTCTATAATGCATGGAATCTGTAAAAGTGTGCTGGGTGATGCTGGAAGCACTACTTCCAGCATAAATTGGAAATTTTGTATATATGAACATTTAAGTTGGTCACTGTCAAAAGCATGTATTATTGTTGATCCTCTCATTGTATCAATCTCATGATTAAAGTCAAGATTCCCATCACATGTATAATGTCATAAACTTCAAGACTAATTCTCCCTGTTTGTACGGATATATGCCTTTTGTAGGTTATGGATCATCAGAAGGCAGGTGTCTCCCCTGCTCAGGAATTTCTGGCAGAGCAGTAGCTGTATCTCCTTGTTCTTCACGTGGTGTCCACTATGTTCATTCACAGGCGCAGTTTGGAAAGATGAAATGTTCCTCCAGGGCTTCATCCATTGTGTGCAAAAGTTCTGGCGGTCATAGGAGAAACCCAGACTTTTCTAGGCAAAACAAACAGGGGTTTTCACGAAACAGAAACAGGCAAAATGAAGAGGGAAATGGTTTTGAAAACCTTGATGAATCTGATCTGTTAACATCAAAGAATGGGCCACTACTCTCCCTCTCTGGTACCCCAAAGTTCCAAGCCACTGCTGCCCCTGGGCCAAGAGAGAAGGAGATTGTTGAGCTATTCAGGAAGGTACAAGCTCAGCTGCGTGAAAGAGCTGCAGTCAAAGAAGAAAAAAAGGTTGAAGCTTCACAAGGAAAAGGTAGAGAAAATGAAACTGTGGATTCCCTCCTCAAGCTTCTCCGGAAACACTCAGTTGAGCAAGGTAAGAAAAAAACCAGCAATATCAGCAGTGGAGACTTGAGTTTAGACCAGCCAGAGAATGGAACATACAAGAAAGCTAAAGGCACAAGTTTCTTTGATTCAAGTAAGAAAGAAAGGAATGATGTCGTAGAGCCCATCACCTCTTTTACCAGGCCACCTTCGAATTTCCGACGGAAGTCTCCAGTACCTCAAGTGAAATTCCAGCCCATTTATTCAAGTGAGGATCCTGTTAATTCTACATCTCATTTAAATTTAAATGGTGAGAAAAAGCAGCAGTTTGAGATACTCCCAGACACCACTCAGGAGCTTGAATTGGACCCAGAATTGGATGCAGAGGAGGAGCATGAGTTGGATTCAGAGCCAGAGCCAGAGCCAGAGCCTTCTTTTGCTGGTGGGCATGTGTTTGATGAGCTTTCTGAAGGTGAATCTTCAGACATGGATAATGTTGACGGGGATGGTGAAAAACAACAGCTAATTGAACATGAGGATTTGAGTTCTTTAAAGCTACCTGAGCTGAGAGCGCTTGCAAAGTCTCGCAGTGTAAAAGGGTTTTCAAAGATGAAGAAAGGCGAACTGGTGGAGTTGCTGAGTGGTAGTTCAATGTGACAATAGCTCAACTGGCAGATGAGGATTAGTTTTGAGGTGTCCCTTTTGTTGTCACATAATTTTGTTTCCTTATTCTCTTTGTATGACTATATGTAAGGTGTGATAATTTTAGCCCGTCAAATCCTCTCTAATGCTTTCAACTGGCAGATGAAGATTTGTTTCGAAGCTGCTGCAGCTGCTTCTTTTTTCTTAGGATGAAAGGAAACCTGCTCTTTTTTTTTCCTTTTCTTGAAAGGGAAAGCTGCTTTATGAAATTGCTATCGCTGTGCGCACATACATTTGTCGTTCAATGCCTTGAGGGAGAAACATCGCCAGAAGCACAGTAATAATTCTTGCGGCCGTTTAGATATTTGCTGCCACGGAGAGTGGAAACACAATAAACTTGGTTCAGGTGTTTATATTCTTTCCCAGCTTAATAATCTACAAATAAACTTGTTGGGTTATCATGGACAAGATTGCAACTCTCTCTCTCTCTCTGTGCCCATGCTACATTGCGAGCTGGCTGGATCAACGATTAATTATCAAAAGTAACGTAAAAAAGAGATAGATACAGGTAAAGAAATATAATTTTGCACCGTGTTATGCTATTTAAATTTTTTATTTAATTATGTCTGTTTTTTAATAGAAAAAATTAATTTAAAAGTGAAATGAAACAAAATAATTTGCTATCATAACTTGTTATTGGATTTTAGTTGAAAATATTAGAGTTTGCTAGATATAATATGTTTGACTTGATTTTCGTATTCAAAACTCGATTTGATTAAAAATATATTTAAACCACTGTTATATTAATTTTTTAAAAAAATAATAACGTTTTTATTGATACAAATTAACTTGTTAAACCTTCAAAGCAATATCAATTCTGTGTGTAAAAAGTTTGATTTGATATTTACATCTTTGATGTTGATGCGTGAGCTTATTCTATATATTAGTTACATTTGGAAAAAAGATGCAAGGGGGCAATTCTTGCTAGTCAACAGAAACCTAAGTGCAG
>Ga0307510_10006896_pt1 | contig 13550 bp, 12 predicted proteins | sample 12_EM_MG_FD_207224 | JGI IMG/M metagenome (GOLD analysis project Ga0307510, IMG submission 207224) | Populus trichocarpa ectomycorrhiza microbial communities from riparian zone in the Pacific Northwest, United States - 12_EM | ecosystem: Host-associated > Plants > Roots > Unclassified | place... | reverse complement strand
CGAAATCATCGAGAGGCTATCACCAGCGCTTTGAACGCTCAGATTCCCGGAGCTATGATTGGTGGGGCTTCTTTCGCCTACCCAATGACTTCTCAGATTCAAGTCGGGACTTGGCACCCATGGTGGATCGACAGAAAGTGTGGCTGGGATCGGGGATGATGGTAGGGCAGTTTCTGGTTGCGACTCAGCACCGTCGCGGCTCTGCCGGTTCGCGGCGCCCGCTGATACTGGAACTGTGCTGGCGGCCACCCACGCCGCACATCCACGAGCTGAACTACACGACACCAAACAAGAGCTCCCCCTGCCTCCGGGAAACGACGGATTAGCCGGTTTGGGGTTTGTATGCGTACCTGGTTTGCTGAGCCGTGAACACCACCATTCGCTCAACTTGCGACTAAGATAGGCTAAGAGTAGACTGAGGGCCCAACGTGATCTCGGGAAGCGTTTAATATGGGTCTTTGCTGAGGAGCGCAGTATGCGCAAAATTTCGAGAAGGGTTCCGAGTAGTGAAGCCATCCCATGGAAGGAGAACCAAGGCGCTGCCTCATCCCTCGAAACCTCGGTCAGTCAATGTAAGGCATGCCTTACGGCCACACGTGAACGGCCACGGCGGAGCGCCTGTCGCCGGCTCTATTGTAATTCAGGGCACCAGCAGCCCGTCCACCCACAGGTCCTACGTTCTCACTTGCTCTCTAGGCCACGCAATGCGCAAATCTTGCCCTTCTTCATATATGGGACCGCTACTTCGAAACCCGGCCGCGCGCAATGTTCCGTGTCTACGCCTTCGACAGACAGCGGACGAAGTTATGCCAAAGACAAGCTGTTGAATGTAAGGTCTGAATGAAATGCGGCGAGCCGTCCTGCGTGATCGAAGCTGAAGTATGATTGACCACCTTACTAGTTACTGTGGCCACAAGGCTTCCTCGGCTCTTTGTTATAGGTCAAATTCGCGTGGCATCACTGACTGTTCAGAAGCTGCGGCATTCTGTGGATCTCTGCACTTCGGGCGCATGAACAATTTTATTCTGTTTGGGTGTAAATCACTCGGTGCCATTACTCTCGTGTAATAAAGAATGGTCTGTGGCATTCGCCCCACTGGTAGTGCGCGTTGGTCGACTATTATGGTCGTACGCATTACGGTGACACCACGGAATTACCCATCGGTGATTGACACTTCCTAGGTGCAAGTGAGGTTAAGCCATAGTCTTTAGACCACAGTTTGCCCAACGTTCTTGAATAGTATCACACCGTAGCCTAAGCACGAATACATGATAAAATCTGATACACCTGTCAGAGCGTACAACTCCTTCCGATAAAGTATCAACACACGAAACGTTAAACTGTACCGCTGATGACGCCATCCCTCGGGCCAGCCAGCTCGCGTTCGCTGCCATTATCTGTAGTGACAGGATAGAAACGATTGCGGAATGACATAATGCCAACGCGAAGATGTGCGATCGTGACATGCGAAGCTCGCAGCGCAGGAGAAATGGGTAGGCGAAGGAGATGGCCACGCATCCATACTTCCCATTCATTGCTTGGATTCCAAATGGTCCACATGCACCCTCCAAGCAGAGAAAACACAAAACCCAATGTCGACGCAATAGCTATCCGTGACCGGAGGTTCGAGACACTCCAGGAATATAAAACCACGGCTATGAGAAACAACAACATCCTGTCGGAGATGCCAGTGATCCCGTGAAAGAAAGTAAGGTGGGAAATTTAATAGGAATGTACGTACGACCATATCAGTAATGCCCATGGCAAGCTGAAAACAACAGCCATCAGCTCAAGACCGAAATATCCTCGAGAGTTTCGGGAGAGGTAGTCCCACTACCTAATTGTCACGTTGACAATCATGTAAGATACAGCTGCTCACTTACTGCATCTTTTGGTTCTACTTCTTGTTTTGTACGATTGTGACGCACCAGGAGCAAACAGATAAGAATGCTTCCTATACTGACTAATAACGAGAGGATAGCCATTTGACGCGGAATCGACAGGGTGCCATTGGGAACGCTGTAAGGGACGATGCCGGGGATGGAAAGAAAGCCCACGTTCAGTGCGAGCACCACGGTCGACTGAGATAGTGAGCCAAGTGAGACTTGAGAACTGCGGTCACAATCAGATGCGAGATCGTACCCAAAGTATCAAATCGTTCCATTCTATTATTGTCTTGGTCATGTAACTCTTCCAAGCCCTCTCAATAATAACTTCATCGGTCCACAGCCTTTCCATTTCCATGAGATGAACTTCTGGAGCGAAAAAAAGCAACGGCGACAGAAACGAGACAAGAGCGGATATTTTACGATTTGTTGTGTCATACGCTGTCTGATCGCTGACTAGCCGCGCATGCCTCTGTCCGTGGAAGTATAGGAACCTCCAATGTGCTGAAAATGTGTACGAATTAACCACTAGGACAACTTCCACGTTAGGCTTACCAAAAAACGACAGAAGACGAGCTGATTACGAAAATTCCCGTAAAGAATGAGTGAGAAGACTGTTGTGAAGGCACGTACTAGTCGCCGCAGTGTAATTCTCCATACCAACCGTATTACTCACACCCCTCACACTTCTGATATCACTGACATCACTTGCGATATTTGCGCCACTCACACCTCCTATGCCACACTGTGCCTCTGAGCAGCGAAGTCAGTGAGCCTTGTCTCATATCTTGCACGATCACGTACCTTTAGCCTTTTTGTACAAGCTCGATCATCTTCTGCATTTGATCATCATCATATGGTAAAGTCGATGACTTGCAAGTCATCACATCTAAGGTATCCATGTTGGTCTATTCCACAGTCAAATTTCGGCTTCACACTCATGGGCTCACCTATACAACCATGCGCCAACATCCCCATGAGTTCATCATAAACACCGACTGGAAGACTGCGACCCTCAAAAACACCGGAAACAGAGACCAGTGGTTCCTGTCAAGACAAACATCAACGCGCAGGGAACTAATCCAGCAAGAGATAGTCCATGTACCAATAAAGACTCTCCAAACGATGCCCTGTCCGCCAAATTAGTGAAGATAGGGCGCAAATTGTAAATGCCTGTGACGCACTGAGATGGGCAGGCGAATCGACACCATCTAATTCAGAAGTTATGTATCTTGCGTCATATTCGTCGAGCCAAAACAAGCATCGGGTGTCATGACATGCGTAATAGTAAGACCATTGCACCATGTTGTCTTCATTCGGTGTAATATCCAACACCATGTCATAGTTCTTTGACGGGATGGTCAAACGCTCGACGCGCTCGATCATCTTCAGGTGGGAATAGAAATCTTCCATTTCTTCCCTTGGCAGAGGGTCGTGCATGTCCGTGTCAGTAAACAACTTCTTCAATGGCCAAATGAGTTGCGACTGAAGGTTGAAGGTCCCAAGATCAGTGACGCACCCTCTCTGGATCATAAAAATACAGAGCACCATCTGGATGCGTGGCCGGTATCCAGGGAGTACAATCTCGCGTGGGCGAGGCCTGGTCAGGGGCATTTGGATCCGGAAAGCTGTGAGGACCTCTATTAGACACAAGGATATATCGTAAATTACGGCTCACTGCAAGAATGTAGTTGTTAAGGGCCCAACAAACTGCAGTTTTCCCTCACGAGATCTGCTAACATATGTAAGGACTGGAGCTATGATGTGGTGATCTACTTACATCGTGATATTCTTCGTGTATCGTGGGATTTGATCTGAAACAATCAGCTGAAGAGAGCGACCTTCGGGTGAGGCGAGGACTGATGTCGCGGAGGAAGCTGTATGAGAATTTTGAGAAGCTGTTTCGGCTCGATGCGAGGGCGAAATGGGACGAGACGACTGTGCGTCCGTGTCCATGGCCATCGGCTCTTCCGTGATTTTTGTGCGTCGATCAAGGTGATTGGTAGCGATTCTGTTGATGGAATCTGGACGTTCAAACCAATATTTATCTCCCTTTGCTTCTGACGGCGAACAGCTGGTCGTCCTGGCCGTTCTTGCGTATGGGAAGACGAGGAGGGAAAATCCGTGAGACCTTGGAGACCAATTGTGGGATTAAAGACCCCACCTGCATGAGGATAAGTGTCTCCATCCGTCGGGTCAATGTCGAGGTTGTCGAGTTGGGCCAGATCCAGGAAGGGTTTCAGGGAAGGTGACCTGGATGATCGGCCTCTAGACGGTGATGCGCGCGGACCAGTCCCAAACTGGCGATGAGTTGCTCTGGGATCTTGCGAGAGCCGATCGTTTTTGAATGGACCACGCGACGATGTGCGCGAAATTATTGAGAGCCTGTCACTGGCGCGGCTCTGAATGCTCAGACTCCTGGAGCGGCGATTGGTATGGCTGCTTCCAACTGTTTGATTGGCCATGCTGTGACCTAGGACCCAAGGTGGATCGACGGGAATTGTGGCCAGGATCGGGGTTGGTGGGGCAGTATCTGACTGCAGTTCATCACGTCCGCGGCCCAGGGGTTGGTCCGCCGATGCTGGAACAGTGCTAGCAGCCACCACATATCCACCGATTCCACCTGTACACACTGAACCACCCGACACCGAAGAAGAGCCTGCGCTGTCGCTAGAAAACGATGGCTCAGCTGGTTTGGGGCTTCTGATCGTTCCCAGTTTGCCGGGCCAGTGGAACCGCCATTCGCCCATCTTGCGAACAAGATAGGCGAAGAACGAGGTCCAACATCTCAGAAATCGTTTGGTGTGATCCTTCACGGGACGTAATCTGTGCAATAACTCGAGAAGGATTTTGAGTAGTGAAGCCATGATATGGTAGGAGGACTGAGCGGACATACAATGCGCCCTGAGTGACCACCGCCACAGGGTTAGGCGCTGCCTCATGCCTTGGACAGACCGAATCGTCTTCCCCGACAAGGCCAGAATCAGCTACTTATGACGAAGATCGTGGGCCCTCACTCTGGCTCGGATTTGTCCTCATCGCCCTGTTAACAACTGCCAGCCAATGCCGACAACCGAAGACTCCCACTAGACCGGGATTCTAGACCTTCCGTCCTTGATCATGATGACGACGCAATGTCGAATGATTTTGCATAGGCACTTGGCTTCGATAATGCGAAGTCTACAGTACGATGAAGAAGAGCCTGCCAAGCTGCCAAGGTGAATTGTGAATTGCCACAGGAAAGCAGAAAGCGGGGTTTTTGAGATGCCAGTGGCTGATGTCATCATGTTGGATCTTACCCGAGCCAATCTGCATCCATGTTGGTTTGGTTCAGACCCTTCGATTTTCTTGGCAACTGAATACTAAACCTGAGTCAAGAGCTTTGGGCAATAGAACCAACCCAAATCGTGGTCTATTGCAAATCTACGTAATAAAGATTACTGCCCCTCCTCCCCAGGAGGTGCATGCGGACGTCCAATCTCATTGCAGCCCTTGAGCCACTGATGAGCCAACCCGTATGCCTCAATTTGGTTAAATAACAGTACAAAGACAGCGGGAAAGATCACGAGTCACTGCACAAGGGCACGCGAGTGAGACAAGGGAGAGGTGGAAAGGAATTCGAATTTTGGGGAACGCCGAGGCGGGCCCGAAGTCGTGGAAGTCGAGTGTGATGCGCCAACGCGCTCCTCCCTCCCTCTCGCCTCTGGCAGACCCGAAACTGCCAACTCCTCTCCAGACACTAAGAACTACTTTTCTGGAACCTGAGTCGAGGCTGAGCGGGGGACACGCCCAGGGACTATTGTCGAGCTGAACGATTTGGGCACGATTCGCTCAGTAGCCTAAAGGCCAGGGCTTCGGGCAATGACACCTTGGCGGACCAGGTGCGGGGTCAACGAGGATCGGAATTGGAAGGCGAGCTCGCACTTCATGATATCATTTAGTCTCGTTCCCAAACGTTCAGGAGAGGGGTTTCAAGGGAGGGTCTGAACCGAAATGGGGAATTGAAAGGCCTTCGCTTATTGGTTCATGAAAAATGCGTTAAAACTGCTGATCCTGTGCTGTGCCTGGGTCAGGAATAGAACAGCTGGATCCGAGATTGGATACCATTTGGTTCCCTTGAGTTTTTTTCTACGAGATCCCTGAAACCCACTTTTTTTGGATTTGTTCAACTGCCGGCGTCAGAGAGATAGTTTAAGCTAGATAATCGACCGTAGTGGGTGATACAGATCCAGCAGATGTACAGTTATTTATTTATCTTCTAAGCCGAACTTGTGACCGCGAACCGAGGAACGCAAGTTACGCAACTGGTGAAAGATGACCCCTACTCTTTGACCCCCACTCTTTGATTCCCCGCCAACAAATATGATCGTGATACAACACTCTTGTTTGGCTTCCCTCCTTTGGGGCATCCTGAACGTCCTCTGGTGTCACCTTTTTCACATATACATGGCCTTTGTCGTCCATCTCCGCATCTGCAGAGGAGTATAAAATGCCGTGTGCCTTTAGGTCCCGCTCAATTTCATATACCAAACCCAGTGGGTCTTTGGGCAGACAAATAATGCATTGCTCCTCCACCGCAGCTAGATGCCTGAAGTCAGTGGGCCCCTCCCTTCTTATTAGTTTCGCTAGCAGCGACGAGGTTGCGGCAGGTGGTTCATCTTGTACATGCTTCACCGAGCAGTCATCAGATCGGAAAGAGCTACAGAAACGTCGGCATAGCCGATAACATTAGCGTTCTCAAAACCCGGCGGATTTAGTTTTGGCGCGTCGGCAGACGTAGAAACTTTCGGTTCGGCTCCACTGTAAGCCTTTTCTGCGAGAGAAAGGGGTAGATCCTTGATGAGAGGGCCGTAAGAATTGCGGATGGTATCTTGGAAGTATGCCTGTCTGTCGTGAGAAGGGTTTGATAACCACTGGTAATCGCAGGTCGTTCTGCAAGTTCCGCATCTCCTACGCCCCAAAAATGAGTTAGCAGTGTCATATCGCAGGACTTTCTGATCGATATAGGACAGACAGCTTTGTCACAAGATAGCTTTCCGAAACCACGGTCGTGTTGAGCAAATGTTTCGGCGATGCGGAAAAGTCCGTGTGACTGTGTGAGTGCAGGCAGTCACGTGAACGTCGACAGTACTACATATGGTCATATTACAGCAATATATATATATATATATGAAACACCGCTGCCGCTGACGGCAGCGATTCGGGTTTACGTACGCACAGCGGAATAGAGGTCCGACACCCGTGCCGCACATCCACGAGCTGAACTACACCACACCAAACAAGAGCCTCCCCTGCCTCCGGGAAACGACGGGTTAGCTGGTCAGGTGTTTCTATGCGTACCTGGTTCGCTGAGCCATGAACCCCACCATTCGCTCAACTTGCGACCAAGGTAGACTAAGAGCAGGGCCCAACATGATCTCGGGAAGCGCAAATTTTTGAGAAGGGTTCCGAGTAGTGATGCCATCCCATGGAAGGAGAACCAAGGCGCTTCCTCATGCCTCATGTCTCGCACTACAGCCTCTACCAGTCAATGTAGGGCGTGCCTTACGGCTACACGTGAACGGCCACGGCGGAGCGCCTGTCTGAGGCACCCACCCTATTGTAATTCAGGACACCAGCAGCCCGTCCACCCACAAGTCCTACGTTCTTACTTGCTCTCCAGGCCACGCAGTAAGCAAATCTCGCCCTTCTTCATATATCATATGATATATGGGACCCCTACTTCGAAACCCGGCCGCGTGCTATGTTCCGCCGTGTCTACGCCTTCGACGGACAACGGACGAAGTGATGCCGAAGACAAGCTGTTCAAAGTAAAGTCTTAATGAAATGAGGCGAGCCGTCCTGCGTGATCGAAACTCAAGTATGATTGACCCTCACGATAGTCAGTGCGGCCACAAGCTGAGGCTTCCTCGGCTCTTTGTTGTAAGTCAAATTCGCGTGACACAGCTGACTGTTCAGAGCTGCAGTACGTCCCAAGGGCACTCCGAGTCTCCGAGTCTGTGGATCTTTGCACTTCGGGCGCGTGGATAATTTCGTTCTGCTTGGGTGGGTGTCATTACTGCCGGTGTAGCATAATACAACAGTGGTCCGCGACACCCGCCCCACTGGTAGTGCGCGTTGGTCGACTATTATGATCGTACACATTACGGTGACAGTGCGGACTTACCCATTGGTTATTGACACTGGGCTGACATTCCTAGATGCAAGTGAGATTAAGCCGTAGGCTTCAGACCATAGTTTGCCCAACGTTCCTAAATACATATCACGCCGTAGTCCGAGCATGGATACATGATAAATCTGATACATCTGTCATAGCGTACAACTCTTCTCGATAAAGCATCAACATGCATCAATGAACACTCGAATCGTTAAACTGTACCACTGATGACGCCATTCCCCGGGCCAGCCAGCCCGCGTCCGTTGCCATTATCTGTAGTAACAGGATGGAAACGATTGGTGAATGACAAAATCCCATCGCGAAGGCCTGCGATCGTGACATGCGAAGCTCGCAGCGCAGGGGGAACAGGTAGGCGAAGGCCATCCAGCCACACTCCAAATCCATTGCTTGATTCCCAAATGGTTAAGATGCACCCCACAAGGAGGGAAAACACCAAAGCCAATATCGACGCAATGACTATCCGTGAGGAGAGGTTCGAGACACTCCAGGAGTAAAGAATCACGGCTGTGAGAGACAACAACATCCTGTTGGAGATGCCAGCGATCCCGTGAACTAAAGCAAGGTGGAAATTTGAGTAGGAATGGACGTACGACCAAATAAGTAATGCCCATGGCAAGCTGAAAACAACAGCCAGCAGGTCAAGACCGAAATATCCTGTAGAATTCCGGCAGAAATAGTCCCACTACCAAAATGTCATATCGACACGCATGTTAAGTGCAGCTATTCACTCACTGCCTCTGTTGGTTCTACGTCTTGTTTTTTCCGGTTGTGACGTACCAGGAGTAAGCTGATAAGAATACTTCCTATACTGACTAATAAGGAGAGTATGGTCATTTGACGGGGAATTGACAAGGTCCCATCGGGAACGCTGTTAGGGGCGATGCCGGGGATGGAAAGAAAGCCCACGTTCAGCGCGAGTACCACGGTCGACTGAGAAAGTGAGCCACGTGAGACCTAAGAACTCCAGTCATAACCAGATGCGAGAGATCGTACCCAAAGTATCAAATCATTCCATTCAATTATTGTCTTTTTCATGAAACCTTTCCACGCTCTCTCGATAATGACTTCACCCGCCCATAGCTTTTCCATCTCCATGAGATGAGCTTCTGGTGTGAAGAAAAGGAATGGCGACAGAAATAAGATAAGACCAGATCTTCCACGCTTTGGCGTGGACCTTGCCCGATCGCTGACTAGCCAGGCATGCCTCTGTCCGTGAGAGTATAAGAACTTCCAATGTGCTGGAAAAGGTGCACGAATTAATCACAGCACCAACTTTCAAGTTAGACTTACCAAAAAATGACAGGAGCCGTGCTGATTGCATGAACTCGTAAGTAATGAAGGAAATGCATGTGTAGAGTGCACTGACTGGTCGCTGCAACATGATGTTCCACGCCGTCCGCACCAGCCTGTGCCTCTGAGTAACAAAGTCAGTGAGCCCTATTTCGTATCCTAAATGATCACGTACGTTTAGCTTCTTTTACAAGCTCGATCATCTTCTGCATTTGATCATTATCGTATGGCGAAGTTGATGTCCTCGAAGTCATCACATCTGTGGTGTCGATTTTGTTTTCTCTCATGTTCAAAATCTAGCTCAAAGTCATGAGCTCACCTATGCAGCCATGTGCCAAGATCCCCATGAGTTCATCATAGACACCAAGTGGAAGACTGCGACCCCCAAAAACTGCCGGAAAGAGAGACCAGTGGTTCCTATCAAGACCACATCAATGCACAGGAAAATAACCCCGTAAGAGACAGCCCATGTACCAATAGTACTCCTCCAGGAGATGCTCTGTTCACGGGATTAGTCATAATAGAGTGAAAGTCACTGATACATGTGACGCACTGAGATGAGCGAGCGACTCAACACCATCTACTTCAGAACCCACGTCTGTCATGTCATATTCATCGAGCCAGAACAAGCATCTGGTGTCATGGCATGCGTAGTAGTAAGACCATTGCATCTCCTCGTTTTCATTCGGCATAAGGTCTAGCACCAAGTCATAGTTGGTTGATGGGATTTTTAAACCATCGGAGCGCATAGTTTCCTGCAGGTAGGAATAGAATTTTTCCATTTCTTCCTGTGATTTCCGTTCGTGCATATCGGTGTCAGTAAATAACCCCTTTAATCGTCGAATTAGCCGTCACTGGAGGGCGCAGGTTCAATGTCACTGACGCACCCTCTCTGGATCGTAGAAATATAGAGCGCCATCCGGATGGGTCGCTGGTATCCAGGGACTACAATCTTGCCTGGGTGAAGCCTGGTCAGAACCATTTGGCTCCGGAAAGCTGTGGAGATCTCTATTTGACACGAGGATATATCACCAGTTACGGGACCGGGACTTACTAAGGGAATGTAGTTGTTAAGCGTTTCACAAAGCGCAGTTTATCCCCACGAGGTCTGTTAACGTACGTGAAGACTGCGTGGCTATGAAAAAAATAATGCACTTGCGTCATATTATTCTTCGTGTATCGTGGAATTTGATCTGAATTGATCAGCTGAGGGATGCGACCTTCGGGTAGCATGACGTGGTTTGGTGGCGCGGAGGAAGCCATATGAGAATGTTGGGGGGCTGTTTCCGATCCAACCGCGGGTGAAATGCGGGAAGGTGGGCCAGTGGATGTCTCCCCTCTCATCAGTGCTTCCGTGACTTGTTGTAAATTGGGTACTGGCAAGGAAGTGTTTGGTAGCGATTCTGTTGATGGATTCTGGATGTCCCAATCAATACTCGTCGTTTTTTGCTTAACCCGATGGATGGCTGGTGAGCTTAGCTGCTCTCGCGTATGGGAGGACGCCGGAGAGGGAAAACCCGTGGGGGTTTGAGGGCTGATTAGAGGGGGCTGAGGGGAAGGTGACCTGGATGATCGGCCCCTTGGCCGTGATGCGCCCGGACCAGGTCCAAATTGGCGATGAATCGCTCTGGGATCTTGCGATGCTCGATCCTTTTGGACTGAGGCACGCGACGATGTGCGGGAAATCGAAATCGCTGAGGATCTATCACCAGAGATTTGAATGCTCACATTCCCGGAGCTATGATCGGTGGGGCTTCTTTCCCCTACCCAATGGCTTATCGGATTCAAGTCGGGACTTGGATCAACGGGAAGTGTGTCTGAGATCGGGGGTGGTGATGGTGATGATTGCGACTCAGCACCGTCGCGGCTTTGCCGGTCCACGGCGTTCGCCGACGCTGGAACAGTGCTGGCAGCCACCCGGGCCACATGACGAGCTGAACACGACACCGAACAAGAGCCTCCCCTGCCTCCGGGAAACGACGGGTCAGCTGGTTTGGTGTTTCCATGCGTACCTGGTTTTCTGGGCCATGGACACCACCATTCGCTCAACTTGCGACTAAGATAGACTAAGAGCAGAACCCAACATGATCTCGGGATGCGTCTGATATGATCCTTTACCGAGGAGCGTAATATGCGCAAAAGTTCGAGAAGGGCTCCGAGTAGTGAGGCCATCCTATGGAAGGAGAACAAAGGTGACAACCGGTCACCACATTGTCCCTGCCAGCGCGCCCTGTATGATGGACGCCACAGGCGCCGCGTCATGCCCCACCGCCGAGGTTGGTCAGATTGTTTTCCTTGACAGGCCCAATAACCCAAATCCTCATAAACAAAATTGTAGGATTTGCAACCCTTGCTCTGGGTTATCTTTGTCACCGACGTGACTAGAACGGGCAATCTGTTACCATTTGTCAGGCAACGGGCCGCACTGACGCTGGCAAGGCCTTCAAAGAGCGCTACTTGAGCTTGATGGCTTGCGCCACTCCCCTTGAAGGCTCTAGACTTTTCTTTCTTGACTGTGATGACAATTATCTTTACTTCGATGCGACAAGGACCACGATGAAGAATTTCTCGAAGTGAATTAAAGCCGCAGGCCACTGGCAGGGGGCCCCACCAGTCGCCATTTATGTCAGCCCTCCAATACCGGACTGAAGGTGAGCATTATACTAGCAGTCCGTAGCGCGTCCACCCCTTGAGTCAGGCAAGCGTCTTAATCTAAGATTGTGAAGAAGAGGACAAACCGTCCGAGTCCTTCGTGGTATGGTTAATCCATGCTGGTCATGACTCATGGGGTTCGCTTCACTCTTTGCTGCGAGTCAGACACACGGCGGGTCTGGCTGCCCGGGCCAGTGGTGACGAGTTGCTCTAGGGACTTGCAACAGCTGACCGTTTCGGACTGGTGCACGCAACAACTCGTGTGAATCATTACAAGCCTGTCGCTGGCCTCACACATCTTACCCCTTCCCTTCTATTTATGGACCGCAACTTCGCAAGTCAGGCCGCACGCTACGTCTGCCATTCCTAAAGCGCGACTCTTAATGTAATGTCCCAAGGGTCGAGGTAACCCGTCCTGTATGGTTGACCTTCATGGGGCTCCTTGCTGTGATGAGATTCACATGGCAAGTCTGGTTGGTAAGAGATGGCGACGCACCCCAAGGGCTCGTTAAAGTTGTGACCCTCTGTGTTTTGCGCGCAAAAAATAACTTTGTTCTCTGTTAATGTGAGTCGTTCGGTGTTATCACGATAACGCAGTAGGGCGGTCCATAGCACCTCCGTCACTGGCAGTGATTACTAGTCAACTATAACTTTACGGCTTCTCGGACTCAATGCTGGGATGGTGTGCCCAGTTGAAAGTGGGTTCACTTCGCGGAATGTGTACGCGGGAGGAGCCCACTGTCTGACTGTACTGCACTCAGCGTCCACGGCACGGCCCAATCTATGAGCTGTGGAGGAAGAGCAATGAGTCGGGCCCGATTGCGAGAATTATGGGCGCTTCAAGAGTTGCGACTGTCCCCCTAGCCTCAACAATGGACGGGATGCACATGTCCCCTTGCGAAGAGTCGCCGATCCCTTCCACGCCGAACACCATCCATTGTCGCGCGGTGTCCCGTGTCACCGATCTGGGGCATTTGGCTCAGGGCTGTGGAAAGATATCGCTTCGAGTATCCAAATTTCTGTGATGCGATTGTAGTTCACCGAGGTGCTAATATGGAAACTTAGGGTATGCACCCGGATATGTCAATGATGGTTCTTAGTACACAGTACGCAATGAGAACAGCACGGTGTACCGTTCGGTGCCAAAGAGGAAGGAAGGCCAAAATGTAATTCTCTGGACGTGACGCATGACCCTGCAGGCAAAAAAATGGGGGACTTCTATTGTTCACGGAAAAAGGATCGTTTTTGGACAGCTAGCGAAGGGCGAAAAAGGTGAACCTTAATCGCACCCTATGATGAACAGTTTAAGGACACACAACTGGATCAGAAATATTACTCTATGCCTATTTACACAGAATTTATTACAACACAAACTTTGAAAAGCCTTCCCGCAAGAAAAAAAATCTAGTAAACCTCTAGTGCAATACGTTGTCAGGATATGCCTTCACCCAGCTGTCGCGCACGATCCATGCAGACCAGAACGCCTTAACCTTCTCAGGAAGGGGGCCAAACGCCTTCTCCAAAGTAGCCACACCCGCGTCCGA
>Ga0307510_10006895_pt1 | contig 13551 bp, 14 predicted proteins | sample 12_EM_MG_FD_207224 | JGI IMG/M metagenome (GOLD analysis project Ga0307510, IMG submission 207224) | Populus trichocarpa ectomycorrhiza microbial communities from riparian zone in the Pacific Northwest, United States - 12_EM | ecosystem: Host-associated > Plants > Roots > Unclassified | place... | reverse complement strand
ATTACTTATTATTAGAGCTTTCCGATCTACCTGCATTACCATTGGAAAGAAGTCGCCTTTGTGGATAGTGGAATGAACCCCATTCGTAATGCTTGTAACGGGGCAGGACTGGGTGGTTTCCTCTCGCCAGACCCTGCCCTCACACGGGCCCAGGGGGGTATGTTTCGGGTAATCCCTGCCGCGCTCCTGTCAGCAGCCCACCCGGACTCATTCCCCAGAAGGGACCCCGTTTGTTACAGCTATTTTTAACAGGGACCTGTGTGGGGTATGGGTAGGGCGGGGGCGTGAGCAGGTACAGGGGCAGGGAATGCCGAAAAAGACAGCCCATCCCCAGGCCGTTGAGTGGGGAAGGGTGGGGAAATGGGCCAGGGGCCTGCGTTTTTCGTGGCCCTGTCTGCCGTGTAACGAACTCTACCCTATGGGCTCTGAAAAACTCTTCACCCTGTTATTAATAATGGGTACAAATAGTAGTGTTCGTTATGGGTCGGGGCGGGGTGGGCGTTCACCAGTCGGACCCCGCACTTACATGGGGCTGTTGGGGTATGTTTCGCGTAATCCGCGCCCCTCGCCTGTCCGGGGACCTGTTCGCCCCGCAACGAACTCTAACCAATAGTGCCAGATGGATTTTGGTCTGGCGGTTGAAGAATTTGAGTAAGGTGAGATGGGAAAAAAAGAAGCTGTATCTTATGAGTCCAACAGTAGTTGTAGAAGTCAAAATCTTGGTAAGAGGTGTGATTGTCAAGGAGGAGTAGGCGGTCGGCACTTGGGGAGCAGGGGGGGGAATAAAGTGACAAATGTTCCTCCAACCACTTTAAAGAAAGACTTTTATGCATATACCCCGTTGAACAGATGCTAAAGGTTGCTTCATCTCTCTCCACATAGTCATGCCAGCTTTCAAGCTGACACTTTGCTTGGTAGACAAAAAAGGGTGGAATGCTCTTCCCTGCTGCAGACATCATATCTACTAGAGTAACCCATTCTCTTCCTCCATCTTGGACAAGGTCAGTATTTCTCTTCCCAGCTCTGCAGAACACCTTGCCCCTCATAGCTTGGCCAATCGCACAGCCCTTTTCCTCTGAGTTCCAAATGTCATCCTCCTGGATCTTAAAGCGACTCTTAACCTCAGAAAAGCGATTGAAAAATGACTCAATTCTCACCAGCTCCTGTGCCAGTGCCCGATCCTTGTTCCTTGGTCTGGCTACCTCCTGGGCCAGCTCTGGGTGCCACTTAAGGAACCGATCCTTCCCGTGCCTTTCCAATCTCATAGCATTCAGCTCATCCTTGGCTGGCAAAAGATATTACACCATATCACGAACATGTCTTCGCCTTGGTAGTGTTCCCTCATAATTCATTTTGCTAATCCCACCGACGACAACCTTTTCCTCCCCCAGATTCAAGTGCTGCTGGGTCACATGTGCCTTTCGGTGAAATTGAGTTCGCTTATACCCGTGATTTCAGAGTGTTTTATTGTTGAGCCCATGGACCCGGGCGACTGTCAGAATTTTGAGATCGGGAGTGACTTACAGCTGTTGGCAAGATTCTTCGATTTTGGCTTGATGTTCCGCTTTTGAGTTTCCCATTTTTCATGAGTTTCCGGAGTTTGGTTGTTGAGGGAATCCATTTTACATTTCTTGTCTACTTTGTATTATGTGTTCACCGTTGCGTCAATAACCCTGGCACTCGTAATAATGCCGTGAACCATGTTATATTACGTTCAAATAAAGCTTTTCTTAATTAAACTTATTGTTTCCATGAATTATATGGTGGAGTTAGTGCCTCGCTTAGATTAGGGGTGGCCAAAATAGGTTCCTTAGTATCGAACCATTTTTGGTTCACTAAGTGAGTGATATTACTTGCCCACATGCCATAATACTGGTATTGGATGCGAGTTATCCATCAGGTAATCGTATTTCCACCCCATATTATCCTCTCCAGGATATTCTATCAACTTGTATTGAGGTGTTGATGCATAGCGTGACAAGCGACTTTAAGATCCTAGTATAGCTATACTTCGATTCTTAGTGAGTGTTGGGCTTTACTATTATAGTTAAATAAAGATATCGAAAGGGCTTGGTGCCATTCAGACTCATGCGATCTTTTATAAAGACTGGTCTGGGACCAGTTCAAACCGGACCGGACCACCCAAGTTAGTCGGGTCCAGTCATCGCCATCACCAGGACTGGCCGGCCGGGTCCCGCCTCCGAGACTTGACCGGTCAGACTATTCGGAACCCTGGCACCAACTACCACAACCACTCTTCTACGGACCCCCGGCGCGGAGTCCTGGCATACCCCATTTAAGTCCCCCTGCAACTCACGGTCCCAGCAAAGAAGATAGAGTCTCTTGCCAAGCTTCTGGTCACATACACAACAGCTCTATCTCAGCCGATGGTGGCCGGATGATCTAGGCGGTGGCTTGCGGTGCGCCCACTCTGCTGTAACAGACTCCCGCTTAAATCCACCTTCATAAGCGTATGAGCCCGGGTTCGTGACAGGTAGAGCAATGCCTCTGCATCCTTCTGGGTATTCTTTGTTTGGCGTGTGTTTGTATGTGGTGTGGTGGGCATTGGAGATTATTCTTGTTGTGCAAGTTTAGTGGTGTTTTTTTAGCGATGGTTGCGTTTCATAAGAACTCATCCACTTTTGTCCTCGGGGTGTATCATACTAGTGCTTGAGTACGGGTCAGTTTTCATGTCTTAAGTCATTCATATTCTGTTAGAATATTCACGAAGGTTCCATATCTACAACACTGGTACTACACCGAAGGTTTGGATCAGGATAGTTTTTGTGTGGAAAGTGTTTGGAAGTTTGGAAGTTGAAGCGATGACTTATAAGGACGAATGGTTAGGTGCAGCCGAGATGTTTTGTGAGGATTCATGAATCAGACTAGGGGTACTAAAGGGTTGGAACTAGTGTTAGCTAGCCGATGAAACGGACCAGTGTCACACTTTGATGGTAGCGAAACAGGCAAAAGTATCAGAAAGCTATCAGGAAAGTTTGGGACGGAGCATTCAGGAAAAGTTTGTAAGTAGTTGAAAAGGACGAAGGGATTGAAGGAGGAAATGTGTTGGAAAGTTAAGGGCGTGGTTTGGAAGGCAAGAGACGGTGATGGATGAAAAGACTTGAACGATGGAGAAGAAAAGAGTTTATTGTACGAGAGTTTTGTGTATATATAGGACGCTGCTGGCAGCACAGAAGGAATAAGGACTGCAAGACTCTCTACCCATCTTAGCCTATTTTTATGATATTCTACTTATCCGTAATTTGTCTTAAGAAGGTATAAGAATTGGCAAGAACTCCTCTTTCCACTTGTTGATTAAATTATCATTTTTTGTCTTGAGGACCGGGGAACATCCTCAATTTACGGATACCTATGTCCTCATCGTGTATTCGGAATCAGGTAGCCATTAGCTGTGTTCCGCAACCGAAATGAGATAAAACTGGATTAGCGATATCATCGGTAGGTAATAGCGATAATTTACAGGAACGGTAGTGGCGGTAGTGGCGACATAAATGAACTCAAGTTGAAGTAACAAGAATTGTTGGCTTGAAAGCGGTCTAAAAGCCAGTCATTCACAAAGGGCAAAAGATTACCGGCTAAACTAGGCTAGAACTGAAGACTAATTGTGCTCAGAGCAAGATAATCATGAGAGCTGAAGGCCAGCTGGGAACCTGGTGACGAGGAAAAGAGTTGGAGAACACTTACTGTTCAAAATGTGAATGCGGCACAATCTATTCGATGGGGATAATACTTTGCAAGTAGGAGGGGGGGTTGCGAGGCACCCTTAGCGAGGAGGTGAAGAAGGGATTGGTAGGAGTTCCGGTTCTTGATTCTTCTAAGCCAGGTAGGCGGTAGCATCTTATTTATAGAAAAGTGCGCGTCCATATGCGCAAGAGAAATATAGGGAAAACAATGTAAGAAACATAAGTGCGAACATGTTTGACCCTGAAATGCAACGAAGTAAATCCCAAATAATGTACGAAAAAACAAAAGGGTGTAGAGCGATTATTAGAATATCATGACCAAGAATGGTGCATAAGAGATGCATAAACAACCGTGGGAGATCCTGAACACCTGATTGGGAAGCACATGTTAAATCCCGAGATATTATCCTGAAATAAACAATAAAACACGATAATATATATCTTAGCTGTAGTAATGTAACCGGTGGACAGGTAGAGCCGAAACACAAACTAAGTAAAAGAACACATGGTAGTGTGTTGAATATACATAGGAAATATACAAAGTACAGAGCATTTCAACACTGACTGATTTACAATAAAGCATTGGGGGATGGGCGTACCATCTACAAATGCTAGGGAGGGGCTTTGTGGCAACGTTGGTAGACCGTGGGGAGAGGGTGGGATTAAAGGCCAACAGGGATTGGGCTGGCAGCGAAACTTTTGAAAAGAAGGCCAGACAGAAGGAGGATATTTCTTTTTTATCGTACCATAAGAAGTGGAATAATTGAACCTGAGTGTTAGACGTTGGAGTTGCCTTTGCTGGTAAGGTCAACTATTTTTTGTTTTTTTTTGTCTTAAGTTCAGGGCTGACGGGGCCAGTTTTCGCAGTACTCTCGAGCCCCTATGCAAGAGAGAGAATTTCTGACGTCATAGCGCAAGGTACAATTATTCTAGTTTTTACGGGACTCCTTGTTTGTAGTTTCCCCGCATCCCAACTGCATCTATTGTGAAAATAATTAATCGGGTTATGGACTGGAGCCTAGTTTTTGTCCCTTTTCAGAACCCACTTTTGGGACTGGTTCTCCTACTAGGGTCCAATCTACGTAGTATGATACTAGTCCCCAATTCAGAATTTTGATTACACGATGAAAATACAGTGTTGATGATTCTGTGGCTGCCGAGCCCCGCTGGAGTATTTTGAATCACCGGTAGTGTTCGTTACGGGGCCTCCGGGGCCCCGAAAAACGCGGCCCCCTGGCCCAATTCCCCACCCCGCCCCGCTGAACGGCCCGGGGCGGGGTGTGTTATTTTACGGTTCCGTGCCCCTGCCCCTGGCCCCGCCCGTTCCCCAGACGGGTCCCGGTTAAAACAGGTGGGGTGAAACGGGGCCCCCTCCAGGGAATGAGTGGGGACTCGCCCCGGACGGGGGCGGGGCGGGGATCACCCCCAAAATAACCTCCCCGGCCCGTTGGAAGGGCGGGGCCTGGCGAGTGAAAACCCGCCCCGCCCCGCCCCGTAACGAACTCTAATCACCGGGAACCTTTTGGACAGGAGTGTTAGCGCCAAAGTGCCATTTTGGTACACGGTGATTGAGAGGCCACCTCTGATTTAAAATTATGACTTGCAAATCGTAATTTGAAAATAGGGCTTTTAGACCACTGAGTAACTTAATGATCATTATGAAAATAGTGACAACAGTTGTGATGGTAGGATGAGGGAAGGTGTTCATTCACTGTGTAGGGTAGCCTTGATGCCGGTTTTCTCAAGCCCGGCGATAGATTTTAAAGTATGAGTTCATTCTAATACATGGGCTTCACAGGCTACTGGCACCCAATTTTGCAAAGTCCAGTGAATGTATTGGAAGTAGCTAAGGGAAATAGTAAGAGAAGCAAGAGAGAACCAGAACAGGATAACGCCATAAGGAAATCTAATATGTACTGTACAACTTTATCAAAACGCCCTATCTGATCATCTATGCCAAGCTTGACCACTGTGGCAACTGTCACATGATCCAATCACATGCCCTTGTCACCTACTATTCTTATATCATATTGCCAAGCGACTCCCTGCACCGCAACCTATACTCTGCGTAATATTCTTCCTTGCGTACCACCTTCTTTCTACCACAATCCTCCCCCTGTTCTCACACCACTTCCCTCTTTTTACAATTCCCATCTGCATCCCCCCTTTCATACCTTAATCCTTATCCGTTTACGATACCCATCCGCATTTATGCCTTCTGATGACCCTCCCCCCATACACCCTCCTGTTTCCCCCTTCACACACCCTCTTCTCTCCAATATATCTCCTCTCCCTCTCACAACCCACCCTCTAATTTCCTTCCCTATCCCACAACCAGCTTCCCTTTTGCCACCTCCCCCTACCCAAATTCCACGCTTCTCACCACCCCTTGCAGCCCCTGTTTTCACTTTCCCCCCTCCTCTAGCCCAACAGCTCTTCCGACCACCTGCCTCATTTTCTTCTCTCCAGCAGATACCTCCCCCAACTGTCCCCTCTGCTATGCCCCAACCGCCTTTAGCATCCAATCATTCTTCTACCTTTAGGCTAACCTCTACTGAACAGGTACTTCAATCACAGCAACCGGCCATGGACCCTGCTGAATCTGATATACACCTTCAGGAATTGAATGTTCAGCAGGACAGTATGAGCACAGTACACAGATGTGGTTGATGTAGACGATATCTCAGAGTAGCTGATTGCCACCCTGATCGTGGCGGTGTTTTGTGCAAGTCGTGCCGGAATTGCCTGGTATATTTCCTTACTCCTATTGGAATATATATCATTAGAAGAATAATGTTTGACTTGTATGATTCTTTTAGGTTGCATCAAGGAAAGCAAGGCGGCGGGCATTAGCACAGAGCCATCCTGCACTGCCTCCGGGTCTGGAGGACATCATTGTTCCCGCTAAGGTGATGCCTGCCGCCAATCCACGAGTGGTAGTAGCCCTGCAGGTGTACTCAATATGCACTGACTTTATTGAGATGCGTGCACACTACCTTGCACACAGCCTTGGCCGAATGGATACAGTCTGCCGTGCCTGCCAGGCCCTGCACTGGAAGGCAGAGAGACTAAAGGTGGCATCCCGCATCAGAGCTGGGACCTTTGAGGCCTGCTCCAAACACGGTGATTGATGATGGAGAGGATGCGGGCTCTGCCTGAACGTCTGAACACCTTGATGACTGGTCAAGATCGTCAATCAAGGTTGTTCCGGAGGCATATCCGTCGCTGGAATACGCTCTTTGCCTTTACATCGCTCAGTTTCAATGCTGATGCGCGTACAGGAGTTACAGGGCAGGGCTTACAGCACTTCCAGATCCATGGTGCTGTCTATCACCAGCAAGGTCCTTTGGTTCCACCAGCTGGCCGGGATGCTCTGTACTCCCAGATCTGCCTCTATGATTCAGTTCAGGCTGCTGAAGTGGGAGTGGCAAGAGCACCTGAGCTGGATCAAACATTGATTGCATCCTTAACAAGGATGCTACAAGAGGTATGCCCCTATATCCAGCTGTATCTTACAGTCAGGGAAAGGTTCGCACAGCTTTCAGAGCAGGAATTAAACCTGCGTATCATTCTTGATCCTAGATTGAGCTTGATTGTGGAATCTGGGGCAGATATGAGACGAGAGAACTTGCCCACCTCCCATGAAGTTGCTATGATCCTGCCTGACGAATATGACAAGGGAGCATTTCGTGATATAGTACTAGCTGAGAGGGTTAATGGTGAGGTCCCTGATAATGGATCGACCATCATTAACTCCAATTATGCTTCCTACTTGCTACTACACTATGTGCTCCTCTTCCGATATGGCGAGCCTGGGTGGCACTGGGCACGAACACTTGGAAATGAGGAGGGGGATCACCAGAACCCGAGGATGTCACAAAGGGTATTTTGCAGGCTCCGCTTGCACACCAGGACTGACCAGCCAGCTACTCTAATAAGATCTTAAAGGCTCTTCCAGCAATTCGTGGTTGATGCCTGGGCAGCTTGTGATCACAACAAGCTGAGCTGGCTCCGAAACAATCAGGCCAAACTTAAAGCTGATTTGTACAATGGTCTTGCTGATGTACTGCAACAAGGTCATATCAATCCAGAAGAAGTTGGACACAGGGTTGTCTTACGATCAAGCTATGTTGGTGGAGACAGATTCATGCAGCAGTTATATCAGGATAGTATGGCTCTGGTACGCCAGTTTGGAAAGCCTTCACTGTTCATTACGTTTCCGGCTAATCCAATGTGGGCAGAGATTGCGCATGAGCTGTTTCCTGGTCAGACAGCTATTGACCGTCCAGATCTTGTAGCTAGTGTCCTCAATCTCAAGTTACGTGATCTGTGCGATCAAATCAAGCACAAGCAAGTATTTGGTCCTTGGCGTGGCTGGGTCTGGACAATAGAATACCAGAAGCGTGGGCTCCCTCATCTGCATCTGCTGCTCTTTCTCAAAACAGATGTCCAATTTCTTACTCCTGTGAACATTGATAGGTATATATCTGCTGAAATCCCAACTCAAGATGACGTCATTGGTCAACAGTTGAGGACAATTATTCAGAGCACCATGGTACATACACAATGTGTTGGGGAAATGGTATTGCCTTGTGCATGAAAGACCTAAACCCAGCAATTGTGACTACCTGTCAAAAGGGGTATCCAGGTGATTTCTTGGAGGAGACAACAGTTCCTGGAATGGATACCCCCTGTACTAGAGACGAAATACAGGCAGGTCTTTTATGATAACAGTTCCTGGATCTGCCGGTACCCTGACAGCTGTGATTGACAACCGTGGAGTTGTACCATACAGCCCCTATCTGTCTCTTCGCTATAATGCCCACCGTTATGTAGAGGTTTGTGGTTCAGTACAAGCTGTGAAGTATATTCACAAATATATTTACAAGGGTGCCAGTGGGGATAAGGCAACAGTCACTGTGGAGTCAGAGCATGTTGAGATCAAGCGCTATTTGCATGGACGCTATTTAGGTCCAACTGAAGCAGTTTGGCATTTGTTTCAATTTGCTATACATGATGAACAGCCACCTGTGACCCATCTGTCATTACATATGCGAGGGCAACAGGCAGTTTACTTTGCAGGACATGATAATTCAGATCACATTCGTGATCTAATTGCGGGGTCTATGACTACACTGATGGCATTCTTTACTTACAATACACAGAATGAAGATGGCAGGCAATTCCTCTACTATGAATTTCCTGAGCACCATGTCTGAGTACGTAAGATAGGATGGAAAAAGAGGGAGAGAGGGACTGCAGTGGGCCAGATGTATTCACCCAGTCCCTTTCAGGGTGAGAGATATTATCTCCGCCTAGGATTAAGTGTTGTTCGAGGAGGTACAAGCTTTGAAAATCTCAGAACAGTTGATGGTATGGTGTACCCAACATTTAAAGGGGCATGTATTGCTTTCAGATTAGAGGATGATGGCGAGTGGGTAGCCCTGTTTAGGGAAGGTGCCCAGTTTATGACTGGTAGGTAGAGTTCGTTACGGGGCGGACGGGGCCCCGAAAAACGCGGGCCCCCGGCCCTTTTCCCCACCCCCCTCCACTCAACGGCCTGGGGCGGGGTGTCTTTTTCGGCATTCCCTGCCCCTGTCCCCGCTCAGGCCCCCGCCCCACCCATACCCCAGACGGGTACCTGTTAAAAATAGGTGGTAACAAACGGGGCCCATCCAGGGAATGAGTGCGGGTGGGCCCCTGACGGGGGCAGGGCGGTGATTACCCGAAACATACCCTCCTCGGCCCCGTGTAAGGGCGGGGTCTGGCGAGTGAAAACCCGCCCCGCCCCGCCCCGTAACGAACACTACTGGTAGGGCCTTGCGACATCTATTTGCCTTGGCCCTGCAGTATACAACTATGAGCAACTCACTTGCCATTTGGGAAACATTTTGGCCAAGTATGTGTGATGATATTCCACATACCTTGGGTACTGGACAGGTCCCAGTACCCCCAGGAGAAGAGGAAATTGAAGGCAGAATTGACCCTGACTATGGTCTCTACCCTCTTCAAGAGTACTTGAAGGAATTTGGAAAGTTACTGCCAGAGTACGGGTTACCAGAACCAATCCTTTCATGGGTGACACAACAACCTGACTTCAATAATCCAATGATTCCGGAAGAATTAGCCTATGATCCACATCAGGAAGAGGAAACTTACAATATAATGAGAGCGCAGCTCAATCCAGAGCAGGAAAATTGTTTTTCAGAAATATTAAATATTGTAGAAAAAGTATAAGCAGAATCCTCGTGGCAATCATAGGTCGGGTTTCTTTCTTCAAGGCGGAGCTGGAACTGGCAAGACTTTTCTCTATAACTGTCTATGTAGTTACCTACGTGCTAGAGGCAAAATTGTACTCTGTGTTGCATCATCTGGTATTGCAGCTCAATTATTACCAGGTGGCCGTACAGCTCACTCCAGGTTCAAGATTCCCCTATCCAATGCACTCAATAGTTGATGCAATATTACAAGCAACTCACCTCTTGCCCAGCTGATCACAAACACTTCACTAATCATGTGGGATGAGGTTCCTATGCAACACAAGTCCTGCTTTGAAGCAGTCAACTGGACCTTGAATGATATATGTCATGTGAGTGATAGTTCTCTGTTTGGTAAAATCCCTACTGTACTCGGTGGGGATTTTGCTCAAATCTTACCAGTAGTCAGGCGAGGTTCACAGCAGGCTACTGTTCAAGCCTGTCTCCAGCATAGGTCTACCTGGTACAGCTTGCAGGTATTACGGCTTGAGACAAGTATGAGGATTGAGGATAATAATTCCAACCAGATCTTCATCAACTTTGTTAAAAGTCTGGTGAATGATGCAAACATGTATGGAAAGATTAATCTACCTGCATCTATCCGTAGAGTTGAAACAGTGGATCATCTCTGTCATCAGCTCTATCCACAGGCATTGTTAACTGAAGCTGTTACATCTCACAGTGCACTTATTGGAAGGGCAATTCTGGCGTTCAAGAATGACACTGTGAATGATTTCAATAACAGTCTTCTAGACAAGATGGCTGGTACAGAACACCGCTTTGAGGCTGCTAACAAGGTAGAGCTTTGTCAAGAAGCTCCAGACTCTGAACCCTATGCGGTAGAATATTTGCAGAGTATAAACTTGGCCTCAATACCCCCATCTTGTGTGAGATTGAAAATTGGAGTACCACTAATCCTCATCCGGAATTTGAGTCCGAAGAATGGGATGTGCAATCATATTAGATTATGGTTGTTGGGAATTAACCGCAACTGTTTACAGGTAGCGATTCTAGATGGCAGGTGGGATGGAGAGATTCGCCTCCTGCCGCGGATAAAGCTTACCACTAGTGATGAGGAGCTGCCCTTTATTCTTGACCGCAAGCTGTTCCCTGTACGTTTATGTTTCGCTATGCCTGTGAACAAATCTCAAGGCCAGTCTCTGAGACAGGTAGGTGTGGATCTTGGTACTGATGCATTTACCCATGGCCAACTTTATGTACCACTGTCAAGAGTGACATCACTGGATGGACTTACTCTATTGCCATCTAGTAATACTCCAACAGTAACATCAAACATGGTATATCCAGAGGTCCTGCTTTGAGATACCTCTGTAATACAAATCTCCATTTTGACATCTAGTGTTCGTTACGGGGCTGGGCGGGGCGGGTTTTCACTCGCCAGACCCCGCCCTTACACGGGGCCGGGGGGGGTATGTTTCGGGTAATCACCGCCCTGCCCCCGTCAGGGGCCCACCCGCACTCATTCCCTGGACGGGGCCCCGTTTGTTACCACCTATTTTTAACGGGGACCCGTCTGGGGTATGGGTGGGGCGGGGCCTGAGCGGGGACAGGGGCAGGGAATGCCGAAAAAGAGACCCGGCCCCAGGCCGTTGAGTGGGGCGGGGCGGGGAAAAGGGCCGGGGGCCCGCGTTTTTCGGGGCCCCGTCCGCCCCGTAACGAACTCTATTGACATCTGCTCTAGCTAATCATTATATTCCTACAATATATTAGATATCAAGCTATGATCTGAATGCACTAAAGCTTGCTCTTAATAATGGTACATTTATACTAGAACTGTGTTACTCTCCTTGCTTATTTCTTCTTTTCATACTGCATATCCTGTGGAACTACTCATTTTCCATAACAGCATTTTTCCCTCCTATCCTGAGGTTTTTGACTGAATGGTTTTAATGAGGCTTTCCATATACTGTTTGGATTTTTTATCTTTGTTCAATAGATGCTTCTTAATATATATATCTATCTGTTCATTATTTATATACTTTGTTCTTACATAATCAACTAATTATTTATATTATTATCTCAATTCCTGTGATGAACTTGAATACCTATTATTATATCAACCACAACACACAAGACACGTCCTCAAGGTCTTGAGGAGGGCTGCTAGTACAGAAGTAGATAGAGCCAGCCCACAAAAAATATAGTTCCACAGCCGGAGGCAGGGCATGAAAAGCTGCTGCCCTTGCCAGGGGAGATCATTTCCGCCGATGTTTCCAGAATCAAGGCAGGCTATATCGCTAGAGCCGGAGTTGGCCTGCCGTGCGGTTGGTAACATCTCCCACCAGTGTCGAGGCAAGCTGAGGGGTGTGGCCAGCTCCGGGAGGTTTGGGTAGTTTGGAACCGCTTTGACAATCAGATTCTTTCGGTGTCCGAATATTCTATGTATGCCTTATAGGCATCTGACCTCCACTGGCCCAAGGTCTGAATTTCGGTTTCAAAGATTCCGATCTTGGCTGCACATGTTGCAGCGCCCCTTTGGAAGCTGTGTCCGTTCCACCCACCATGGCCCAGCCCTGCAGTAATAGCCAGTTCTTATAACATATGCACCACATATTATCTGGTAAAGGCTTGCTGCTCAAGGGTTCAGGGACAGAAGATGGAGGCGTACTGCCATCAGTGGGTGTCGTGAGCGAAAGGTTGCTCTATTGTGTGTAGAGGACATACGATATCGAAGTTTGCAGCTATTGTTAATCTGACTCCCATTCGGAACGGGTCATTTTTGGAGGATGGCAGAGTCAGTTCCATATATGCCCCTATTGCTCGTATTCTAATCCAGCTCTTGGTGACAAACCACTTGGAGAATGAAGGTCATAACTGGCAGTCAGCTTCCTTATAGGTGAACTCCCCAACGTGGAGAAAGCCTGCGAAGGCTAGGGTAAAGCCGGCCTTAGTCACTATATCATTGTAGCTTGTGGTTGATCGGTGACGGAATATGAGTTGAAGGTGGTGTCGAGTTAGAGGAGTGCGTATCATGCGCTCAGGTTCCTGGTGGTCACGCTTGATACCCTGGATGGTTCAATCCAAATGAGGGTCTGAGAACGCTGTGCACTCGATTCAGAGATCGAGTTGGTAGGACTTAATGCCTGCAAGATAAAGCTTTATCTTTTCACTTTTAGTTTTCCAGCTAAAGAGCATAGCGAGTCAATAAGCCAGGTTGCCTTTGCGGGAAAACATCCCCCATGTTCGTATCCGTAGACCGACAGTATGCAGAAAGTTGTAAAACGACTTGTTGGGGTGTCATAGTTGCGCCTGGTCGATGGGACGAGCCTGCGCCAGTGGTAGTAAGCCGCTGCCTGTGACAATCCCAATTCGCATTTGTTAGAAATCCAAGATCCAGGAGGTCGCATGTTGGTAGAAGTAACTGTGGGGCAAGGTCAGCTCCCTTGTTGTATTCTGACCGTGGGTGCGCATCAGCCAGGGCATTTTCTGTGGTTGGAATCCAATTCGCTTCCAAGTCTAAGTCATATTCACTGGCGAGCAGCACAGATCTCCGGAGAACCAGCATAGACGTTCCACAAATGGTGCTGTTTGATATTCCATGGGCTACTGCCTTGTTGTCTACGTGAATT
>Ga0307510_10006894_pt1 | contig 13552 bp, 14 predicted proteins | sample 12_EM_MG_FD_207224 | JGI IMG/M metagenome (GOLD analysis project Ga0307510, IMG submission 207224) | Populus trichocarpa ectomycorrhiza microbial communities from riparian zone in the Pacific Northwest, United States - 12_EM | ecosystem: Host-associated > Plants > Roots > Unclassified | place... | reverse complement strand
GGTAGCAACTTGAACAAGCGCCGTGCACCGACTTGCCAATTATTTTTGCCTTCTCGGTCACGGAGTGAGAAGTATATAAGCCCTCGGTAGAGCCCAGCTAAGGACCTTCAAGGAGGACGAGGTAAGTCGTACTAACAACCTGATCAGCGTTCCACCGTGGTTTGGAATCATCATCAACTTGAACACGCCGTGACTGCGACTACCTTAGTTAATAGTTACTAGTAGTGACTGCCTAAGGCCTACCACATCCATGGTCCAAAATTTATCTCCGCCTTCAAGGTTTGTGGGTCGATCGCTCGTCGAAGCCCGTTCGGAGAGCGATATTCAAAGTTTTGCAAAGGAAGATAGGCAGCTCAAGGGCATGACTCGGATGATGACCTGAATGCTGACAACCTGTCGCAGTAAGTGCGTGAAACGAGGCCGGTCCCAACCCAAATTTCACTCCAGTCAGGCATCAAGCTCACACAGATGGTGGTCACAGAAACCTTCAAAATACCGAGCGATTCTCATTTTACAGTACAAACAGTACAAACCGTGGTGCAATGCTGGTGGATGTCGCGCCCTTGCTGGGTTGACGGTCTCTCGGGCCGAACACTCCGACCATTGCTCACGCTCACTCCACAACGCCAGAGTACTGTTGAGTGCAAACATATGCTCATGGTTCGTTCACTTGGTCAGTCTCTTTTCCAGGGCGATAGCCTATTGGATTCGAAACAAGCAGGGGTGATCGTGATGCCGAAAGATGGGGTCAATGAACCATCCACGCGGCATGACTGGATGTGAAACTTTTCCGTTGCCAGAGATCTAGATACAGTATACAAAGTTGTTATTCAGGGTAAGGGGTCGTAATAAAAAAAAAGGTGATTGCCGTGCTGATGATCAGGAGCGCCAACACCAGTCTGCACGTTCCATCTCATGATTCCCCACACTTGACCAATTTCCCACTGTGACAATGCGAGCTCAGGAGCGTGTGTTCTACAATCAGCTCCCACCCCTGTTCCACTGACCATCGATACACCAGAAATTCACCCTTTAAGAGCGCTGTTTATGAGCGAACCACCTCGAATTTCCGCAGTGTATCGCTTCTGCCCTATGGAGATGTGGGATTGGAACCACACCCCCGCAGTTGGCCGGACCGCAAGCGCTACCGTGACTACCCACAGTCAACCTAGTGTAATACCGAGCTGCACCACGTACTGTATTGCAACTTACTCGGCACGACTGGTCAGAATCATCGGCAATCTCCCTCTACTGCTTCCCGCGCCTGTCAGTGAGAATTCGCAGTAGTTTGTATGCATGTTCGTTCAACACCGCCGCGGATAAGCGCAACGCCCTTGTGTTGCCAAGTGGAAATCTCTGCAGTGAGAAGCCAAAACTCTCGAAGATGCCGATGCACTATTCTGTGTCAAAAGTACATGCTATGGCCATGATTGTTCTTCGGGTCTCATGGTAATCCACGCTGAGCCTTCAGATAGAACGGCTCATGCCGCTGGGAAACTGAATGTTCTAAATCCCCAAGTGGAGGATATCCCCGAGGGCTACAACTAGCGAAACCCCGCGAAATATGTGTCACTCACTCACGAAATTCTCGGCCCGCGATGATGACCCGATGCACTGGCGATATTCCGCTACTTTCTCATGTTGTGTAGCTTTGTCACTCTCCGCCGAAGTGGACGAGCGCACTCCAGATCCCCAGCTGTTACCAAGTAGCGTGTCCGTCAACTTTGCTTGTATCGCGTCTAGGTAAGGTAAATGGTTTCGTGTTGTACAGTTGAATGATCGACACCATTGTGGTATGCAATGCACCAATTGACCGAGGTTGTGGTGTAACGATGGGTGGGGGACACATAAAGCTGCGCGATCGAAGACATTGCGGTGTGAACGATTACGTTGCCGTTTATCAAAATAGGGGAAAGGTTGCCCTTTTTTGTCAAAGGGAAGAGATCGCGATCGCGACTCGACTGGATTGAAAATCGAACCGTGGATGAACAGAAAATCGGATGCCTGTCAACATGTCATGACCATCGAACGATGGACTCACAACGGAGGTAAACGCCCTTTCTGCGCGTCGGATACTGATGGTTTACCCCAGAATGGGGATTTGTGCATCATGGCACCGTTTATGAAATTGGGCGCATCTTTATCCGGGTTCACTCGGCCCTTGGGGTTCAACCCCAGAAGGCAATTCGGTTTGTGGTCTCCTTTGATTTGATTCATTCAGTCACAAGTCCACGATGTTGCACCATTTGTCACACGGCGTCATTTATCCCACTGGCCTTATGAAACCCAAAAATCAACACTTCGAAATGTTTTTTTTCTACGGGGCTAACATCCCTCAGCTGCCCTGCCCGGTAACACGCACACCCAGGCGCACTTCTCCGATAGCTTCCGCCTCTTTGAAGATCACTTACGCCTTCTCCCGGGAACCGTCCCGTCTAATCTAATACTGATTCCCCCTTGTGTTTCCAAGAGACCCTTGCCTCACCTCTGCCACTCCACATCTCTACCAGATCTCGTCCCTAGACGCCAGTGGACCCACCGTACTTCAAAAGGGCCATCGTCTCTCACCGAGATTTCAATACAACCACCACCCTCTGAGCCACTCATTTCCACCACCACTACTCTCAATCTCGACTCTTCACTGCAATGCCCGCCCTCACCAGCACCCAGGCCGTCACCCAGAAGCGCGATGGTCGTGCTTTTGACGAGGTCTCTGACGCCGTCGATGAAGGTTGGTACGCCTCTTTGGCAGGCCGACATCCTTGATCGTGGCACAGAAGTCTGACTAAAAGTCTACTTTTGCAGTGAATGTCCAGAAACTGAAGCTGTGGGATGATGCATCCGAGTTCGACACTGAAAAAGAAAAGACGCATTTTCGTCAGTACGAGGATGCGTGCGATCGCGTCAAAAATTTCTATAAGGAGCAACACGGTAATGCGTGCCTGGTTGTTTGTTGACGGCCCGCCTTCTCACTCACTCTCGTTCATGTGGCGACAACAGAAAAACAAACCGTCGCCTTCAACATCCAGGCTCGCGTCAACTTCAAGAGCCAACGCCGTGCCCGCATGGGTATCTGGCAAGCCATGGAAATGCTCAACACCCTCGTGGATGAGTCCGACCCAGATGTGAGTGCTCCACATCGTTCGGTTTCAAGCGAACTCCGCCACTGATCGGGCCTCAGACGAGCTTGTCTCAGATCGAACATCTGCTCCAGACTGCAGAGGCCATTCGTCGTGATGGTAAACCCGAGTGGATGCAAGTGACTGGGCTCGTCCACGACCTCGGAAAATTACTTTTCCTGTTCGATTCGGAAGGTCAATGGGACGTTGTTGGGGTACGTTTATAATCGGCCTGTTGATCCCGGAGCCTGGTGTACTGATACCGAACCATTCCCACAATCCAGGATACATTCGTTGTCGGCTGCAAATTTTCGGACAAAATCATATATCCAGAGACGTTCGAAGCAAACCCAGACTCGCACGATAGCATATATTCAATGGAATATGGTATCTACCAGCCCCACTGTGGCCTTGATAATGTCATGCTCTCCTGGGGTCACGACGAGGTGGGTCCCATGACACCAAATTTTACTCTGAGCGCGCCACTGACGCAGCATCTACGCAGTATCTGTATCATGTCCTGAAGGGCCAGTCTTCCCTCCCTGAGGAAGGTCTCGCTATGATCCGCTACCACAGCTTTTACCCGTATGTTTATCTCCGGTTCTCCTCGGGTTTCCCAGGACATTGAGTTCTCGATCGTTCTCAGATGGCACCGTGAAGGTGCATATACACACCTCACGAACGAAAAGGACAAGCGCGCGTTGGCCGCAGTGCGCGCATTCAACCCATACGACCTTTACAGCAAGAGCGACCAACCCGTCGATTTTGAGGCACTCCGCCCATATTATGAGCGTCTCATAGCCAAGTTCTTTCCCCCAGTCCTTGACTGGTGAAGGTCTCGCCGTGTATCCCCATTCCTTTGTACATCGGCTGCCTCCACTTGTTCTGATGTACATCCCATCCCCATCTGACCTCATTCGACCGTTTTCGGTAACAATATTTTCTTATCATATATCCCCTCCCGTGGCGTCTCATGCGCTTCGTAGCTAGATTTAGACCTTCCCTAATTTCCACAGCAGCCTAGACCTTGTTGGACCCGCATGTACTGTATGAACTCTGCAACTTGTGATATACCTATACACTTATTTCTTTCTCTCTTGCTGTGCCCTCGTCACCGCCCTGATTTCGCTCCATGACCTTTGCTGCGCACTTCCAATGTGCTTACAGTGTGGTCTTCCATGGAAACTTTCTACGGCGCCTCTGATGTGGCACTGAGCGTGATTTTTTTTTCTCTCCATGACGTACGTGGCTGACACGCTTAGGTCACGACTAGTGCTGGTCTTTTCAGTTGGCTCAAAAGTCACCTTTAGCACCAACAAACAGAGCTTCAAATGGGCGGCTACGTTCGTGAAATGCCTGTCGGGCGTGTTTAGCAGGGCAGAGGGCATGATGATGTATGGCTCCGATCGCCTGGACTGGGAGTGACTTGTGAAAGTGAAGGTAAAGTACAGAATGTGGAGCGACTCTCGATGTCCTGTCGATATCTGAGATTTACTATTCCGAACGAACGAAAGAACCCTCCCTCGCTGAGCGGAGCGCATGAAATAAATCAGGCTCTGCCAATCTCAAACCATTCTTCGCGAGTCTTCTCGCCTTGCACGATCGAACGCACGACAGGAGTCGCCTTGGAAAAATCCGAAAACAGCACGTGCGAGATGTTCTCTCTTGTGCAATACGTTGCGAGATCATTTTCACCATCTGCCTTCTCTTTCACGAACAGCACGTCCGCATGCTTCGCGGCAGACAGGTCTGGATGACATGCACATCAATACAGGTACGATGGGATCCGCAGATGAGCTATGAGAGAAGGGTGCCGCACCTGAAACGCCATCTCCGAAGAAAAAGAGCAGTGGGGGGTTTGCAAGATTCCTGTACGGGAGGATTGCTTGTGACTTGTCGTGCCCAAATTCACTGCGGAGGTATCAAGTCCAGAACTGGAGGGCTGAATGGGGAAGCTTCGGCCCCTACCTGGAAGGATGACGAAACTTGATGTTCCACAGCCCATCGTCATGGACGTCAACCGAATTGGAGATGATTTCGATATCGTTAGCATCGTCACCAACGAGATTGGAGAGAATCGCGCGGATAAGGGGCTCCATACCGCTGCAGGCGGAGGCGAGAGACTCGTCAGATCAGCGCCACTCGGGAGAGCGAGAGCACAGAGGGCTCGTGTTCCCCGCACCTCGACACGATAATTATGGGTATATCCTGGGACTTGCAGTATCGGAAGAACTCCTTGAAGCCAGAATCGAGCTTGATATCTGGATTAATGGTGTCATTCGAACCAACAATGAAGCTGTGATGAGCGAAGAGGCGTACTGTCTTTGAGCACTTTCTTGCACTCCTCAAACGTGTGTCCGTTCTTTCTAACGCTCTCTAACATTTCCCGAAAGGCATCTCTGCACGAACGTGAGTGGGACCGCACTGCACGGAACAATTCACACGTGCATACTGGAATGTTACGCGACCAGCGAGGATATCCAGATTACCCTCTCGCCTCTTCTCCTTGCCATAGCCGAGAAAGTCTGTCATGTCTGTGGGCTGATCGAATCAGATATTCAGGCAAACAGACGACTCAAGGCTCACAATCGTTCGAGTCATAGGTGGTAATGGTGCCGTCCCTGTACAAGTGCGGAGATCAGTGGGCGGTCGAGGGAATGACGGCTGGATGGCGTGTGACGAACTGAATACTTACCAGTCAGTCAAGACCACGAACTTTTTGTCCTTGTAGACGGGTGGGTACGGGAGGGTGCTTTCGGGTGCGGTATTTACATGCGACATGATTACAATTGGTTTAACGGTTCAGAGCAGAGGGATGCTGCGGTTGGTGACTTGTCTGTGGGAGTTAGAGTGGAGCAATAAACAAAGGGCGTTGACCTGTGACGCAACATCAGAGCAGAGATAATGTCCTTTGGATCTTATCTGATTATTATCCATAGCTAGTGACAATAGAGAGTATCTACTGATCATGTATCGATCATGCATTGTCGCCACTTTCGACGTGATTGCTTTCAGAAAAGTGCGTGCCTGGAGGCAATGGGTAGAGAAGACACCGTGCGTGTGAAAGATTGAGCTAGGAGTCGTTTGTGTGCTCCTTAGTTATACAGGGCTGAAAATGCACAATGCACCTCGTCGCCACGTACTGGTTCGATCTTACACAGGAGTTGGGGTAACGAGATCGGATACAATATCTCAGTGGGGAGGTGCATTCATACTAGTTGACAACATCATAATAGGCGTTTCGTTAGGTTGGATAAGTTGCCATCTTCTTTGGGCGCTGCTCTGGGCCGGATTAAAAAGAATGCAGGAAGAGTATAGGCACATCACCAATGGACCAAAGTGTGGTACCCAGTACGTTCTGATTGATATGTAGTCCGAGTCGGTCCGGCCTAGGCAGGAGTCATACTCAGAATACCTTTTCTGCGAGTTGAATGGGGCCTCGACGTTTCAGGAATGTGAACTCCGACTCAGAAGCATGTGACGCAGGTTGCAAGCACGTCAGACTCTGACTTGGAGATGCAGACGTCATCAGACGAATTTGCCCATTTCCAATGACATTGCAGATCGAACCTCGGAGGCCGTATTGAGGAGCGTGCGGGTACATCGAGGGACTCTGTAACAATCAGTGACACTGGAAAAAAGTTTATAATTATGGCACCTCGTTGTGGGTTCATCACACCCAGTCCAACAATGGTGTGATACCACCACCGTGACTGGCAGAATGGCCGTCAAACTTGAGGCAGATCCTGTTAAACCATTTCGGACATTGTTACTTTCAGTTGGCCGCGTCCCATGCGAACGTGGGACGGCGTCTGATGCGGTGTTTCTCCGGCGTAAATGAGAGTCGAATAGCAGCTTGTTCGTGGGGACCCGGCCGGCGGATATGTTTTGAGGGGTGAACGTTGAACACTCACCACTCACGTCTAGCATATGAAACTTCTAAAGAGGCAGTACGACGCGCGCGACACACTCGAGTCACTGCCACCATCGTGGGTCGAACGGTCAGATCGTCAGATGTGGACCAGTTGTGGACCTCACCACAGCCACGAACGGGATGTTTTTGCGTAATCACGTGGTAGGAAGCAACCTTCCTTCGCCTCGGCGACCATTTTGGCCCCAGTCCTCCCCTGTTGAGAAGGTGTCATGTAATCCTATTCTTCTCAATTTACCGTACACGTCGGGGTGTGCAATTTTTGACCCCCCGGCTTGTTAACGAGGCTTCATCTCACTTCTTGCACCGCCTTGGCACCCCATGGGAAGACCAGAGAGATATTCAGTTCGCTGGTTCCTCTGATGAGCTAGAATCAAGAAGCTTTTTCACAAGCTCCCGCCAGTGAAGTAGGCTCGTGGCACGCACGGCGAGGAAAAGGTATTCATGGTCCAGGGCAATCCCTGTTGCATCTCTGACACGCGACAAACGCCATGCATCGTGTGCCATGGACTTGCTCCACAGGCGCGTAGTTACGGCCATCTGTTCAGGCGGCCGCTTCGAAAAGGCACATGTGATACGGTTCGGTTGATACCCCAGTTATCCCAAGCGCCAAACCTGGCCCGCGCTCCAGGATTCCGGGACATTGTTCCTTGCATTGATGTAGCAACCCACTTCAACGTCTAGAATTCTCTGATGGACCTTCGGGGTGATGGTCAACCCGTCGGATGATCCGTGAGATGACACCCTCATTTCTTGGGAGGCGTATTTGCAAGCAAGAACTGCTTGCTTTTCGGGATACGATGGCAACACTAATATGACCCGACTTTCAATTCGACCAGCGAGCGGTACACTGCAACCATGGAATTCCAATAATCCGTGCGCAGTCTCTGCGATCCCAAATGCGTATCCCAAGCAACAACAACCCCAATGAAAGCATTGATGAGGTGCTTCACTAAATCTGAACCCCTTCAGCGTGTGCTCTCAAGCGCCACCGTATCCAAATACCGTACATTGTCACGAGACGCAGAGTAACCTGCCATCTGGACACTCTGTTGACTCGTCGATTGTTCTGATGGTCGTACACAGATACGTCTAGACCCCACCGCAACCTCGGGCATCGCCTCTCGTGTGAGGAACTCAGCCAGATCGATACATTTGGCGACTACCAGTGGTGGGCCATGGCTCACATCGTTTGCCTTACATCATGATAGCAAGGCATCGACATGCGTTAAGAAGGTCCTCTTGATCGCCATATTCAATCTCGCGGCTTTCCCCACAACGCGGATGTGGGTCCTCTTAGAATCGATGCATAGAACACAACCACCAGCCTTAGACACCGTATCCCGGTCCATTGGTTACTTTCGCTCATCATCTTGCCGTGAGTTGTCACGGTTCCGTGGCGCAATCAGAGCCGGGGGTTCTTCCATACGAGTCAACGGGGATATTGGCGAAATTTTTCCTATCGAAATTAATCATGCATCATGTATCAAGGACCCAAACAGAGAACAATCAGATGATGGAAGGATTTGATTTCTCCGCGACTTCCAGGTGAGTGAAGGGATTTTGTATCATCTGAGAAATTCGATCCCGTCAGACCCCGGCGCAAGTTGCCTCAGGCTGGCGTCTTACGCCCTGCAACTGGCTCTCTACGGGTTGTTCGTCCACCGCCCCATAGCCCCGCTTTAGCCCCACCCCGCTAGAAGAGCTACGGGAGAATTTATTGAATACGTATTATGCGACACACTCCGCTGAGTACGGCATTCTTCAAGGCCCGCGAGAGCAGCCATATGCTGACTCGCGGCAAGAAGAATTGTCCGTTGAACACTAACAATCTACTTCGACTTTCGCATCCTGGCCCTCCTAGTCTTCTCCTTTCGGTCTCTGAATCTCGCCACACAAGCTTATTGTGTTCAGAGGCGCCAAGGGAACTCGCTCTGGTTAACAGAGAGTGTCAGTCTTTTGATGTAGCAGCCCACTGTCATAAGCAGACTCGACTCGCCGTCTTACTGAGAGGTGCTGGGTATTATTGACACCTCCCTCCCCGAATCCTGCTGTAATAGCCGGCCTATGCCCTCTGCAAGTCAGTTAACTTACTAGTTGCATATCGCCCTCCCACAAATATTCGCTGTCTCTGGCGTAGGATGTCTCCGACTTACATGAAGACGATACACCGTTGACCGAAACCCAATAGGTGCACTGAACTATCAGAAATAATAAGCTGGTACACGATGTCCCTCCTGGGTAATGTTCTCATCAGACAGCTTGTGGATGTCCCGGATATAGGCTCGAGGCATTTGGGTCGGAGTGTCGTAAACAGCCATACAAGTGTTAGGTATCTCCGTAAACAACACGAGGACCTAGATTGAATATCCGGGGAAATGTGAGACTGCCATGCAGAAGTGAAATGATGGATTCCTGGGCCCCATGAGCCAAGAAAAAAACTATGGAATAAGCATTGAGAGTATCGAGACATCGTTTTATGGGGCCGAATGTTATTGGAGTGGCGGGAGTGAAAATTTATGGGCCGATGATGAACGCTGCGGTCCATGAAATATGCTCGTTTCAAGACTACGCCCCAATGTGCACAGGACCCACTATTTCTGATCCTGAGAGCACGTGTCTGAATAAATCCGGATGTAAGCAGTTTTGTGTGTCCGGGCAGGGTGGACTTGGGGGAGGGAACGAGGGCAAAGAGACCACCTTGTGGGCGATGTTGTCCCTCAAACCTCCTCGAGGTAGCCCTGCACAATGAGATGCTCAATATCGGCTCGGCGCACCATGAACCGTTGTCCCTTCCTAAAGTCGATCGTGCCCAGCTCCGTCTCTATGACACCGCAGTCGCGCACGACGCGCACGAGCGCGTGGAGATCTCGTGGGGGATGCGTGATCGACGCCGCGACGTCGAGCTCCGCCGAAAAGTCGCCGCGGAAGTCCATGACGGACGCGTTATACTCGCGCAGAAAATCGACCTCATGAGGAGAAAGGCGTGCGCGCAGGTCGCCGTCGGCGAGGAGCGCGGGGAGCGCGCCGCCGAGCGCCCAGTATGCGTCTTTGAGGCGGTCGAGGCGGTGGGAATGGTAAGCGAGCAGACAGCGCTTGTTGCGCAGGACGGCGGTCTGGTAGAGGAGGAGAGCCGGGGCGTCGCCAGTGAATGCGGCGTCGGCGGCCTGCGCGGCGATGGCGCGATCGATGAGGTCCTCGAGCTGTCGTTGCTCGCGGATGACGGTGCGCACGAGGACGTCGTTGTACTTTAGGAGGGTATCCGAGAGTGTCGACCTGCGGGATTCTTGCACGAGCTGTGTGGCCAGGTCGCCGAATTGGCGCGAGTCTGCCGAAGCCATGCACGCGGTGAGGATGAAGGTGGGGTGTTCAGTTACTACATAAAATGCAATTTTGAGCTACTGTACGGTTACTGTAGATACCGAACCCATATTGTCTTCCCATCTTCTATTTCATCTCTACCTACTCCCAAGGAGTACACGGGCACGACTCGCGCACGCCGACTTTCCTTTGCTCCAAACGTCTTCTGGATTTCTAGTGGACCGGTATCAATTACAAAATCGTCTCGGGAGTCAATAATGTATTACCAATGTCGCCGTGATCAAAAGCCCCGTCCCGTCGAGCTCCATCTGACTGTTGGGACATTGCCCAGGGCTTCTGATAAGTTGCGACCATTTCGACCGAACTGGGCCGACTTACAATATGCCCATCCCTTGGAGGTACGGACCAGTTCGTCACTCAAATTCTCTACAGTAGATCACATCTCCATCGGTCAGTCTCTAGCCGTAGAGAACGGGGTTTGTGTGGTAGTTTCCCACCTGCCACTGAAGCTTGTCGAAACTCCACGCACGGATGCACACCAGATCATTCTAGGTCTATAATCAACCGCCCCGGGTCCCCAACGGGTGCGCCAACGAATACAGTGCTGTGGACACTCTTGTCCCGGACCCCTGTGCCTCTTGCTTCCATGACGCCGTCTCGTCTCTCCCAGCCGTTGAAGGGAAGTGGAGGTCGACTTTGGGTTTGGGTTGCTCCTCCACACGTGCAGCAGGTCATTTATTTCTCAATCAGCGATCACATGCTCGGCGAACCAGGATATAGTTACCAAACAATGCCTTCAAGGCATCGCTGCCCTGCCCATTACACTTCTAATACGCCTCGCGACCGCCGCTGCAGTGAGGATGAGAATTTAGACCTCGAGGCTAGCGTGTGTAAGGTGGGGAGCGCATAGCGGGTCATGTGCTATACTGTATACAGAAAAGGTCGGTCTGATATCGAACAGATGCGACAAGGATTCCATGTATCAGAAAAAGGCACACGGCGTTCCAAGCCGCTTGGCCACACGGTACATGCCAGTGACAGAAGGACACAGAATCATGGGCAGTAGGAAAAAAGGAAAAATCTAATGCTGCAATTCGACCAAGCGAAGTACAACGGTACTTTATTATGCAATAAAATATACACAGGAAGACGCCTCACTAACGCATGCAATTGCGCCAATGGTGAAGCACGAGAGGATATAGTTGGATATAGTAACAGTAAAGGACAACTCGGGGGATAAGGGGTATGATTAGCGAGTAGGCTAAGCCAAAGCAACGGTTAGATAGTTGAAAGAGCTACAGGGGGACGAGGACGAGGTGGACGATTCGTAAGAGGACAAGACAGATAAGGCTACAAGATTGAGAAATACCAAGACGCGATTCAAAGGATACAAAGTATGAGATTGCTTAGAAAAGTATGTTGTTTAGAATTGAATTGATTGTCCGCCATGACTCAAGTTTGGAATGCTACTCATCAAAGAGTTCGTGCATGGGCGAGGCGGTAAGTAGAAACTTGCAGCGAGAACGGAAATTCCGACGGTATCTATGCATAGATGGTGTATGACATTTGAGGGTTACGGCGGGGTTTGCTCATTCAGAATTCGTTAATGACGTCGTTGAAGGCGAAACCAGCATCCACAGGTACCGCGATCGGCGCAGCGATCGACAGATGTGTTTGTTGCTGCTGCTGCTGCTGCTCTTGGAGCGCGTCGGCGAACATCTGCTCGGAGATGTCAAACGAAAGTGGGGGCATCTCGGGTACGATGTAGGACAAGCCCATGTCCAGAGGGATGTTGAAGTTTGCGAGCCCTTCGGTGTACGCGGCCATGTCGACATCTAGGTTCGCCATGGTGCCCTTCGCCTGCGCCTGCGAACAGGTTTCAAACACACGGGGTGGCTGCGTTGCCTGCACGGGCATGGAGAAGTCCGAGGGCGCAGGTGAAGCCGAGTATGTCGACGGGGGAACCGGGGATGTCGTGCTGGAAGCTTGAGAATAAACATTCAAGGGGACCGTCGGTGCATATGCACTCTGCGAATCCATGGATACATTCTCGAGGGGTGAAATGAATAACTCCTGCGGTGAGGTGCCACCCGGGAGGGAGCTGAACATCGAACCAAAGTCCTAGATGATTGTGAATAACTGTCGAGGTAGGCGAGACGAAACAAGTAACTCACAAAGGATGGATCCGCATGAGAACCCGTGCCCGGGAATGCATTATCCAGGTAGGCACCGTGGAAGAGGGATGCGTTGATCTCGGGCATGGGAGACGGCGCACGGGGAATGGTGAAAGGCTCAGTCCAGGAGCGATAGAGCGAAGGAACAGCACTGGATGGGCGGCGGGGGAGAGTGTAGCGAGGAGGGTTCATGTGCTGGGGAGAATGGGAGCGGGAAGGCTCGACAAAAGGCAAAGCAGGAATAGCGATGGGGAAAGAGTTGGGGAGGGGAACCGAAGAAGGGCGACGAGGGAGGTTATGAGGGGTGACAGAACGCATGCGATCGAGACGCTTGACCGCAGCGGCGAGCTCCTCACCCTTCATTCCTTCGAGAAGCAACTGGGCGACATCTTCGCAACGCTTCTCGTCCTCTGCGGGAACGGCCGTCTTGGGCTTCTTATCCTTGTTCTTATTGTGTACCGGACGAAAACGATAGTTGGGGTACATCTGCTTGTGTTCTGCCTTTGCATGTTTTGCCTTGATCTCCCAGACACGCTTCTCCTCCAGAGGAAGGGCGCGCCAACAGTTACCTAAACAGAGATAGCATGGGAATGAGCGGGACATGGGATGAAAATGATCTGATGTTGGAAAACTGACCGATTATCTTGGAAAGGGACCCGTGGTTGGTTTCGATAGAGCCAGGAACATGCTTTTGACGGACGAAATCAGCACGAAAGAGCATAAAGGCATTGGGTGGACGTGGAATATAGCCCTGAGAGCGACGCTTGCCTGGGGGGCAACGTTTGCGGGAAGGGGGGGCTGGGGTCGTAGCAGGAGGGAACAGGGTGGACGTGGGGGATGAGGGATCCGAGTCTAATGAATCACTGTCCGGCTCAACGAAGGTGACGGGAGTGACGTTTGGAGCAAAAGTAACGCCTTTGGGTGATGCCTGGCCGATGCCATAATTACCATGCTTGAGGGGATTTACAGAGACTGTATGGGGAGGATGGTGGGGTAAGTGGTGAGAA
>Ga0307510_10006893_pt1 | contig 13552 bp, 19 predicted proteins | sample 12_EM_MG_FD_207224 | JGI IMG/M metagenome (GOLD analysis project Ga0307510, IMG submission 207224) | Populus trichocarpa ectomycorrhiza microbial communities from riparian zone in the Pacific Northwest, United States - 12_EM | ecosystem: Host-associated > Plants > Roots > Unclassified | place... | reverse complement strand
TAATGGGACACCCAGGACAATGGAAAACCATCGAACTAATCTCACGCGAATATTGGTGGCCAGGCATTACCGAATTTGTCAAAGCCTATATACAAGGATGTGCCACATGCCAAACTACAAAGATACGACCACCAACCAAAGTACCAATCAAGCCCAATGAAATCCCTGAAGGGATATGGGAAACAATCACCATGGATTTCATCGTAGACCTCCCAGTATCACAAGGATATGACAGCATCCTCACGGTTGTCAACCGTCACAGCAAAGCCATCATTCTATCCCCTTGTCATAAAACCATCACGGCTGAGCAAACGAGCCAACTACTAGTAGACAACGTCTGGAAAAGAACAGGCATCCCCAAGGCGATCATCTCTGATCGAGGACCACAATTTGCTGCACAAGTAACACAAGAACTCTGGAGAAAGCTCGGAATCAAGCAGAAATTGTCCACCGCGTTTCACCCTCAAACTGACGGAGAGTCAGAACGAGTTAACCAAGTTATCAAGCAATACCTTCGTATCTGTGGAAACTTCCAACAAGACAATTGGACCACACTCCTCCCTATTATCGAATTCGCACACAACGCATGACCGCACCGCAGCACCCATAGATCACCCTTCGAAGTCTGGTATGGCTTTCAGCCGACCTTTAAACCACCCTTGCAACTACAGACCAGACTACAAAGTGTGGATGACCGCATCCAATACCTAGAACAAATACACAAAGAAGTCACTGCAGCACTCATGATCGCGGCTAAAGAAATGCAAAGTGGAGGACCCGAAGAACTATCCTACACATTCCACAAAGACGACCTAGTACTCTTGGAAGCCACAAATTTACAAACGACACACCCTAAAGCGAAACTCGCTCCATGATGATATGGACCTTTCAAGGTCATATGGGCTTCACCTACGAATTGCAAACTGCAATTACCCGAGACCATGAGGGTTCACCCAGTCTTCCACAACTCATTACTGAAACCCTATCACGAAACACAAGCACATGGACCCAATTTTGAGCAACCCCCTCCAGAAATCGTTGGAGGAGAAGAAGGACATTACGAAATCGACAAAGTCTTAGCAGCACGTCCCACAAGAAATCGCAAGAGCACACAGTACTTCGTCCACTGGAAAGGCTACACAGATGCAGACAACTCATGGATCCCAGCTGGAGAACTAACACATGCTAAAGAATTAGTCACCAAATTCCACGCCCGTAATCGCCCTAAAGAGGGGATATGCATACAAGCCTTGCAGGTGCAAGGAGATCCTAAAGAGGGGATACTGTTGTGAGCGGTACTCGCGCCCCCTAGTCCCAGCTACAAACCCATAACTTCAGCACCACATGACCATGGGAACATATCACATGACCCTACATGTGACTCATCACGTGACCCCTTCGCCACTCATACATCACGTGACTTATCAGCACGTGACCCTGGGAACCTACAACCCCGTGACCCTGGGAAGAGAACATATGACCTATCAAGGAAATGGTCATCAACAAAGTCACTTGACCAGATGCGCTTTGGACATGCGTCTAACCTGTTGATCAACACGTGGCAGATCGTGGGAATGATCAACAAGATGCATCCACTAAACAATCAACGAACACACGACGCGACTCGATCAACGAGGACACGACTCATTAGGGCTAGACCCTAATCGAGATGTATAATGTAATCCGCAGTTACTGCGCATCGACTGCGCAGTCCCCTGTTACCTGTAATTGTACCTACCCTAAACTGCGCACAGACCACCCTGTATTAGTATATAAGACCTATGAATTTAGGTGAACAGTCCTTAGACTGTTCTCTTGTCAATCCCTATACTGGAGCCTTTCAAAGCTCCCTCATCATCAGCAGCACTCCGCCCGTCGTCTTCCACAGTCTACTCCGTCCCTCCTCTCTTAGCCTTTTGTCTCTTCCTCCTCAACGTCTCCTTGCTGCTCCTTTGGATCAGTCACCTTCAACTCCGCACCGTCGTCAAGTCTCGCTACCCATAAAGTAGTGAGTTCCCGACACCTGTGTTCATACCCAGTCCAGGTCCCTCTGGAGGAACAGGAGGATCTACCGCCGCCGTTATTCCAGAACCACCATCATCAGCCCCAGTTATTGCACCACAACCACCTGCAGGACCAATACCAATCATCCGACAATTCATCCACCTGTCATCATCCCTACCCAAGGAAATCATACTGCTACCACCAGTTGTACCAAGAATACCATCGCCACCCCTTGTAGATCCGTCACCATTCGTCCAAGCACCCACCTACGTTGAACCACCACTTGTGGAACCACCCTGAGCCTCATCACCACCACTTCCCCTAGTTCCTTGGGGATCACATCAACGAGAATACTCATCAATGGAACAATACAAACCACCAAGTCCAATGAATGAAACACCTGATCCAGTCAACGTACCCTTACCCCCATCTCTACCCATATCAACACCAGTTACCCAACAAACGGAAAGTAAACCGTTACCACCAGTCAAATGGACCGCACCCTCCTCACTTGATTCCATCCCTCTTCCATGGGACATACCACCTTTCCCAAGAATTACCCCGCAACCATCGCCTCCAGTTGCATCATCATCGCAACTCTTTCCCAAAACCACAAGCATCACCCCAGTCACATCTTCGTCACAGTTACCCCTTATCATTTCAATGACCCCCAGTCATACCACCCCCTTACTACCTAAGCACCCTCTCACAGAAGACGAACCATCAGTTAATAGACCAACACCTCCAGGATGGAAACAAATCCAACCGCTACCAGTTACAGGGAAGTGAAAGGAATTATCACCCAGAACAAAATCCTTACCACCAGTAACCTCATCACCTCAGTTACCATGAATTCCACCCATTCAAATCACCCCATTACCCAAACATCCCCTTACGGAGGACGAACCATTGGTCAATAGGGAAGGACCACCTAGTTGGTCAAGGGAACAACCATCACCAACTACTGGGAAACGACAAGAATCACCACGACACGTTGTAATGCTGCTCAAGCGTGAACGAAGCGACCCAGAAACGGAAAGGTCAATGAGCCCCGAAGAACAACCCACCCCTCCTGATTCACCGAAGAGTACAGCTCTATCGACACCCTCTAGCTTTGGACTTGCCAATCTTTACAGAACACCAGTTCAAACAATTATTGAGGTTGAGGACAAACTCATGGAGGAAGGAGAAACATCTGATTCAGATTCATCAATGGAGGAAGGACAAATCGCAGATACAAGACAATCCACTCCGGATAGTATGGATATTGGAATACCTCATGTCCCCTCCAACTGGTTACAACCCTCTTTACCCTAGGTCGTGTGGTAACGACCACTCTCGGAAGGGCGTCATGTTACGATCCTGGGCCCTACCACCAATTTTCCGCTATTTTTCCACCATTTACTTTGTGCTCTTGGTCACTTGTTCTCCACTCGTTCCCTTACGCGCCACTCGGACCGCCACCAAATCACCTGACAAGTCACCTGATGGATCACCTGACTATTCCGCAGTCAGATATCACATGCCATCACTCTGCAGTCCGCAGCATTCCGCAGCATCACCATTTAACCCGTTATGGATTGCCAGCTCATTGCCACGTCATGATAGACTGCCAGCTCATGATGAACCTTACTATATGTGACAGTATTATTCTGTGACTCCTGTGACCTGTTACTTTCTACTTGTATATAAGCGCTCATACTTTTAGCAGTTAGGCCCTAAGCCTAACTTGGTTTTCAATCCAAGACTTGTAGCTTCCACCCAGGACTCTCAGAGTCAACAGCCTGAATCCTCAGTTGCTTCAATCCCCTCTTGAAGCTCTCCCCTTTCATCATCTATCAGAACACTCAGGAGTCGCCCTTATCATCGGGGACTTACTTGTTATACTGCGTAGCCAACCGGTACCAAGCTACTCATGTGATCATTGCCTTAGGAGGACAACCCACTAAGCAATCCTAGTCGTCACCAAACCAACCCACACACGTCACGTCTTTAAGGCCCTTGGACCTTAACATGTCCAGTAAACCAACCAAACCATCGTCACCTCTTGACCAGCCCCCAGTCAAGCCCCTTGTCCCCATCCCATGGAACATCCATCGTCGGGAATACTCCTCAATGGAGATGTACCGAGAGCCACCCCCAGTAGAGAACCCACTGGAAGACCCAGACAGTCCCATGGAGGACACGCCGCCTTTAGAGCCACAACCAGTCACTCACTATGAACCTGACATCCCTGGAGGACAGACACATACCTTGTCCCCAGAAGAGTCCCCTATCGAACCCTGGGAAGCATACCTCACTCAGCCCAGCAGCCCTGTGTCCTGCAAGCACTCCCTGTCACCCACAAGTCCCTCTTCAACACCCATATGCCAACACACTAGTAGGGAAGGCAGTTACCAGTCAATCACCCCTTCTGCCTTGTCACCCATAGCTGGCACCTCGCCTCAGAGTCAGGGCTACCAGTCGACCTCTCCCAGAGGATCCACAGACAATCCCTCATCCACACAAAGCTCCGCAGACGATGCGGATAGCGACATAGCCCTTAATTGGGTCACCATCAATACAGACTACCTTAAAGGGTAGTTGCTTACACTAGACGCCCATTAGACCAGAATGGGCACGCAGAGATCAGATCTCCTCGGATCAGCCTCAAACCTCGTGGTCGTCATCGCATCATGACGATGCTTCTCTTCTTGGAATGACCTGCCACCATTGTTCGACCCTTAAGGATGGATTAGGCAACTTGTCACTTTATCATTCGCTCTTGCTCATTCTCTATTGTTCGACTCATACAGACCGCAGCACTTGTCCGCGGAGTACCATATGATACAGACAGCCCCCTCTTGACCAGAAGTACCTACCTTAGTGACCATGGCCCATGCGCGGTCGTGCCTGTATATAAGCGCCCTGTATTTCAACAGTCAAGCCCTAAGCTTAACTTGATTCTCAATATCAACGTTCTTGAAAGCTCCCCAAGTGCCTCCCCTTTCCTCATCTCTTACATAAGCCTCTCAGAGTCGTCTCTAGCAACACTAGAGACTTCTACCTCTTCAGATACTCGCCACAAGTTCACCTCTTAGTACAAGTTGTACTATCAAGGCCCGTTGAAGCCTTAACAGTCCATCTCATCCTTTCTCCTCATTCGCCGCCTCTCAAGTCCCCGCTTGCCTCACCTCAAGCCACTGCCGACGTCAACACACCATCTTGTTCGTTGGCGGACACCACAAAAGCGCGCCACTTCGACTAGTGCTATGCACATCAAGCTTGACATCACCTCTTCGGCCCTTGCTTGGGTCTGTGCCTTGTTGGATTCGGGCCTACCTGGTTTTGGCCATATTCGTTCTGTCTTTGTATGTCTCCTTATTCCCCTCATTGTCTTAGATCCTTCGTTTGTCTCGCTAGCTCCTACTCGACGCCTTTGCCATCAGACACCAACCCCTGCCACTCCCTTTCGACTCTGCACCCGCTGTCACATATCAAGATACCATACATTTTTCACCTCTCCTTTGATCACCAGACTCCCCTTTCGCATACAACGCTGTGTGGTCTGTCACTGGCAGCATTGGACTTCAAACCTTTTCTTTTTCTTTTTCTCCCTCTCACTCCTTCTCTGCGTAGCGTATACTGTCGCCCCTTGTCTCAGACTCACCGTATAAATACCCCAGCCCAGCCCTGGTGAAAGCCAGGCAACTGCAGCCCACTCTCTCTCCCTCTTCTGTCCGCGTCCGATTTCCGTGCGTTTTCACAACCTCTATCCAACCTCCTGTGACATTCCGATATCCGACTTATATGTCCCCACCCTCTTCCGAAATCCTTGACCATTTCAGACATCATGCCATGTTATTGCACCAATTCATACCTGACCACAAATGCGCGACTTCACCTTGTGCTTCATTTCAACTCGAGCTCCGGCTTGCGTTCTCGGCCATCTTGGGAGTGCGGTTCGTATTCCCCTTATCTCCGAACTCTCACGCGGACTTTCCGTCTGCGATATATCTGGCTGCCCCAGAGAGGCAGTGAGCTTTTCTAAAGTTTGCTGCTTCTCTTCATTCCTTTTTCCATTTCAGATTCCATTTTCTGCACTTGGTTGCCATTGGCAACCTTGCACATGCCCAGCAGAACTCAGCCAAGGGACCACCTAGGACATTTTATCCGTAGTGCTCAGCCCCAACAGGAGGAACTTGAACCAGCCACACCACAAGCCCAAGTCACTGGACCCAACGCACTACAATGCATTCTCCTCGCCGCCAGCACCCCACTTGTTTTGGACGTCCCTGTGTCTGAATTTATATCCAACATCGCTCAAGCATATCAACACCGCAGTTCACCTATACCCGACCCCTCTGAGTCACCCCCGAGCCTCCCATTTGCATCAGAAAGCGCCCTGTCGTCTCCAATCCGCTACATACCACCCTTGCATCACACAACTAACCCATCTATACCCACCCCAGCGTTCAACGCACCCGGTTCCGACCCAATCGCACCTGCACCCTTGCCTCTACAGCTACCTGATGCATCCTTTGGCATGCCATGACAGCCCACGCACCTCAGCAACGACGACCTGTCTTACACCAACAAGGAGCCTTTCGTGCAGCTCCCGCTGCCACTTCCACCACGTCCGTACCAACTTCCACCTTGGCATCCGAGGGTTCTCTCATGCACCAGGCCATCGCCACAGTCGCCGCATCCGAGAGCCCTGCCTCAACCACCACTCATGCTGCCTCCACCTGCTGCGACCTATGCTCCACCTGCCACAATTTACGTTCCACCTGCCTCAACCTACACTCCACCTGCCACAACCTACACTCCACTCGCCGCAACCTGTGGCTCACCTTTCGGTACCGGTGTCAGCACTATGCCATCTGTGCACTCCAAGATCGCGCCCCACTTCTCCAGCGACATCAAGCACCCCATCAAGGATTTCCTGGACAAGTATGAAGGATTGGCGAATAAGTACAGGCTTTCAGGCAGGGAGAAGGTGGAAACGGTTACTCGGTACATCGACCGCTCCTAGCGTCACATCTGGCAAAATTTGCCAGGGTTCATCAACCGCAACTGGGACAACTTCCACCACAAGCTCTGCATCGAGTACGTCAGCCCCACCCCGGAAGGCCAATTTTCAAGACAGAAGCTTGTCGACTTCGCCAGCAAGTATGCCTGGAAGTGCATGGAGGATGAAACTGACATCATCAACTATCAGCGCCAGTTCAACACTCAAAGCAAGGTTCTCCTCAGCACAGGTAGGATAACTGTAGGAGAGCGCAATGCTCTTTTCTGGCGCGGATTCCATCCCGATGATCAGCGAGCCCTCTAAGAGCACCTCATCGCCATGCACCCCAACATGCCCAGAGGACAAGCCTTCGACCTCCAAGGCATGTTCAACATCGCAAGGGCCATCTTCTCCGGTGACGACGACTTCCTCCTTCAAGAGCCCTCTCCCCCTTCTGACCATGTGCAAACAGAGCACAGCAGTTCGCGCAACCACTCTTTGCCTCGGGTCGAAACACGAACTGTTCAATTCCAGGACGACTACCCTGAGGAGGATGACAAGGAGTTCGAAGGTTTGGTTTATCAGCTCCACGCCGTCCCAGTTCGCGACCCGAAATACGCACTGCTATATGCGCGATGTGCCACCTGTTTTCCTAACCACATGCGGGGCATCCCCAAGCCTGGCAGTTTCCAGATCAACACCACTGCCTCATACTTGTACCAAATGCCACCGCCTCTGCCACCGCCAACATGGAGCACGCCAGCCGCTGCACCTGTTCCAACTCCAGCCACGCCCGCCCCGAACTTCAGCACCGCCGTGCCCTTTCTTCATTTCAGCCCGCGCCCCAAGCTATGCGTCTTTTGCCGCACTGAGGGCCACTGACTTCGCTCATGCCCCACCCTCAACGACTATGTTCAATCCAGTTGTGCCTCCTGGATCAATGACAGGATTCACCTCCCCAATGGGCAACCGGTTCCCTTTGACGGAACATGGCGTGGACTTAAAGCGAGTATTGACGCATGGCTGACTGCCCAGACCGCCCCTGCCACCATGCAGTCCAGTGTGGTTTTCACTTGCGAAACGCCACCATATCTTGACTTGCGCAACGCCCCAACCAGCTGGATAGAAGAGGTAATCAAATCTCACATCCTCCAGGTTAGGGAAGCCACTGCCACCGATGAAGACCAAGATCAAGACTTTTCCCACGACATCTTCAAGGTCTTCGCCACCAAGAAGAGGAAATGTGGCAAGGCTCCAGAGTTCTCCACACCTCCACCACCAACTTCGGCTCCCGCCTCCGCCTCCAGTGCCCCTTGGTCCAACGCGCAATACAAGTACCACTGCGATGCCAAAGACCAACAGCTTATCTTGGAGCTTGAAGACCACCTTATGCAGGGCAAGCTTTCTCTCACCACGCCCGCTTACATCTTCACAGCCAGTCACATCGTTCGGAAGAACGTTGTGGAGAAGCTCAAGGTACGCCGCATGGAGACCAACAAGTACAAGGTAGTATCCGCAATGGACCCATGACTGCCCTCGCATCGCACCACCATGCACGATGATCTCCCTCATCTTTTACTGCCTCCTGACATCCGCCAGCCAGATTTCTGCCTCCCCCTGCTGGAGCTTGATGTCCTTGTCGACAGCAGCTTCAAGTCCCCCGCCATCCTAGACACTGGCTCACAAATCATCATCATTCGGCACGACATCGTGCAGTCTCTCGGATTCCCTATCAACCGTCAGCGCCTCATCGAGATGGAAGGGGTGAACGGCACTACCAATTGGACGGTAGGATGTGCCGAGAACTTACCCATGCAGGTGGGCGACGTGACGATCAAGGTCCACATGCATGTTGTCGAGCATGCGTCATTCGGCCTTTTGCTTGGCCAGCCTTTCCAGAAAGCTGCTCTCCTTCGATTCGAGGATCTGCCTAACGGCAAGGTAGAGGTCTCTGTGCATGACCCGGCTGACTTATCTCGAAGGACCTATCTTCCTACCCACCCTTGTACTGGACATGCGCCAGCAGTCAAAGTGATTTCCGTCCACGAACCGCCCTTACCTCCGCCTTCCTCACTCACACAATCCCTCATGCAGCACTTGTTTCTGCCGCCTCCACCTATCAACCCTGCCACCCTTGTCCTCAAATACAAGCGCGTCGACAAGAAGGTCTGACCCGTACCCACCACACTTCCCGAAGAGTTTCGCAATCTCCGACGCATCCCTGAAGACCCCCTTCTCTCACTTCCTCTGCTGCCAACCCATCCGCCTGATTTCATGCCCAGCGAACGCCTCACTCAAGAATGCCTTGACAAGCTCGCACTCAATCCTGACAACTTCCTCTGGCCAGAGGAAGTCAAGCTTTTCCAGCACATCCTCAAACTCAACAAGAGCGTGCTAGCGTGGACGGAAGCGGAGAGGGGCAGTTTTAGTGATGCATACTTCTCTCCTATCAAAATTCCCGTTATTGAACATGTCCCGTGGGCGCACAAGAACCTCCCCATTCCCCCAGGCATGCTTGAGGAAGTCATCAAGCTCTTCCACAAGAAGGTCGCCTCAGGCGTTTACAAGCCCTCCGACTCCTCATATCACTTGTGCTGGTTTTGCGTCAAGAAAAAGAGCGGCACCCTGCACATCGTCCACAACCTCCAACCCCTCAATGCAGTCACCATCCGCAACTCTGGCATTCCACCCATCCCCAATGTTAAGGTCCAAGGGCCTTAAAGACGCGACGTGCGTGGGTTGGTTTGGCGACGACTGGGATTGCTCAGTGGGGTCTCCTCCTGAGGCAATGGATCACGTGAGTAGCTTGGTACCGATTGGCTACGCAGTATAAGAGTAAAGTCCCCGATGATAAGGGCGACTCCTGAGGTAGATAATAGAGATGAGAGGAAGAGCTTCAAGGCTTTGAAGCGACTTTGAATGTTCAGGCAAGAGACTCAAAGAGTCCTGGGTGGAAGCTACAAGTCTTGGATTGAAAACCAAGTTAGGCTTAGGGCCTAACTGCTAAAAGTACGAGCGCTTATATACATTTGAGAAGTAACGGGTCACAGAGGTCACAGAGAAATATGGAAATATTACTAAGGCGAAATCATGACGTGGCAGTTCTAAGTATAGCTCCATCATGAGTTGGCAACTGCGGAGTGGCGCATCATGAGCTGGCAATCCATAAAGGGTTAAATGAGGACACGTCATGATGCTGCGGACTGCGGAATGATGGCATGTGATAGTTGACTGCGGATTAGTCATATGGTCTATCAGGTGACTTGTCAGGTGATTTGGTGACGGTCCGAGCGGCGCGTGAGGGAACGAGTGAGGGATGAGTGACCGAGAACGCGAAATAAAATGGGAAAAATAGCGGAAAATTGGTGATAGGGTTCAGGATCGTAACATGACGCCCTTCCTAGAGTGGTCGTTACCACACGACCTAGGGTGAATCGGGTTGCAACCAGTCAGAGGGAACACAGGGTATTCCAACGTCCATGCTATCTGGGGTTGATTGTCTTGTATCAGCGATTTGTCCTTCCTCCATCGACGAGTCAGAGTCGGTCGTTTCTCCTTCTTCCATTTGTTCATCTTCAAGTTCGACGATGGTTTGAACTGGAGTTCCATAGAGATCACCAAGTCCAAAACTCGAAGGCGTTGATAATGCAGAGGGTGTTGGTGATCGCTTTAACATAGCGATAGGTCGCGATGGTGAATTTCCTTCTGGATAGTAAGGAGGAGTGGGGATTCGTTTAGGAGACTCAGGGGGAGTAGGCTGTTCTTCTGGACTCATAGATCGTCCTGGGTTTGGATCACTGTGTTCCCGTTTGAGTGGCATTGCCACATGTCGTGGTGACTCTCGTCGTTTCCCAGTGCTGGGTGAGGGTTGTTCCTTTATCCATGACAGTCCCTCTTTACGAGTGAACTCTTCATGTTTTTCAACTAAAGGGGTAGTGCGGATAGGTGCGGGTCGTGGTAATCGAGATGAAGACGCTTTTGGGGGTAAGGGTTCCGGTGGTGGTGAAAGTTCTTTTCGCTTTCCTAGCTTTGATGGTGATTGGAACCCTTCCCATTCTGGTGGGGTAGGTTGACTCCTCGGTAATGTTCTCGAATCCGGATGACGGGGTAATGAAGGGGTGGTACGACTGGGTGTCATTGAAACGATGAGAGGGGGAGGGGACGTTGGCTTGACTGGGGGCAATGGTTGCGGAGTATTCCTTGGGAATGGGGGTATGTCCCATGGAAGGGGAATGAGGTCGAGTGAGGACGGGCCGGTTATCTTCCTAATCGGCGGTAATGGGATTTCTTCTGGGGTTGGGGACCTATTCCAAGGGGCTGGGATAATCGGCGTTGTTTCCCTTTGCGGTGGGGATGGAGTAAGTGATGGGGGTAAGGGTACGTGAATTGGGTCTGGCGTTTCGTCCATTGGTACTGGTGGTTCGTATTGTTCCATTGACGAATATTCTCTTCGATGTGATCCCCATGGTACGAGAGGGAGCGGTGGTGATACAACCCGTGGTGGTTGTTCAGGTGGTGGACTGGGAGGGGTAGGAATGAATGGGGGAGCAAACGGTGATGGGTCCACAAGGGGTGGTGGTACGATGACTGGGGGTAGCGATGTGGTAATAGGCGGTGGTGACTTTGGGATGTGAATGGTAATAGATCCTCCTCCTGCTCCTGAGGGACCTGGATTGGGTATGAATATGGGTGATGGCAACTTGCCACTTCTTGTGATTTGTCTTTTGAAGAAGTTTCGAAGTCCTTCAAGGAATTTCTGATCCTTGAGTGTGTGGTAATGAGGGGATAGTGTGCCAAAAGGGAGGATGGTGCGTTTTTGGAGGTTTCTTTCTTTCGCGATGACTAAGAGGATTTCTTTGGTAACCAGGTCGTAGAGTTGTTGGTGGAAATGGTAAAGATAGAGGGTGGTGGTACTGTCTTTCTTTCTGAAGATTCTGGCGATGGCGATGTCCTTGAATCTGTTATTGAGGTAGGTCCATTTGTTATTGAGTTGGACCATGTCCTTGATGCATTCTTCATGCTTCTTCTTGAGCAATGTGGAGGAGGTGGTCTGGGGGGATAAGTCCAGCATCGGTGTAGGTTTCGGACTGATTGTCTTCAACTTCTTCTGTGGGAGTGAGGGGGTCTGGGTTGGTGACGTGGAGTGGAATGTCTTCCGTTTCCTGGGGAGTGCTGCTACTGTCGCTAGTAGCGCTAACGGGGATAATGTTGAATGGAGTTGCGGGTCTGGGTTGGTATCGAGGGGGATGGGGTGCGAATGGGAGTCTCTCGTAGTTGACGTGGGTCCTGAGGACAGGGTCATCGTTGTCGACTGGGACCATGATGGCTTTGTGGTCGATGTCAATGGCGTCAAGGGTTTCTCTTGGTCTCCAAGTAGTCCAGTGATAGGTGACGTCGAAGTGTCCTTGACGAATGAAGGTACCGAAGAAGTAGAGATAATTGTTGTCGGTGTGCATGCAAATGAGAATAATTCCGTCGTCGGTGCCAAGGGTAAAGATGGTAGAGGTGGCGAATCCTGAGTTGGGGAGTTCATGGTGGATTGCGGACATGGTAGTTGGGGATGAAGAAAGTCATCTGAGATTCCAAGGGTTCTTATACTGCTTGGTTGACTTTCAAAGTCCGCTAATAGATCTGGTGTGTGGAGATCCTCAGAGTTAACCCAGGAATCATGAGCTGGCGAGTATCCTTTCCAGCGCACGAGGTATTGCTTCTTCTTCCAACGACCGAACAGTCGTTCTTTGAGTATCTGCTCGACTTCCCATTCCGGTTCGCCTTCTAGGATGTCAGGTGGCGGTTCCAGGAAATTGGGTCCGTGTTGATCGGTTTCTTTGTATGGTGTGAGTAGTGAGGCGTGGAAGACGTCGTGGATTTTCCAATTAGGGGGTAGTTTGATTCTGTATGCGACTTTGGATATTTGGGAGACTACCTCGAAAGGTCCGTATCTCCTTGGTGATAACTTGGGTGTAATGTTACTTGGGAGTCGTAGGTTTGTTCCTTCTAACCAGACTTTGGATTTGACAGGGAATGGTGAATGGCGTGGTCGTTCTTTGATCCAGGATTCTTGCGCTTTATGTTGTGCCTCTTGGGCGGCTTTCCTGGCTTCTTCGATAGCTGAGAGTCGTTGTTCAAGGGATGGGATATCTGTCTTTCTAGTTGGTTGGTGAACTTGCGGGGTATAGCCGATGAGTAGGTCGAATGGCGTTTTCTTGGTCGTAGCAGAGGGCCAGGAGTTCTTAGTGTACTGAGCTAGAGGTAGCCAAGCGTGCCAGTTATTCTGCTGAGTGCCACAGAACACACGAAGGTATTGTTCGAGGGTTTGATTGGTACGTTCGCTGGCTCCGTCTGTCTGAGGGTGATAGGCCGTGCTGATGTTCTGATGGATGTTTAGGATGCGGCAGAGTTCTGTCGAGAACTTAGAGACGAAGCGGACATCTCGGTCCGAGATTATCTTGTGAGGTATGCCGTAGTGAGGGATGACGTTGTTTAGGTAGAGTAGAGCGACTCCTTCCGAGTCGATTGCTTCGTTGCAGGGGATGAAGACAGATGCTTTTGAGCAAT
>Ga0307510_10006892_pt1 | contig 13553 bp, 9 predicted proteins | sample 12_EM_MG_FD_207224 | JGI IMG/M metagenome (GOLD analysis project Ga0307510, IMG submission 207224) | Populus trichocarpa ectomycorrhiza microbial communities from riparian zone in the Pacific Northwest, United States - 12_EM | ecosystem: Host-associated > Plants > Roots > Unclassified | place... | reverse complement strand
ACCACTTGTATGGCATACCGTCTCCTCGAACTCGGACCTTGCTGGCCACCTCATACTCTGGTTTTCGACTCCGGCGCCTCCTCTGCCATCGTACCCCCTGTAGGCACATATGCGCAGGCGTCGTTCACGGCTTTGTTCTGCAATACGTCTGTAGCCTGCACTGGAGACGGGCAGAGCATAGCTGGTGCCCAAGCAGTGGGGGACACCCTGTTTGTATTGGCCTTCAGGTCACACCTCTTCCTTGTGCCCTGCCTCGTGTAGGCAATGTGGGATGAGTCAGGGCAAGAGCAATAGTCATCCATGCAAGTCTCATACCATCATTGTCACAAAAAGTCCCAGTTGGCTCCAGAGGTGCAATGCCTCCGTAAGCGGTCATAATGAGCAGGAACGACCCTTGGGGTTTTTCATTAAACCTTGTGGCACAGAGTCCTACCTGGGAGCCTTTGCGAAGGTGACATCCTCTGCCAACGCCCTTACCAGGCAATATGGCGCAGTCTGCGGTTTGATGTATCGCCATCTTTGCATCTGTCTCTGCTTCTACAGGGCAGGCACCTGAGCCGAGGGACTTGTCACCTTGGCAGTTGTGGCCTTCGGGTCTCACCGCTGTCAAGGAAGAGTGATGGTATGCCAGCTCCTCAAGTTCCTCACAAGCAGCCAACCTCCATCAAAAACTACAACAAAGACGACCCCTCAAACTCAAGCTGCGTCCTGTCACTTGTAGGTACTTTTTCTATCACACTTGAACTGTCCCATCAACGCCGTCACTGTCACCGCCCCGATCACGACGTCGTCACTGTCACCACCCCGATCACGACGCTGTGACCATCTCTGTCCCTGCCCCATCCTTGAACATGACAACAATGATGCCATCATCCCAGTCCCCGAACTCAAACACGACCCCAATTATATGGAAGCACATCAAGGCAATCTCATTTCGGCAACAAGCCTGGCAAGACAATGAGGCGGGGTAGTCGACAACAGATCACCAAGGCTGTGTGAAGTCGGGTGAGGACCGGTGGGACATGAGGCGGGCGATAGAGGACATGGATAGTGACACGCAGCGCAATGACGAGACCAGGTGCAATGGTGAGCCAATGATGTGGGGTGGTTATGATACAGGAGACGATTGTAAACACTGCGTTGCCATGGTTTTCTATATTCTCTATAAAATTGCATTTTCTTAACATCACTGAGGGAGCACAAGACCATACACTTGCCACCTAAACAAGAAAGTGTCAAACCTATCTGGGGTTTGCCCAATGTATGCGTTATGTCAATGCATACATTCCTTTTTTTTTCATCTCTCTTCTAACACCCACACCCCTTTCCCCCCCCACAAAAGCAAAAGAAAGAAATGGCATCCTCACGTCCTTTCACTCCAGCCCAAGAGTTTTCTTTCAACAAGCTGTATGACCAAAGTGTTTCTTCGCTTGACGATTTTGTCTCTGGTCCTTCGACCCCAACCAATGGATCTCTCCTCTTGCCAGCCACTATATCTTACCCAACCAATGATGCATACGTAGCAAAATGGGGCCAGGAGCACAGTATGTATCATCAACTAATGCATAGATGCCGACAACTAGAAGACCAGCTTCGCAAGGAAAAGCAAGACCACAGCGAGCTAAAGTACGTATATGCTTTCCTTATACCCTAAGCTTTGCTTACGTGTTGGACCCAGGATGATGCACCGCTCACTGCTGAAGTCCCACAATGAGCTTGTGGTCACATTCTCCAATAACAACAAAAGGTCTTGCATAGACAATCAGGGACACATTCCATCACCATCCAACACGCTCCCACTCCAAGCCCTTGTTGCAGCTAACGAGGGCGCCACTTCCTTTACATATTCACGATCAGAATATCCTCAGATCCAGTACTGGACCAGGCAAGAATGGAGGGTTATCGAAAACATGAAGAAGGACTCGTCTGAAGTAGCTGGCCCTTGTGGAGGGACAAGATTGGCCCAAGGAGAAAACGTTAACATGCAATTCATAGAGTACGCCGATGGGACACCGGTCAGTGGCACATTAGCGCATGATATCCGCTCTTTTGCCAAGTCCATCTGGCGAGGCTTCTACGATCGAGGAATGACCCTGGAGACATGGGGCAGCGTGTCGAGGGCCGTTGAAGATGAATACATCTGCAAGATGGAGACAAAATGGCCCATGCTGTGTTACTGTGACAATCACTGGAAGGTGAACTTTCTTGCGACCCAGACTTACTCCCAGTGGTACCGCCAATATGACGACAAGATGAAAAAACTCAAAGCCAATGCTGCCAAACCAGGTGGCAATAAGCCAGCTGCGAAGAAGCGCAGGATTATGACTGAGGAGCCCAACTCTGAACCAAGCCCCCCTCCTTGTTAAGGCTTCAACAGGCCTTGATAGTACGACTTGTACTAAGAGGTGAACTGGTGGCGAGTACTTGAAGAGGTAGAAGTCTCTAGTGTTGCTAGAGACGACTCTGAGAGATTTATGTAAGAGATGAGGGAAAGGGGAGGCACTTGGGAGCTTTCAAGAACGTTGATATTGTTAATCAAGTCAAGCTTAGGGCTTGACTGTCAAAATACAGGGCGCTTATATACAGGCGGGTCTGCGCACAGGCCACTACTCTAAAGGTAGGTAGTTCTGGTCAAGAGGGAGCTTTCTGTATCGTATGGTAATCCGCGGACAAGTGCTGTGGTCTGTATGAGTCGAACAATGGAGAAGCGGATGAGGACAATGGAGAATTGGACGAGTTGCCTAATTGATCCTAGACAATGGCGGCAGGCGCTCCGAAAAGAGAAGCGTCGTCATGATGCAATGATGACCACGGGGTTTGAGATTGATCCGAGGAGATCTGGTCTCCGCGTGCCCAATATGGTCTAATGGGCGTCTAGAATAAGCAGCTACCTTTTAAGGTAGTCGGTATTGATGGTGACCCAGTTAAGGGCCATGTCGCTATCCACATCATCTGTGGGGCTCTGCATGGATGAGGGATTGTCTGCGGACTCTTCTGAAGAGGTCGACTGGTAGCCTGAGCTCTGGAGCAAGGTGCCAGCTATGGGTGATGAGGCTGAAGGGGTGATCGACTGGTAACTGCCTTCACAACTAGTATGTTGTTGTATGGGTGCTGAAGAGGGACTTGTAGGTGACAGGGAGTGCTTGCAGGACACAGGACTATTGGGCTGAGTGAGGTAGGCTTCCCAGGGTTCGATAGGGGACTCTTTAGGGGATAGGGTCTTGGTATGACCTCCGGGGACATCAGGTTCATAGTGAGTGACTGGTTCTGGCTCTAAAGACGGCGCATCCTCCATGGGACTGTCTGGGTCTTCCAGTGGGTTCTCTACTGGGGATGGCTCTTGGTACATCTCCATTGAGGAGTAGTCCCGACGGTGGATATTCCATGGGATGGGGACGAGGGGTGAGACTGGTGGTTGATCAAGGGGTGACGATGATTTAGATGGTTCACTGGGCGGTAGCGGTGGCAGCTCTGGTAGGGGTGATGGGTTCAATGGTAGTGGTCACTTAGCCATGAGTGTTGGCTTAGACATAGTGACAAGGAGGGGGTCCGATGAAGGGGCAAAAAATGGGGGTGGATCATAACATGAGGCCCCTCCCAAGGGAATCGTTTCCACACGATTACGTGCTTTGGCTAGCTGAGCCCTGAGTTCCTTGTGGTACCTAAGTGAGATGTGTGCCCATTTGGCCTGACTGGGATTGGGTAGCGTAAGTCCTCTGCTTCTCAGCAGGTTGGTCGTCGTGAAGTAGAGTTGGGGGTGTATCCTAAGTAGATAGAGAGCCGTGTCTTTGTTGAGTTTCCTGAAGTAGATGGCTAGTGTCCGTGTCTCGAAGTGTCCCAAGTTGCGCTTCCACTTATTGTCCATAGCAACGAAATCCTTGACAACTAACTTGAGGATTTCTTTGTTGAGTTCTGCTTTAAGGTCCCATGTTTTCTGCTTCGGCGATAGTGATGAGAACTTCCCAATGGAGTAATCCGGCATCAGTGTATTGGCTAGTGGTGTTGCTGTGATCATGTTCTCTTCTTCTTCTGGTTCTGTCTGTGTGCTTGCATGTTGGCTGCTTCCCGGATACAATCTGGTAGTACTGGTGGCGGGGTTGAGAGGACTTGGTTCCTCTGATAGGGGGTCTGGGTTGGTCGTGTATAGGGGCAGGTGTCTTGGTGACTCTGGTTCTGACCGTAGTATTTCTGATCCCATTGGGTAGACAGGTGGGCATCCTGATGACTCTGTTTCTGTAGGGGGTTGGAAATGGAAAGGGGGTCCACGATGGTAGTAGCGCTGATGTCTGATTGAAGCGCTAAGGATCGGTTCTTCGCTGTCAACTGGGACATCAATTCCATTGTGATTGATGACAGTTTCTTCTTCTCCTAGTTCCCAGTTGGTCCAATGTAGTCTGATGGTGAAGTCATTTCGTCTGATGAAGGTGACAAAGTGGTGGAGGTCATCGGCTTCTGTGTGTACTCTGACAAGGGCAACACCATTTTCTGTTCCAAGGGTGAAGATGGTAGACATGGGGAATCCTTGGCTAGGTAGGTCTGGATGCTGTGCCATCGACTAGCAGTGGTAGGGGCAGTAGTGTTCCTTACACAAGCTGGAGTGTAGGAGGGAATGTTCGAAGGTGATATGGATGGCTCTCTGTAGCGATCCTGGCTTTCTGGCTGCTGGTACGAATTCTTTGAACCGGTATGGATTGGGGTAGATAGCTGGGTTTCTGAAGAGCAAGCAGAAGAAGTAGAGGGACTGCTTGGAGGGATGGGAGTAGTCTGGTCAGCGGGGCATGATGGGGAATATTCTTCTGTTGTTTCTATGGCTTTTATGCAAGAACGAATAGCTATAGGGTGGCTGGCGTAGAAGTCTGTGACAAGGTCTGCGGCGTTCATGTCGGATTCGTTGACCCATGAGTCATGAGAGGGCGAGTATCCTTTCCAGCGGACAAGGTATTGCTTCTTCTTTGTTTGCCCAAAGCGTCTTGATTGGAGTACTTGTTCTATTTCCCATTCTGGTTCTCCTTCTATGATGTTGGGTGGCGGTTCTATCCAATTTGGGCCGTGTGCTTCTGTTTCTCGATATGGTATTAGCAATGACGCGTGGAAGACATTGTGGATCTTCCAATGACTTGGCAGTTCTATTTTGAATGCAGCGTTTGATATGATGGTGACTACCCGAAAGGGTCTGTATTGCCTTGGTGATAACTTCAGGGTAATGTTTGCTGGTAAGTTTAGATTGGTTCCTTCCAGCCAGACTCTGTCTCCAATTGCGAATGGCTTGTATCTTGGTTTTAGCTTTATCCAGCTGTCTTGCGCTTTACGTTGGGCCTCTTGGGCGGCTTCTCTGGCTTCTTTGATATTGGTAAGGCGTTTTTCTAGGGTGGGAATGTTGGTTGATCTGGTGGGCTGATGTACGCGTGGAGTATATCCAACAAGGAGGTCGAATGGGGCTTTCTTTGTGGTGGCGGATGGCCATGAGTTCTTTGTGTACTGGGCTAGAGGTAGCCAGGCATGCCAGTTGTTTTGTTGTGTTCCACAGAACATCCTGAGGTACTGTTTGAGAGATTGATTTGCTTGTTCACTGGCTCCATCTGTCTGGGGGTGGTGGGCTGTGCTGATATTTTGGTGGATGTCTAGGAGGTGGCATAGCTCCTTTCCAAAGCATGAGGTGAACCGGGGATCTCGGTCTGAGATAATCTTCTTGGGTAGGCCATAATGTGGTAGGACGTGTGTCAAGTAGAGTTGCGCGACTCCTTCAGAGCCTATAGCTTCTTTGCAAGGCAGGAATATTGAGGCTTTGGTACAATCAGTGTCTGTGATCGTTAGAATAGTGTCATAGCCTCCAGAGGGCAGTAGTTTTGTGATGAAATCCATGGCAATAGTCTCAAAAGGACGAGCATTTTCGACTGGAGTGATTGGCGACAAGGGGGGATGGCTAGGATGAGTGTTCACTTTGTTCATTTGACAGGTTGCACATCCTCAGATGTACTCAGTTATGAAGGCTTTCATGTTGGGCCACCAGTAGTACGGTTGAATTAATTGGAGTGTTTTTGAAATTCCAGGGTGGCCAGCGGTTAATTGGTCATGAAAAAGGGATGTTACTCCCCTCCTAAGGGTATTGTCTGCCACGACAACTAAGGCATTCCCATGGTACCAGTGAGTTCCGTCTGCTAGGGTGATTTGTTTGAACACTTTGACCCAATTTTTGAGTTGTTTCTGTCCTTGGTATTGTGCCAATTTGACTTTACTGTCCAAGTTGCTTTCGAGGGTGTCCCAATCCATGACTTGGATATATTCACTGTCTCCATCAGGCCGCCCGTTTCCGGGGTAGCTCCCGTCCATGGAGGTACTGTGAATGCTGGTATGGTGCTTGCAGAAATATTTGCTGGGCCATATAGTGACGTCTTCATTTTCTGGGTTGCTGCCATCATCATGGTCTTCACGTCTTGATAGGCCGTCTGCTCGATTTGAAGCTCCTGGCTTGTATTCCAAGATCATGTTGTATTGTTCTTGTTCAGGGAGGTATCCGGCAACTCTTGGTCCAATTTTCCTGGGGTTGCGATAGTAGCAAAGGTTTGCATGGTCGGTATAAATGAGTACTGGCTTCTCAGTACCTTTGAGGAGATAGTCCCAATTCCTGAGGCCGCGCATGATGGCCAGGAATTCTCTGTCATAAATGGGGTAATTTTGTTCTGTGCTGGTGAATTTCTGGGAGTGGAAACCACAGGGGTGCCGTGGTCCTGGCTTTTCTGTGCCGTCTGGTCTGGTGATAGGTGGTCCTCTTTGATAGAGTATGGCTCCAGTTGCTATCTGTGAAGTGTCGACTTCCAGCTCGAATTGTTTGCTGGGATCTGGGCGAATGAGTACTGGAGCGCTAGTGATGCGCTTCTTGAGTTCTCTAACTGTGGCTATGCAGTCCGGTGTCTATTCGAATGGGACGTCCTTTCCGAAAAGGCGTGTGATGGGTGCTGTGATGGAGGAAAATCCGGCAATAAACATGCAGTGGTATCCCAAGACTCCTATGAATGAGTGGGCTCCTTTGAGGGTCGTGATATTCTCTGGCCAGTCTGCTATTCTGGTGATTTTGGCTGGGTCAACAGTTGCGCCATCCTTGGTGAGGCACACTCCTAGAAAGTCCATTGTTGGCTGCATGAAGATGGATTTGCTGAGTTTGAGGTGTAGTCCATTCTTGGCTAAGAGGTCGAAGGTGTAGTGGAGGATCTCGATGTGTAGTTTGATGTCTTTGAGCTTTGTTCCTAGTCCACAGTTGTCCATATAGCTTCTGAATATCTTTCTGATGTTGTGGACTCCTTTCTTCTCGAAGTGTTCGTAAAGGTCTTCTAACATGAGGTTCATAAACCTCTGGAATGTCGGCGGTGAGTTGCTCATTCCGAAAAACATGACTTTGGGCTCGAATAGCCCACAGCGGGTTTTGAAGGCGGCTTTCCATTCATCCCCTTCACATATGCAGATGTTGTTGTAGCCCCAGCGAATGTTGAATTTGCTGAACAGCTCCATTCCTTGGAGGTCTTCAATACATTGGGTGAGGTTAGGAAGGGGAGTGACGTCTTTCTTAGTGACTGCATTGAGTGGGCGGTAGTCGATGATGTAGCGTTTCTCTTTGCTGTCCTTTTTAGGGACCATGAATGTGCTGAATCCGTAGGGTGATTCGGATGGGACGATGTATCCCTTGGCTAAGTTCTCGTTGAGGAACTGGTTTTCTGCCTCCTGGTCTTTGAGGCTCATGGGGTAAGTTTTGCAATTGAACTTTGCTGGAGCTTCTGCTGTAAGCTTGATCTTATGGTCGCATGGTCGTGACGGTGGGAATTTCTTGGCTTCTTCATCTGAGAAGAGGAGGGCGTGCCGTTTGAATTCTTTAGGTAGGGTGATTTCTTCCTTCTTGTGTTCTTCTGCATACTTGTGGGCCATTTCCGTGGCATTGTGGGTCCTGTTGACTTCCATAGTAGTTCTTCCGATCCATACTTTGGGTTGGCTTTGGTCTTCAAGTTCTTCCATAATTGCTTCATGGGTTTCCATGATAAGATCGCTGTCTTCTTGTTTTTGTCGCTTTTCCTTGAGGTAGCCTTGCACTTTGTCCCAGGTAACTTTCCAAATGGTTTCAACCTTGACTTTTGGTCCTTTGAGGGTTCCTGTTTCCCACTCAATGTCGGGTTTGAATGCTTTGAACCAGGGGTAGCCGAATAGGAAGCAGTCTCTTCCTAGATTTGTGACGAAGAAACGTAGTTGTCGTCATACATTTCCTTTGCTAACCATGAGGTCACAGTAGTGGCTGATCTTTCCTTGTCTGTTAAGTGTTCCGTCAACGTTAAAGACAGGTCGCTGGTAAGGGAGTTCCTTCATTCCTAGGCGGAGCTTTTTGACAGTTTCTGAGTTGATGAAGTTCTCTGTGGCTCCAGTATCAAGGAGGCCTCTTTCTTTGGTTTCGCGTTTATAGCTGATGAGTGCGAAATCGATTTGGACTGAGTTGCTCTTGTTGACAAAGACACTGTCTAGGCTGAAGACTTTGGCAAGGGTTTCAATTTTCTGGATACTGAATCCATTCTTTGGGATGAGCTCATTGAGCGTTCTGATTTTTGTGTCTCCATCCATTGTTTGGATCTGTTCTTTGAGTGCGTCTCCCATCTGCTTTACAGAGGGCTTCGACTTTGGATAGGCATGTGCGTCTCCCAACTGCTTTACAGTGGGCTTCGACTTTAGATAGGCATGTGCGCGTCCCAATCACTGTGCAATGGACCTTGTCTTTGGTTTGCATAGCTTGATTAGCTTCTGGCGAGTGGCCTCATCAAATTTGTGGGCATTGGCTGCGATACAATCTTGTATCGCCTTGATTTTCTGTGATCCTAGTGTATGTGCTGGTAGTTGGTTGTTAGCAATGAGTTTCTCAAGTTTCTTTGCGTCCAATAACTGTGGGGAGTGATCCAGGGTTTCTTCCTTGAGAGCGTCGAAACTATTGGCATTCTTGTTCTCTTGGATCCTTTTGGCAAGTTGGTTCATAGGTAGGATTCCCATATCTGGATGGCTTCGAATGGCGCTAATGACTGCGACTTCTTGTCGATCATGATTGACTTGGCGTCTAACTTGGCAGTGACGGGTGTAGTGGCCCTTCTTGTGGCAATGGAAGCACTCCAGGCTTCTCATGAGTTTGTTTGATGGTAGTACATGCTTGTGGCCATTGTCTTGTGGCCGCGTCGAGTTCTTGTAGAACATGTGGTTGACCTGTGATGCTGTTCCATGGCGGTGGTATTTCCCCACGAAGCATAGTGCATTGACCTTGATAGGGTCCTTGACTTCTGTGACAATCAGTGCTTTGATGTCAAAGATCTCATATAGAGCTTGGCGGAGCATTGTCTTTGCATCGCCTTGTGGTTGTGTCTTTTTGTGCACCTTTGTTTCTCCCATTGGTGATCCAGTGGTTCCCTGGTATGACCGATCTGTTGTCGGTTTGATTGCTTCGACTCCAGTGGTCGAGTGTCCTGTAGTTGTGATGCCTTTTGGTCTACCAGTGGCCTTCTGGTCTTGGATATGGGGTGCGCTCTTCATGGCAGCAGCCGCAGCATATGTCTTCGTATTGTTTACAAGTGTCGTCATGACTTCTTGGTGTATGTGGGACGGAGGTGGTGTGGCAAGGGTTGTAAAGGTTTCGGAGTGGTTGACTCGCCAAGCTGGTGTGTCAGTAAGAAAGCTTGACTTGTGTTAAGGCTTCAACGGGCCTTGATAGTATGACTTGTACTAAGAGGTGAACTGGTGGCAAGTACTTGAAGAGGTAGAAGTCTCTAGTGTTGCTAGAGACGACTCTGAGAGATTTATGTAAGAGATGAGGGAAAGGGGAGGCACTTGGGAGCTTTCAAGAACGTTGATATTGTTAATCAAGTCAAGCTTAGGGCTTGACTGTCGAAATACAGGGCGCTTATATACAGGCGGGTCTGCGCACAGGCCACTACTCTAAAGGTAGGTAGTTCTGGTCAAGAGGGAGCTTTCTGTATCATATGGTAATCCGCGGACAAGTGCTGCGGTCTGTATGAGTCGAACAATGGAGAAGCGGACGAGGACAATGGAGAATTGGACAAGTTGCCTAATTGATCCTAGACAATGGCGGCAGGCGCTCCGAAAAGAGAAGCGTCGTCATGATGCGATGACGACCACAGGGTTTGAGATTGATCCGAGGAGATCTGGTCTCCGCGTGCCCAATATGGTCTAATGGGCGTCTAGAATAAGCAGCTACCTTTTAAGGTAGTCGGTATTGATAGTGACCCAGTTAAGGGCCATGTCATTATCCGCGTCGTCTGCGGGGCTCTGCATGGATGAGGGATTGTCTGCGGACTCTTCTGAAGAGGTCGACTGGTAGCCTGAGCTCTGGGGTGAGGTGCCAGCTATGGGCGATGAGGCTGAAGGGGTGATCGACTGGTAACTGCCTTCACAACTAGTACATTGTCGTATGGGCGCTGAAGAGGGACTTGTAGGTGACAGGGAGTGCTTGTGGGACACAGGACTATTGGGCTGAGTGAGGTAGGCTTCCCAGGGTTCGATAGGGGACTCTTTAGGGGATAGGGTCTTGGTATGACCTCCAGGGACATCAGGTTCATAGTGAGTGACTGGTTCTGGCTCTAAAGATGGCGCGTCCTCCATGGGACTGTCTGGGTCTTCCAGTGGGTTCTCTACTGGGGATGGCTCTTGGTACATCTCCATTGAGGAGTAGTCCCAACGGTGGATATTCCATGGGATGGGGACAAGGGGTGAGACTGGTGGTTGATCAAGGGGTGACGATGATTTAGATGGTTCACTGGGCGGTAGCGGTGGCAGCTCTGGTAGGGGTGATGGGTTCAATGGTAGTGGTCACTTAGCCATGAGTGTTGGCTTAGACATAGTGACAAGGAGGGGGTCCGATGAAGGGGCAAAAAATGGGGGTGGATCATAACACTCCTGAAGTGCAAGATGGTGTAGCACCCACCCCAATTCACGAGACCTCGTTTGGGGACAAGGATATTGACAAGCTACCACCCCCTCAAGTCAAAGAACAGCGACCAATTCAGGCCACCACATCAAGGCCCAGGGCAAGGCCCTTACGGAACCCACTGTAAGTCCTCATGGTGTCTATCGAATCTACTAACATAGTCCATTTGCAGCTCCAATGTCTTCAATGATTCCCCCTCAACGACACAGTTCCCCATACTCACCGCAGTTCTGGATCTTCTCCCTCTGCCCCCCACCCCGACCATCAACACGCCGACCACCAACACGTGTCCTCTTCCATCACCCACCCCAGATAATCACAGGGAAACTGCCCTCCCTACCCTGGGGGCCAATGCAGCCACAGGCAACAAGGCCGCAGGTGTCTCAACCAAGGCAAAGGATCTGACAGAGAAGCAGTATCAGTGGGCACAAAAGATGGTGCCTGGGACTGCAATCACAGCAAGGTGTGAGGCCTCCCCACATTCAGACCAGATTACTAACTGTCCTTGCCTTGTAGGAATATATGCACTGCTGACTGGTGCATAGCACATCCCAAGGGGACCCTTGGGGTGTTCAACTGGTATTTCAACAATCTCCCCGCCGTGGAGGCAGAAGTAAGTCCTTCGTTTTTCACACCCACGCAACAATCTCATTGATGAAAATCTAGGCATTCAAGCAAAGGGAAAGGGAAGCCCAGGCAGCAGTGAGTACAACGTGCCCTCTAGACAAGTAGTTCTTGACCAAACTGGAGCCTAGACACAGCCCGAGGGCGTCCTGTGGGTCCTCCCCCCCAGGCGAGCTCCAAGAGGGACAAACACAATGCAAGCTCAGGTGGTGAGTACAACACGCCCTCTAGAGGAGTCCTTCTTGACCAGAATGGAGCCTAGATACAGCCTGAGGGTGTCCCGCAGGTCCTCCCCCCCAGGTGAGCTCCTAGAGAGACAAACACAATGCAAGCTCAGGCGGTAAGTACAACATGCTCTCTAGAGGAGTCATTCTTGACCCAAATGGAGCCTAGACACAGCCTGAGGCCTGAGGATGTCCTGCGTTCCCCCCCCAAGTAATCACTTTCTTGCCTCAGTTTTGGAATCACACATTTGCACTTGTCTCCTTGCAATCGTTACCACACATCCAAGTTCTGCAAGACCTGTATCAAATTGCTCTCTGATTTCAAGTCGCATTGTAGGTCGTCGTTGACCAAGGTGAGTGATTTGCTATAATTCGCTCTGATTCATTCTAATTCTTATGTTTGATTCGACGTGATTTTATACTATTCTATAATATCAAATGTAATATTAGCTAGTATAATGAAATATGATCGTGTTTATGAATAATTGTTGTGCAGCATGATTCAAAAACATTCGATATGATTAGAATTTTCTTCAAATATGATCAAATCAGGTCAAACATTTGACCTGATTTGTACCAGTTCTATATGATTTGATTTTTATAGAAGGATACTCTCATTTCTATAATCATATCAAACCAGGTAAAATATTCTACATGATTTGATATCATTTGACCTTGTGAGACGCATTTCCCGCTGGGCTTCATCCACCGATGGATGGCCCCTCTGTTTGAAGCGTCCAAAGGAGAAGTGCTGACAACACCACCCATCTTCCTACTGCTATGTTGTCTTGGAAAATCGAAGATAGACCGAGCAGGGGAAATATTATCAGAACTGCGAAAGCAGGGGGAGGCGATGGTTGGTGGAAAGCCGAGGTCCTGACAGAAATGATGCCTGGTGTGTGAATAACCGTGTTTCATATTGCTCTCTCTTCTTGCTGAACCTTCCTGATAGAGTGCCTGATGCAGAGACGGGCCATATCTAGATCCAAATGATGGCAGGTGAACACCTTAAGACAGACAATGTGTAGTTCGAAAGTGGCACAGAGAAGCACAAACCAAAATCAACAAACTCTGAAAACCATCCGAAGTTATGTCGCGCCTCATCCTCCGCAGATGCAGCTGTAGTCACCAGTGCCGCTGCCGCCTGGACGCAGGTCCAATCAGCCATTCCACCCCTCGGGGTCACGTCCGGCAAAGGTGCGCCTTGTCCCTGTCGTCCTATTCCAACCAACATTGCAGATCAAGAATGCCATCTCGCAGAGGCTCCGCTCGGGCTCCATTGGGGTATCTCATCACGAGGCATCCCGAGCGCATGTTGCGTCGCTGGTACGATACCCGCGCATCCCGTACTTATTCAGAGGGCATTTGGCTGAAGGCCGTAGTGCAGTCGACCCCAATGTTGTGGTGCAGGCACGTCCAAGTAACCAGGCGGCTGTTGACGAGCTACATAGGCAAAGGTAGAGATAGTGTGGAGTGACAAGAACGTGACATCATCTGACGCGTCTGTTGTTTATCACGTGATTGAACACGACAGGATTGTTGATTCGAAATTGCAAAGCCAAAGTGAGAAAGCGAAATGGGCAGATGACCATCTCTCTCACCACCCAACTCTCATGACCACCCACACTCTTGTTCCCGTCAAGTACCGCAGAAAGTCTTCTCCACCACCCTCCCCCCGAATGCTCTCTCCAATCACTCCCTTCCAGTCCTCCTTCATCTCTCCGCCACCCAAATGGCTCGATAGC
>Ga0307510_10006891_pt1 | contig 13554 bp, 11 predicted proteins | sample 12_EM_MG_FD_207224 | JGI IMG/M metagenome (GOLD analysis project Ga0307510, IMG submission 207224) | Populus trichocarpa ectomycorrhiza microbial communities from riparian zone in the Pacific Northwest, United States - 12_EM | ecosystem: Host-associated > Plants > Roots > Unclassified | place... | reverse complement strand
TCTCCCGCTTGCGGGAGAGGTCGCGCCGAAGGCGCGGGTGAGGGTTCTCTCCTCTTGGGGGTTCTCGATTACGGAGACACCCTCTCCCCAACCCTCCCCCCGCAAGCGGGGGAGGGAGCGCACCTTTCACGTGTTCCTACCCGCTTTTGGGGATGCGGCATTGCATGATGCAATGCAGGCCGGTCGCCAGATACGAGACCTCGGTCTTGCCGTCGAAGGCGGAGAGTGCGGACTTCAGCAATTTGGTGCCGAAGCCGGGCGCCGATACTTTGCCGATGCTCGGGCCCTCGGTCTCGTCCCAGGTGATGGTCAGGCGGTCGCCGCTGACGGTCCATGACACCTGCAACAATCCGCGCGGCGCGGAGAACGCACCATACTTGCCGGCGTTGGTGGCGAGTTCGTGAAACATCAGTGACAGCGTCACCGCCAGCTTCGGCGGCAGGAACAGCCGGTCGCCGTTGAGTGAGAAGCGGACATGGCCGTAAGGCCCGAGCTCCGCGATCAGGAGATCGCGGATGTCGCAGCCGCCTTTGTCGATCCGCGAGATCAGATCGTCGGTCGTAGCCAGCGAGCGCAGCCGCGGATCGATCCTGGCCCAGACCTGCGGCTGGTCGTGCAGCACTTGATGGATCACGGCGTGCACCGTCGACAGCTTGTTCTTCAGCCGGTGCTGGAGCTCGTCGACCAGCAGCTTGCGATAGTCTTCTTCCTCGATCAGGCGTTTGGAGATCCGCCGTTGCTCGACCAGAAGCGTACGATAATGCTCGACGCCCCAGATCGTGAGCGCGCAGACCGCCCAGTACAGCGCCAGCAGGGCAAACCGCGCGTGATCGGCAAGGACATCGCTGAAATTCAGGACCACGCCGAGCACGCCGCCGACGATCGCGGTCACGATACCGATCCGGAAGCCTCCGAATGCGGCGGCAAAGAACACGGCCGGAAAGTAAGGGGTGAAGTAGACGTCGGGGCGGACATGCGCGAGCCCCCAGCGCGCCAGCGTCGCAACCAGCAGGCAGGCGACCGCAAAGCCGATGCTCAGGCCGAGCGATGGCGGTGCCATCCCCTGCCAGCCCTTGCGGAATTCGTCGATCAACTTCTCCATGCGCGGCCCGGTCGCGATGTGCATTCGCTGTGAATGTTACGCATCTCGGAAGCGCAAGCAAAGCTTGCCTTGTCGAGAGCCGGCGGGAATAGTGACTGCCGAGGCGTCGGTCGTCGCGGTGCCGTCATTGATCGGTGTCCGCCATTTGGCATCAAATCATTCAAAAACGGGGACATTCCATGGGCAGGCTGGACGGCAAGGTGGCGGTGATCACGGGCGCGACGAGCGGCATCGGATTGCGGACAGCAGAAGTCTTCGTTGCCGAAGGTGCCAAAATTGTGATCGCGGGGCGGCGCATACCGGAAGGCGAGGCGCTGGCGAAGCAGCTCGGGGCGACTTGCGTCTTCCGTCAGACCGATGTGACGGTCGAAGCGCAGATGCAGGCGCTGATCGCGCTCGCGGTGGAAAAATTCGGCCGTATCGACTGCCTGTTCAACAATGCCGGCGGCCCGGCGCAGACCGGCGGCATCGAGGGCCTCGAGGTCGAACGTTTCGACGCCGCGATGGCGACGCTGGTCCGCAGCGTCATGCTCGGCATGAAGCACGCCGCGCCCCACATGAAGAAGCAGGGGACCGGCAGCATCATCAACAATGGCAGCATTGCCGGCCGCCTCGCCGGCTTCTCCTCGTCCCTGGTCTACGGCGCGGCCAAGGCCGCGGTGATCCATCTCACCAAATGCGTAGCGATGGAGCTCGGCGAATCCAACGTCCGCGTCAACTCGATCTCACCCGGCGCGATCGCGACCGGGATTTTCGGCAAGGCGCTCGGGCTCTCGACCGACGCTGCCGAGCAGACGCCTGCCATGCTGCGCGACGTCTACAAGACCGCCCAGCCGATCCCGCGCGCTGGTCTGCCCGACGACATCGCCTACGCTGCGGTCTTTCTGGCAAGCGACGAGTCCAGCTTCGTCAACGGACATGATTTCGTCGTCGACGGCGCCGTCACCGGTGGCCGCAACTGGACCCAGCAGCAGCAAGGCCTGACGGCCCTGCGCAAGGCGTTTGATGGGGGCGCGTAAGCAACCACGGCGACGGTGCCGTAGGGTGGGCAAAGCGACTTGTCCGCCGTAGCTCGAAGAGCGAAGGCGGAAGCGTGCCCACCAATTCTTTCCATCGCGGCAAATCGTGGGCACGGGCTCCGCGCCTTTGCCCACCCTACGAGAGCCGTGCCTAAACCGCCTTCACCCGTACCCTCAACCCATCCCGCGGCTTCGGGATCGGCCACATCTGCCATTCCGGCTTGTAGCCCGGCTCCAGCGACACCTCGATGTTCTGCAAAAAGTGCCGGGCAAAGCACTTTGCCTGCATGTAGGCGAAGTGCAGGCCGAGGCACATATGCGCGCCGCCGCCGAACGGCACCCAGGCGAAGCGGTGGCGGTTGCGCTGGGCGTCCTCGGTGAAGCGCAAGGGGTCGAAGCGATCCGGCTCAGGCCAGATGTCCTTCATGTGATGCGTATAGAGTGGATTGATGCCGACCGCGGTGCCGGCGGGAATCGTAAATCCCTTGAAGGCGAAATCGCGCATCGCGCGGCGCGGCATCGAGGGTACCGGCGGCTTGATCCGCAGCGCCTCCTTGAAGGCCATCTCCGACAGCGGCATCTTTTCGAGATCGTCGAAGCTGCTGGGTGCACCGGGAGCAAGCCCGAGCGCCTGAACTTCCGCGCGCAGCCGGTCCTGCCAGTCCGGATTGGCGGCGAGCTCGCCGATGAAGGACGTCAGCGACGAGGTCAGCGTGTCGTGCGCCGCCATCATCAGGAAGCTCATATGGTCGATGATGTCCTGCTCGGACAGCAGCGCGCCATCCTCATGGGTGGCGCGGCACAGATGCGAGAACAGATCATCGCCGCCGTGATTGCCGCGCCGGAGCGGGATCTGCTCGCGGAAATAGGCGACGATGCGCTTGCGTCCCCTCACGCCGGCGGCCATCTGCGTGCCGGGCAGGGGACGACGGATCGGCGCGACGGCGGCCGCGACCATGTCGACGAAGGCGCGGTTGATCTCGTCGACCTCCGGCCCGATATCGGCGCCGAGGAACGACGCTGCGGCGAGATCGAGCGTGAGCTGCTTCATCGCCGGATAAAGCTGCATCTCGCCGGGTTTGGCCTTCCACTGCGCGACGCGCGCGGCGATGCCGCGGTCGAGATCGCTGAGATAGGATTTCATCGGCCCGGACTTGAACGCAACCGACAGCGCCTTGCGATGCAGCCGGTGCTCGTCGAAATCGAGCAGCATCAGCCCGCGCGGAAACAGCAGGCCGAGCACCTTGTTCCAGCCGTGCGTGGAGGAAAACAGCTTTTGCTGGTCGAACAGCACGAGCTCGTTGGCCTCGGGCCCGAGCAGCACGACATTGGTCTCGCCGAAAATGTGGGTGCGGTAGACCGGGCCGTATTTGGCGCCGTTCGCTTCGATATGCCCCTTGGGATCGGCGAGCACCTGAAAGGTCTTGCCGATGATCGGCCAGCCCTCGTCGCCGGGGATGTGCGTTAGCTCGTTGCGCTTGGGGGCGGTGAAGCCGAGCGCAGGCGCGGCGACATTCTGCATCGACATGACGATTGCTCCGGTTGGCTGACCGAACGGCGCGCGAGCACGGCATCACTGCGGCCCGCGCCGGCTGACCGGGTCAGCATAGCACAGGCCGGTATGTCTTTCTTGTGAACGTCGTTACAAGCGCAATCCCAACGGGGCCCTATCGCTTCGCCGCTTCCTTCTGCAGATCCGGCGCATTGACGGCGGGAATGGCGACGCGGCCGGGGCCGGTCACCTTCAGCGCCTCGGCGGCCTTCTCGTTCTGCATGATCTTGGCCATCACGGCCTGGCCCGCGCGCTCGAAGATCGCGCGATTCTCGATCACGAATTTTTGCGACCTGCGCAGGCCGTCGGTGTAGCCGTTGATCTCCGGCACCACATAGCGCGCCACCATGTCCCAGCTCCGGCGCGTCGCTTCCGGATTGGCCCAGTCGTGCACGAAGCCGATGACGGCGCCGACGCCGCCGGACACGTCCATCACGTTCTTGATGGTTTTGACGAGATCGTCGGGCGTGCCGATAGTGGAGGCCGCGCCTTCGACGAAGGCGGTCTTGTCCACGGCCTCGTCCGGTGAGGAGAACGCGGTCAGGCCCGGCCGTTGCAGCGTGCCGACATTATATTCGTTGTGCCAGCGCATCAGCCCGGCGCCGGCCTCCTTGCGAGCCTGCTCGCGCGTCTCGGCGATGTGGAAGCTCAAGAGCACGCGCCAGTCGGCGCGGTTGACCGTGGTGCCGTGCTTTTTGGCGGCATCCTCGGCGAACTGCCATTGTTGCTGCAGCGACATCAGACCCTGCGTCGTCATCGATCCCAGCGAGATGATGCCGATGCCATATTTGCCGGCGAGCGTCATGCCCGACGGCGAGATCTGCGAGGCCACCACGAACGGCATCTCTTCCTGCAGAGGCAGGATCTGGAGCGCGGCGTCGTTCATGGTGAACCAGTCGCTCTTCGCCGTGACGCGCTCGCCGTTGAAGAGCCGGCGGATCACGCCGATCGCCTCGTCCTGACGGTCGCGCTGTGTCATCGGATCGATGCCGAGTGTATGCGCGTCGGACGCGAGCGCGCCGGGACCGGAGCCGAAGATGGCGCGGCCGCCGGTCATGTGGTCGAGCTGCACCATGCGCTGGGCGACGTTGAAGGGATGGTGATAGGGCAGCGACACCACGCCGGTGCCGAGCTTGATCCGCTTGGTGCGCTCGCCGGCCGCGGCCAAAAACATTTCGGGCGAGGCGATCATCTCCCAGCCGGAGGAATGGTGCTCGCCGCACCAGAACTCGTCATAACCGAGCGCATCGAGCTGCTCGACCAGATCGAGATCGCGCCGGAACTGGAGCATCGGATGCTCCCCGATCGGGTGATGCGGGGCAAGAAAGGCTCCGAACTTCAGGCGCGCCATGGCGGTTTCTCCGGCTGGATTTTTTGTTTGTTGAGGCCGCAAGGCTACGTGCTGGAGGCATTGAACGCAATCGCGCGATGTCCCGCGCGGCGGAATGCAGGCATGCGTGAAGGCGAGGCGAAGTGTCTCGTCTCCCTCTCCCCGTTCTTACGGGGAGAGGGCGGGGTGAGGGGCTTCTCTCCGCAGATGAGATAACCGTGAGACCTGTACCCCCTCACCCGGAATCCGCGCTACGCGCGCATTCCGACCTCTCCCCGCAAGTGGGGAGAGGTAAGAGAAATCACCGCGTCATCCTGTTCCACGCATCCAGGCCGGCGATCTTGTACGCCTCTGCCAGTGTCGGATAGTTGAACGTGTTCTGGATGAAATAGTCGATGGTGCCTTTGAGGTTCAGCACGGCCTGGCCGATATGGATCAGCTCGGTGGCGCCCTCGCCGAGGATGTGCACGCCGAGCAGACGGCGTGTCTTGGTCGAGAAGATCATCTTCATCATGCCGCTGTTCAGCCCCATGATGTGACCGCGCGAGGTCTCGCGAAAGCGCGCGATGCCGACCTCGTAGGGAATGCCGCGCGTGCGCACCTCTTCCTCCGTGAGCCCCGCGGTCGAGATCTCCGGCACGGAATAAATGCCGTAGGGAAAGAATTCCGGCGGCGCCATCGGCTCCATGCCGAGCGCGTGGCAGGCTGCGACCCGGCCCTGCTCCATCGAGGTAGAAGCCAAGCTCGGAAAGCCGATCACGTCGCCGGCCGCGTAGATATGCGGCACGCTGGTCTGCAGCGTCACGGGATCGACTGAGATGCGGCCGCGATGGTCGACGACGATGCCGGCGGCCTCTAGGTTGAGCCGGTCGGTGGCGCCGACACGCCCCGCCGCGAACAGCAGCATTTCCGTGGTGACGTGCCGTCCGTCCGCCAGATGCGTGACGATGCTGCCCTGCGCGGTCTTCTCGATCGAGTTGACCTTGGCCCCTAACCGCAGCGCGACGTTGCGGTCGCGCAGCTCGTGCATGAACTCGTCGATCAATTCCTTGTCGATGAAATCGAGGAAGGTCGGCCGCGGCTCGATCAGCGTGACGGGCACGTCGAGCGCGCTGAAGATGGTGGCGTATTCGATGCCGATCACGCCGGCGCCGATCACAGCCAAGCTGCGCGGCAGTTTTGGCAGCTCGATGATCTCGTCGCTGTCGAGCACGGTGGTGCCGTCGAACGGCACATAGTCGGGGCGGAACGGGCGCGTGCCGCAGGCGATCAGGATGAAGGCGGCAGACACCACCTTCACCTCGCCGATGGGGCTGGTGATCTCGACCTCGTGCGGCGAGACCAGGCGCGCCTCGCCATTGGCGGTGCGCACCAGATTGCGGCTGAACTGATGCTCCAGCACTTCGACCTCGTGGTCGAGCGTCTTCTGCAGCCGGGTCATCAGATCGCTGGCCACGATGTCCTGCTTCACCCGGTAGGAGCGGCCGTAGAAGCCGCGCTCGCGCCAGCCGGACAGGTTCAGCACGGTTTCGCGCAGGGTTTTTGAGGGGATGGTGCCGGTGTGAACGGAGACGCCGCCGACCCGCCGGCCCTTCTCCACCACCAGCACGGCCTTGCCGAGCTTGGCACATTGCACCGCGGCCCGCCGCCCCGACGGGCCCGAGCCGATCACCACCATGTCGTAATCGTACATCCGGAAGACTTCCGAGCCCGCAAAACCAGCAGGAATTCCCATGCAGCAATCGGGCCAAAGCGGCAAGTCCTACCTCGGAGGTAATCGCGCGGATGACGCCGATCTGCCAACGTCGTGCGCAAATAAATTCCGGAAGGGCCGCGCGCCGTTGCATCAAACGGTCACAAAACAAGTCGATTCGACCCGCCGCTGGTGGGTGCTGACGACCGTCGTCGCCGCACAGTTCATGTTTGGCGTCGACGCTTTCATCGTGAACGTTGCCATCCCCACGCTTGCAGTCGATCTCCATGCGACGCCGGCGCAGATCGAATCCGTCATCGCGATCTATCTGATCGCCTACGCCACGCTGGTGGTCACCGGCGGCCGGCTCGGCGACATCCATGGCACCAGGAACGTCTTCCTGGCCGGTGTGCTCGGCTTCACGGCGACCTCGCTGTGGTGTGGGCTGGCACAATCCGGTGTCGAGTTGATCATCGCGCGGCTGGCGCAGGGCGCGGCCGCCGCGCTGATGGTGCCGCAGGTGCTGGCGACCTTGCATCTGCTCTTCACCGACGACTCGCGCGGCCGCGCTTTCGCCATTTACGGCATCGTACTCGGGCTTGCGGGTGCCGCTGGCTTCCTGCTCGGCGGGCTCCTCGTCACGCTCGATCTTGCCGGCACCGGCTGGCGCGCGGTGTTCTTCGTCAACGTTCCTTTCGGCCTCTTTATCGCCGCTGCCGCGTGGCGCATCATGCCGTCGGTGCCGCGCCGGGCCGGCACCAGGCTCGACATCAAGGGTAGTGTGGTCCTGTTCGCGGGATTGTTGTGCCTGATCGGACCACTGCTGTTCGGTCACGATGTCGGCTGGGCGCCGTGGCTGTGGGCGGTGATGGCGATCGGCGGTGTGATCCTTTGGGCATTCCTGAAGCTCGAATTTGCCGTTGCGCGCGCCGGCGGCATGCCGCTGATCGATCTGACGCTGCTGGCGGACACGGCCTTCCTGCGCGGGCTTGGCGCCGCCTTCTTTTTCTTTGTCGCTAACCTCTCATTCTATCTGGTCATGACACTGTTCATGCAGCGCGGCCTGAAGATCCCGCCGCTCGCAGCCGGCATGGCCTGCATTCCACTCGCAATCGCATTCGTCGTGGCCTCGCGCCACAGCGGCGCACGCGCACGGCACCGCGGCACAAAAGTGTTGATTGAAGGCTGCGCGCTTCAGATCGCAGGTCTCGGCGCGCTTGCGCTTCTGGCGCTCTATGTCGATGCGCCGACGCCGCTCGCGCTTGCGCTGACCATGAGCATCTTCGGCTACGGCCAGGGCCTGGTGATGGCGCCGTTGTCCGGTGCAGTGCTCTCGACGGTCAAACCTGTTGCCGCGGGCTCGGCCTCCGGCATGTACGGCACCACGGCGCAGATCGGAAATGCGGCCGGAGTGGCCGCAATCGGCGCGGTGTTCTTCGCGGTGGAAGCGTTGCAATCAGCGCGCGCAGGATTCCTCGTCTCGCTCGGGCTGTTTGCGGCGTTAATCATGATCTGCGCCGCATTTCTGTCGTGGATGCGCCGCGCATCTGCACGAAGTTGAGGCACTGCGGTTAATACGTGCGGATTTCTGCGGATTTTTGCGTGATTTCGGGTGATTGACAGCGCACGGTCTTTTTATTTTGCACTGCAGCAACTATTTGGTTTGGGTGGACGTTGATCGTCGCCTGCCAGGAGTTGCCGTGTCGCTCGCCAAAAATCTTGATCTGTTGCGACAGCTGCCAAAGCTGAATGGCCTGCGCCTGACCGAGTTCGGTGGGAGCGCGGATGCATCCAGTCCGTTGCAGGAAGTCACGGGCTTCGGCGACAATCCCGGCAATCTTCGCATGTTCGCGTTCGTGCCGGAGCAATTGCAGAAGCCGCGCGCGCTCGTCGTCGTGCTGCATGGGTGCGGCCAGACCGCAGCGGCTTACGATCTCGGCGCTGGCTGGTCGACGCTCGCGCGGCATTACGGTTTTGCGCTGGTGATGCCCGAGCAGCAGCGCGCCAACAACGGCAACACCTGCTTCAACTGGTTCAATCCGGAAGACACCGCGCGGGACAGCGGCGAGGCGAGCTCGATCCGCGAGATGATCGCGCATATGGTTCAGGCGCATCGCATCGATCCCAGGCGTATCTTCATCACGGGCCTGTCCGCCGGCGGCGGCATGACGTCGGTGATGCTCGCGACCTATCCGGAGGTGTTTTCAGGCGGTGCGATCATCGCAGGACTTCCTTACGGCATCGCCTCGAATTTGCGCGAGGCGCTGGACGGCATGTTTCATTCGCCGCAGCGGCCCGATCGCGAGCTCGGCGATTTCGTCCGGCGGGCGTCGAACCATCGCGGATCCTGGCCCAAGGTTTCAGTGTGGCACGGCAGCGCCGACCGCACCGTCAATCCCGGCAATGCCAACGAGATCGTCAAGCAGTGGCTCGACCTGCATGACCTGCCGGCGGTGCCGATGGCGGAGACCAATGTCGACGGCTATCCGCGCCAGGCCTGGTGGAACAAGAACGGCGAAACGCTGGTCGAGTCCTACACCATCACCGACATGGCGCACGGTACGCCACTCGGCCTTGCTGACAACGACCAGCGTTACGGCGTCGAAGGCGCGTTCCTGATCGAGGCCGGCATTTCCTCGTCCTATCACATCGCACAGTTCTTCGGCCTGACCGGCTGGATTCCGGACGCGGCGAAGAAGGCGGAAACAAAGTCAGCGCCGCAGCCGGCGCGCTCACCCGCGCCGCATCTCGCCCGTTCGATCCGCTCCGCCGTCGCCGACGAGCCGCCCGCGCCGAAGCAGGAGGCCCGCGGCTTCGACCTCGGCCAGATCATCACCCGCGCGCTGACCGCCGCGGGCTTGATGAAGTAAGTCAGGCCGTCGCGTCGATCATCTCGATCGGCGTCACCGTCACCTCGCCGCCGGCGACCTTCCGCGTCATCTCCTGATATTGCTTGAAGAACTCGCGCGATTGCAGCGCCTTCTGCGTGGCATCGTCGGCGACGCTGGCGAGGTGGAAATACTGGCCGTCGTCGCGGTTCTTCAGGCAGCGATAGCTGAGCCGGCCCTTCAGCTCCGGATCGGTGTCGATCGCCTTGATGAAGCGGCCGATCTCCCGGTGCCATTCGTCGGTCGTGCCGTTCCTGAATTCGTATCGGATCATGAAGTGCTTCATGTGACGCTCCCTGTTCGTCATGTGCGTCATCATCTGCGCCTTGGGAGCGATCCTGCAAGTATGGACAAAATTGATAGTATGGACTTTTTCGCTGTCGCTCCTATCCTCGTGTCCTGCCCGGCTAACGCGTGGAGGAGACGACATGGCGAAGGCAACAGCGGCCCCGGCTCGTAGCTGTCCCGTCGCGGCTTTTCAAAAAATGATCAGCGGCAAGTACAAGCTGCGTATCGTCTGGGATCTCAAGGACGGCCCGCGCCGCTACGGTGAAATTCGCAGCGGCCTGCTGCGCGGCACCGCCGGCAGCGCCGAGATCACCCCGCGCGTGCTCAGCCGCGAATTGAAGGCGCTGACGGCGAGCGGCCTGATCGACCGCAAGGATTTTGGCGAGGTGCCGCCCAAGGTCGAGTATCGCCTGACGCGGAAAGGGAAGAGCTTTGTGCCCGTCGTCGCCGCGATCCGCGACTGGGGCGATCGTAATTTGAGCGAACCGGCGGCGCTCGCGGACGCCGCCGAATAGCGCATGATCCGGAAAAGTGTGAAGCGGTTTTCCGATCAGATCATGCGCAATCGAAAAAGGCTTACATCTCGCCGGTGATGAACGGGTTGGTCATCCGCTCCTGGCCGATGCTGGAGCCGGCGCCATGGCCGCAGATGAAGCCGACATCGTCGCCGAGCGGCAGCAGCTTGGTCTTGATCGAGTCGATCAGCGTGGCGTGACTGCCGCCGGGCAAATCGGTGCGGCCGACCGAGCCCGCGAACAGGACATCTCCGACATGGGCGAAGCGCAAGTCCTTGTTGAAGAAGACCACGCTGCCGGGCGAGTGGCCGGGGCAGTGCAGGATATCGAACGACAAGTCGCCAATCGAGACCGTGTCGCCCTCGTCGAGCCAGCGGTCCGGCTCGAAATTGCGCCCGCCGGTCATGCCGAAGCGCGCACCGCTCTCGACCACATTGTCGAGCAGGAACTTGTCCGAGACATGCGGGCCCTCGATCGGCACGTTGAGCGCATCGCGCAGTTCAGCGGCGCCGCCGACATGGTCGATATGGCCGTGGGTCAGCCAGATCTTCTCGACGGTGACGCCGGTCTGCTTGATCGCCTCCAGGATCTTCGGCACGTCGCCGCCGGGATCGATCACAACGGCCTTCTTGGTCGGCTCGTCCCAGATGATGGTGCAGTTCTGCTCGAACAGCGTCACGGGGACGATGATCGCGCCGGCCTTGGATTGCGAGGAGTCCTGGGTGTCATTTTGCTCGGTCATGGCGCCACAATGCCGATTTTTGGCCTATGGCCAAGCAAAAGATTCGTGCGCAAGAACAGGAACAAGAACAGGAACGGCCCCGGGAACGGCCGTTTCGCGCAGACTGTTCCCGGGCGCTGCTACTACCGTGTGATCTGCGCCTTCAATGTCTCCCGGACGACCCCGTCGAAGGACGACGTCTTGGGAGACTTCACGGCCTGCTCGGCGATGTACTTGTCGCGCTTGCCGACCAGCGCGGCGAGCTTCTCGTTCAGCGCTTTGCGCTGCTCGATCTGCTTCGAAACCTCGGCCTCGCGCTGCTCGGGTTTCATGACGCGCAGGTTCTCCGGCAGGTCGGCGTCCTTGACGGAGGTGACGCTGGTGGTGCCCCTGGCGGCATCGGCGACGAGATCGCCGCCGCCGGTGACGGCTTCCGAGGTCGATGCGGACCGCTTGCTGATATAGCTCGCCATGTCGGTGGCGGTTGCCGGCGCCGCCTTCGCGATGCTGGCCGATTGCTGCATCTTCAACTCGGTATGTTTCTGCCGCTCGCGCGGGCCGTAGGGGATCACCGTGCCGTTGAGCTGCTGCTGCAGGATGATGATGTCCTGGTCGTACGGCGTCTCGATGATCACGACCTGCCCGCCATCCTGCGGAATCGGGATGAAGCGGCCGTTGCCGATCTGCGCGATGTCACGCCAGACACGCTCGGTATCGCGGGCATCGCCGGCGAGCACGGCATTGATGATGATGTCCTTTTGCCGGGCGACCGCGAGCGTCCTCGGATATTTGGTGTCCTGCGCGTAATCCATGTGCGGCGGCGCGTCGCCGACCAGGAACACGATGTGCCTGGTGTCGCTGCCCGGCGTCCATTGCAGCTTGTTGACGGCGACGTCGAGCGCCTCGTTGACGCTTTCGGGCCAGTCGCCGCCGCCGCGCGCCTTCAGCTCCAGCAGATTGGCGTAGAGATCCTGGATGTCGCGGGTCAGCTCGATCTTCGACGTCACGTAATCGTCGCCGATGTCGCGATAGGCGACGAGGCCCATGCGGATGTCGGCATCCGGATTGGAGTCGACGATCGTGGTGGCGATCGACCAGATCTTGCGCTTGGCACCTTCGATCAGGCGCGCCATCGAGCCGGTGGTATCGAGCACGAAGGCGACTTCGACGGTCGGACGGGCGTAGGCGGGAGATAATCCGGCCGAGAGTGGCAGGGTGGCGAGAGCGAAGGCGAGCGAGCACAGTGTGATGCGTGACCTCATGGGTCCCTCCAGTGGTTTCGTCCCTCGGAACCAAGGTTCCATCGGCATCGCGGTGGGCTGAAGCCGGAACGAAGGCGGCACTGGCGCGAAATTGCGGCGTTTCCCCGAGGAACCCGGGACATGCGGATCCGGACGACATATGCGTGCGCCGCACGCGTCACATCGCCGTCCCAAAGCCCTGTTCGTCTGAACCCTTCTTTTGAACCCTTGGCGCGATTCCGCGTTGCTTTCCGCGCGAAGTACATTCGGGGGACGATCTTGGCTCAGAGCGATGAAAACTGGTGGCGGTACGGCATTTTTTATCAGGTCTATCCGCGCTCCTTTCAGGACAGCGACGGTGACGGCGTCGGCGATCTCGCCGGCATTTTGCGGCGGCTGCCTTATGTGAAATCGCTCGGGGTCGACGCGATCTGGCTGTCGCCGATCTTCCCCTCGCCGATGGCCGATTTCGGTTACGACATCTCCGACTATACCGGCATCGATCCGCTGTTCGGCACGATGGACGATTTCGATGCGCTGCTCAGTGCCGCGCATGATAACGGCCTCAAGCTGATCCTCGATCTCGTGCCGAACCACACATCAAGCCAGCATCCCTGGTTCGTCGAGAGCCGCTCCTCGCGCGACAATCCCAAGCGCGACTGGTACGTCTGGCGCGATCCCGCCGCCGATGGCGGCGCCCCGAACAACTGGCTGTCCGAGTTCGGCGGCAGCGCGTGGGCTTTCGACGAAACCACGGGTCAATATTACTATCACGCCTTCCTCGCCCAGCAGCCGGACCTCAACTGGCGCAATCCCGACGTGCGTGCCGCGATCTATGACGTGATGCGGTTCTGGCTGGAGAAGGGCGTCGACGGCTTTCGCGTCGACGTGATCTGGCACCTGATCAAGGACGTGGAATTCCGCGACAATCCGCCCAACCCGCATTATGTCGAGGGCCGGCCGCCAAACGAAAAGATCCTGACCCAATATTCCACCGACCAAATGGAGGTGCATGGCGTCATCGCCGAGATGCGGCGCGTCACCGATGCGTATGCGGCGCGCGTGCTGATCGGCGAGATCTATCTGCCGCTGCATCGGCTGATGGCCTATTACGGCAACGATCTCACCGGCGCGCAGATGCCGTTCAATTTCGCGCTGCTCTCGACCTTCTGGAGCGCGCGCTCGATCGAGACAATCGTCGACGA
>Ga0307510_10006890_pt1 | contig 13554 bp, 11 predicted proteins | sample 12_EM_MG_FD_207224 | JGI IMG/M metagenome (GOLD analysis project Ga0307510, IMG submission 207224) | Populus trichocarpa ectomycorrhiza microbial communities from riparian zone in the Pacific Northwest, United States - 12_EM | ecosystem: Host-associated > Plants > Roots > Unclassified | place... | reverse complement strand
ACCCTAGCGCGAGCCCGTCGAGTAGCACTCCTAAATGCGTCGGTTAATAGCTAAAGTAAACACGATATAATCAAGCGTGCTTCGCGTTGATCGGAATTTCGGCCTGGTATTTGCGACGGGAAGAGACGGCGCGATGCACTTGGCGGATCCTGGACCCCGCGCCCCAAATGTGTCTTCTTTCTTCTTTCGTACAGGAGCGTGCCAGGAGGCGGTAGCCCCTGTCTCAATTTCTGTGCGCGCTCGAGGTCGCTCGAAGTCTCGAGACCGCCGCCTCCACCGAACCCCCTATCTTCCTAACTTCACACTGGCATCAGCCATCCTGGTCTGATAATCCTTTTTGGGTCACGGAATACTGACGGGCACTTGTTACCTTCACTGGGGCAACACAACCTGCCGCGGATGGTGAGGATTTGGTGTCGAAGACACCGTGAAAGTTGGAAGGAGAAATGACACGTTTCTATGTCTCAAAGGTACTTTAGCAACGGTGGATAATTAGCATTGGCCCTCGAAACTCAGTTTTTTTAGAATTGGAGCCCTTTCATTTTCGGGAGATACCGAGCGGATGATGAATCGCCCGCTAAAATGTGACTGGCTGAGATTTTATTGTCATTTCATTCAACATTCTCAGGCCAACCAAGAGCCACATTACAGTACGACTATTGCACTGTTGAATTTATATGGCCTGTCCCTAATACAATACCCTCGACAATCAATGCGAGCAACTCCTTCCCTAGTCCTACAACGTCCCCGGCTGTATAAACTTCTTCCGATGGGTCGTGCGTAACGGTGACGTCAGTGTTGGTAGTCCGTTGCAGTATTATGTTACCCCGTTGCACTTTCCAGAGCGCCCCCACCTCTTCGTTCGATAAACCATGCCAGTCGAGCTCAAGGGAAGCTGCCATTGCGGAGCAGTGGCTTTCACGGTCCAGTCAAGCACTCCAGTGCCATATCAGCTCTGCATGTGTTCCATCTGCCGAAAGGTGGGCGGTGTTGGTGGATCGATCAACATCGGAGGGCACGCGCACACACTCCAGATCACCAAGGGGAAAGAAGACATCTCGTGAGAATGACTTTCTGCTCTCTTCTGGCATGGCTGATGGCCTTTATGCCTTCATTCTCTCCTCGTGTATGTGTGCGTGGTTGTGGAGGACAGGATATACAAAGCCGTGTTGAATCGGGGCACGCCGGAGGAAACGCGGGCGTCGTCGGAGCGGCATTTTTGTTCGAAATGTTCGGCGATGCTCTGGCTATGGGACGAGAGCTGGTGTGTCGCACTTCCCTTGACATTGAACGATAGTTTTGATTCATATAGGCCGGAGCTGTTGCACCCTTTCGCATCTGCGATCGACGAGCCCGATCTGAAAGTGCCCGAAGAGATGGTGCGTGTCAATCGAAATCGGGAATTACATGCAGTTGATGCGAGAACGGAATCTATTTGTATAAGACGGTGCTCATGACGGGATCGGCACCGGCATATGTGCGCCTGCCTGACGGCAAGAAGAAGCTATTCGAGGAGTACCCAAAGGCATCTCTGGAAGAGTGGCATAAGAAGCACAACGAATATGTTGAGTAAACGACTTGGACTGAGAGATGTGAGATGTAGTATGAAAGATACTAGTCATGTAAGATAGAACGGGGTATTCCTGATTCCATTGGGCACAGCGTAATTTACCCCACAACTTGCATGTACATGAGACCCTGTCATAAGACTCATAAATCGGGGGATGCCACTGCAGAATTGCAGAATGCGGAGTCACGTTTCCGGGGGGACGCCATCTGCGGCGTGCGGATGCTTCTTCGGCGACGTCGATGTAGCACGGCCGGGCGGTAAGGAAAAGGACGGCTGACCTGCAAGGCATCCGGCGAGACTTTTGAGCAGGGCTAGGTGCGAGGGAAGATTGGCTGAGGATGAGTGGGTGCGGAGGAAGGGCGTGATCAGCTGTGAGCGAGCGTGTCAACGAAAAGCAAACTCGGAAGGTTGGGTATTGAACCGACCGCGGAGAGGTCATCTTTACAGATACCAGACCGTGGCAAACAACCATAGGTTGGCATTCCCATCATCCCGAAGTCGAACCAGGGATGCGGCAAGTGTGATACGCGTCGCGTCTTGTCAACAGAACTCCCTTCCGGCAATGACGCCACAGTGTTATGCATAATAAGTTGTGCTACTCATTGATGGGTAGCGTGGCCGAGTGGTCTAAGGCGCTGGATTTAAGTATCTACTTGACTCCCAGTGGGGAAAACCCGCGCGAGTTCGAACCTCGCCGCTACCACTTATTTCGCTTCTTTTTCACTGTGCCCACATGCCTCTGGCGGTAGAACGCAGATGTATGAATACATTGGCTCTTGTGGTCTGACTCCTGAGAAGGCTCGAAAGTAAAAATATCCTCTTCATCGCTTCAGGTTGAAATTCCAGTCAGCGATGTCCGATGAATCCCACACGCAGGAGAAAATCTTTATATGTTGGAGTTGCTGGCCCCCCGCCCCCAACTTTCTCGGTCGTCTGTTGTTACTTTTTTGAAGTCCGGCCACCCTACTAGTACGTCCCTCCCAAGTACAGAGTAATGGGAGATCTATCCCCTCAACACCCTTCGCGTGTTCTATCAAATTGGGTACCACTGGATCACTGCCTCGCTTCCGTCACTGCCGACCCATCGACGCTTAAGCCCGAGCCCAGGCCAAGCCATCGACCAGGGCACGGCTCCAAGTTTATGTAAGCTCTAGCCCTATGTCGTACGAAGCCAAGCCCAAGCCGGGGCTTTGAGCCGGGCCTTGTAAAACACTACTGTGACCCCAAGCAGGACATAATTCATAGGGCGAGAGCGGCCACAGCGTCTTGTGCATCCACTTGCGCAATGCTGTGGATGCACAAGATGCTGTGGGTGCTCTCGCCCTCGGTAGATTATTAGGGTGAGGTTGTGCTAAGTATGAAGTGTGGGATGTGTGGCGTCGGCGCATATGGTATTTTCAAAGTGAGGTGTTGTTTTCGATGAGTTACCTGCTTGTTTCTCTCTTCCTGTGTCCCTGTGTCGGGAGTGGTCTTCTGGTTGTCAAGATCATGGGACATAAGTCTCTCATCTGACGTACAGTACTAACAGTAGAGCCAAGCTTGATAGCCCTATACGTTTCGTTATCCAACAGTCTCTCAACCCAAAATGAATTTAACCTGAACCACCATCATTTCAATATTACCGGACTTGGATAACCACCGACCCACTTCTCTACTTTGACCTCACCGATACACCGAGCGTGAGCCCATACTTGTCAATCACAGTTATTGACCGCCGCATGATCACCCACACCGGCTGCGAGCCGAGCCGCAGGTTAATTCGTCTCATTTGTTTTGGCCCTCTTGGATTGACTTATTGGTGAGTCACTGTCGGGAGGTAAATGCAATTAGCAGCGCACGGGATAGAGGGGGGAGAGGAAAAGCATCTGTACCACTGGCGCTTCAACCCCCTAGTCCCGTCACACCCCGATAATAGTGTTACAACATCTCGGTCTCCTCTTCTTAATGCTAATGCATATGAAGTACGGCCTTCGATGTCCCGTACATGGATATCTGCACCTCGTTCAAGAAGAAGCCTTACGGCCCCGGGCCGACCGTTCCACGACGCAAGATGCAACGGAGACAAGAGGTCCTGCTCTTGTGCGTTAATATTAGCGCCATGATCAAGCAACCACTCCACGACGTCGCGATATCCCCAATGGGACACAACATGCAAGGGGGTCCAGCCAAACTTGTCTGGGAAATCCACTTTTGCGCCGTGCTTGATCAATAATTTTACTACTTCCAGTTTTCCCTCTTCGGACGCCATATACAATGCAGTTTTGTGCTCTGCATTCCGTTCATTGATATCCGCACCATTGTCAAGTAATGATTGCACAGCCTCAACATCCCCTTCCACAGAAGCGAGATGCAACGAAGTCTTCCAGAGACCCTCAGGGATATTTGGATTTTCGGCAATCCCGTCAGATGCCAATGCAGCGTCGGGAACCAAATTTCTTGGGTTTTCATCCAGAGGTGTCACATCCATTCCGTCCGAAAGGTCTATGGCTCCCATGTGATTTGCTAGGTACCTCGCGACTTGGTGGTTCCCGCTGACAAGTGCCACGTCTAAGGCGGTCTGATCTTTGCCATTTCGCGCGTTAACATCTGCGCCTGACTCGAGTAATAATTTCAATATGTCGAGATGTCCACCCTGCGCTGCTATGTGCCATGGAGTGGAACCATGAATATCTTGAGAATTGGGATTTGAACCAGATTGGACAAGCAAACGAACAACTTCAAGTTGCCCAGATGCCGTCGCCCGGTGTAAGGATGTCTGCTGGTTCTTGTCCCCTCTGTTAACGTCTGCGTGGAGTTCTATGAGCAATGTCACGACGCCGAGATGCCCGTTGGTCGATGCAAGATGTAAAGGAGTTGAGAAGTCGGTGCTTTGAGCATCTACAGCCGCGCCATTCTGGACTAAGAACCGTAACACATCCGAGTAACCAAAATTTGACGCAGACATCAACGAAGTCCAGCCATCTTGATCACAGGAGTCCACCACAGCACCGCTCTGGACCAACAGGCGTACGATATCGAGGTGACCATTTTCGGAAGCAAATATCAAAGGAGTCCAGTCTTCTTCATCACGGGAGTTCACTGCTGCGTCACACTGGATCAACAACCGCGCGATTTCGAGGTGGCCCTGATGCGAAGCAGACATCAGCGGAGTCCAGCCCTCATTGTCTGGGGTATCCACGGCTGCGCCGCTCTGGATCAACAACTGCGCGATTTCGAGGTGGCCCTGATGCGAAGCAGACTTCAGTGGAGTCCAGCCTTTATTGTTTGGGGTATCCACGGCTGCGCCGCTCTGGATCAACAACTGCGCGATTTCGAGGTGGCCCTGATGCGAAGCAGACTTCAGTGGAGTCCAGCCTTTATTGTTTGTATCCACGGCTGCGCCGCTCTGGATCAACAACTGCGCGATTTCGAGGTGGCCCTGATGCGAAGCAGACATCAGTGGAGTCCAGCCTTTATTGTTTGGGGTATCCACGGCTGCGCCGCTCTGGACCAACAACCGTGCGATTTCGAGGTGGCCATGAGACGAAGCAGACTTCAGTGGAGTCCAGCCTTTATTGTCTGGGGTATCCACGGCTGCGCCACTCTGGATCAACAACCGCGCGATTTCGAGGTGGCCCTGTTGCGAAGCAGACATCAGTGGAGTCCAGCCTTTATTGTCTGGGGTATCCACGGCTGCGCCGCTCTGGATCAACAACCGCGCGATTTCGAGGTGGCCCAGATGCGAAGCAAACTTCAGTGGAGTCCAGCCTATATTGTCTGGGGTATCCACGGCTGCGCCGCTCTGGATCAACAACCGCACAATTTCCAGAACGCCCCGATTCGAAGCAGATCTCAGTGGTGTTACAGCGTTAATATTTGGGGTATCCACAGCTGCGCCGTGTTGTAGTAGTACCTGCATGATCTCGAGTTCCCCTTCACGAGCTGCCACATGTAATGGTGCGTCGCCCGTGTCGCCAACTGCCAGGTTGACATCTGCATGGTATTCGAGTAACAACTGAACAGTGTCGCGACGACCATTTTCTATTGCCCGATACATTGCGGTGTTCGTGTTTGCATCCATGGCGTTGACGTCCGCACCATGCTCAAGGAGCAACAGCGCAATCTCCACGTTTTTCTTCACAAGCGCAGCATTCACCACCGAACCGTGGTTCCCCCCTATCGCATTAATGTCGCCCGGATGTTTGGCGATCAGATGTTCAACAAGGTTACGGAATCCACAAAGCGTCGCATAATACAACGGGACAGCCTCTGGGAGTGGTGGATGATCCTCGAACATGTGTTGCCGGAAAGGATAGTCAATGTCGTATATCCAAATCCACGTCGCAAATGATGGGTTGTCTAGATCAAAAAGAAGTTTCATAGCATCCTGGATCCTCGATGATACATTCTCGAATCGGGCGTGGTGCACCCAGTGCTGAGCAGCGTACTGCGCAAATGGATACTCCTTAATGCTATTTTTGTCGACACGGTCACTGAGATGGAGAAGGACACTGAGGGATGTCTGCGCAAGTATGGCGTGTGCAGAATGGGGGTAAACATGGAAGCCGGAAAGGTCTTCTGTTGAGTTAGCCAGTCGATCCGACGTCAAGAATTCCTTGACAGAAAAATGGGAAAATTGAACAACTGGACACCCATCCACATTGACCACCGCAATAAGACTAGAACATGCAGAAAGCACAGCTTCTTGCGCGTCCTCCAACGTCCAATCCACGTGATATCGGGGGAGCTGTCCGCTGTCGAAGCGAATTGCAAGAAGCTCTGCAAGTTCGTCGACATGAAGTGGGCGGATGGCAACCGTGAGGCACTGGAACAACCGGTGGGCAAATTCTCGTTTCTCCTTCTCAATCCCGTGTAAAGTCCGTTCATATGTTTCGTCCAACGACTTGGGCAAGTCATTCAGAGCATGACAAATAAATGTTGGGAGACAGCGACGCAATGTTTCCAGTTGACAATAAACCCATCTAAACCTGCATACTCAGCGAGTCAGCATCAGGAAGCATCCCGGGTTATTGCCATAGTAATTACTCACATTCCATCTGCCTTTGCCGATAGCGTGTCGATGACCAATTGCTTATCCTCGGGCCTCCATCTCCGCATCTTCCCGTCCGAATGAACGACATTGCTAATATAATCAAGGATATCTTGCTTTTGTCCATTTTCGTCGTGGAGGGACATATGGAGAGACGTGAGAGGTTCCAGAAAGGTTCGGATGTCAATCTCTGGTCGACTTGTAACACAGATACGTAGATTTGGATGTTTCAGACCAATGATCTTCTCCAAGAATTTCAGGACTTTTTCCCGTGCAGTCGGAAATCCAGATGTATTGGGACACTCGTCTATCCCGTCCAGAATGATATACCTCATCGGTGCGTCAGGCAAGATGATAATTTCCTTCAGACATTCAGCGAGTGCTTCATCGTCAGGTTGCTGCGATCCAGCATTGTTCGCCGAATACAGATCAGAAAGAATGTGGTAACAGGGATCGGATTTGGCACAGAACTGGGAAAGAAGGGAAGTGAGGAGGCCTCGGATGCTTTGCTTCGCAATGTCTTTAAAATCAAAGTAGTAGTAACCCATCAGGGCCAGTCCGCGATCGCATTTCGTCTTGATTTCGTTAATAATGCTCGAGCTAGTTGGTGGTATGAATACGCCGAGAAAATGCGACTTGTTTTGGTGACACATACCAAAGGACACTCTTTCCGGATCCCGCTTCAGGTCCGGACGCCAGGTGGACATCAGGAGGAATGGCTGGTTGGAGATGGGAGAAAGACGTACGCTTCCCGTGGATCCATAACAGGGATCCCGTTGTTTTCCATCCCTCGAGGGTGATACCTCGGGTGAACCATTCCGCGGTGCCATCATGATGAGAATCACGAGCAATATTGTGGTTTTTCGACGGGTCTGGAGGGGAGAGCCAACTCCGAATATCCCTCTGCAACTGGTCACCTATCGTCCATCCTCAGCCCCAACTCCAACAACCACTGGCAAGAGTGGTAGTAAACACTGACGCTTCATCTTGTTCATCTCATTTGTCATATTTTGCATTGTTACTAGAAGCCGCTGTCAGTCTCACAGCCACCGGTCCTAAGCCGAACGTACCAAGGACCTGTCGTATATCGTCCATCGATGTCCCACCATCTACTCGAACAAGCATCCAGTCAGCCATCGAGAGGAAGCAAAGAAACGCTTGCATACCGCCCATCATGAGCTTCATGTTGCTCACAAGACCATGAACAATTTGAAGCGTCTCGACCCCAGTCATGCGGGCCTCATCGACAGTGAGTCGGTCCAGTCTATGGAGTACATCCTCGATCTCGCTCTCTCCCAACAGTTTCTTTGCAAACTTCTCTGAGACGACATCACAAACAAGGTACAAATATACAATGTAGAACCACTCACTGAGTCGTCCCTGCTTGATCTGCTTTGTTGCCAGCGAAAGCACGGACAAGACTTCGACCATGATTTTTGTGATTATGCCAGACATCGAAGGGGAGAAAGTGATCTCGGTAAGAATTCGTAAACGATTGAGGAAATTCGCGATGCATTCGAACAAGTCAACCAGGGCATCGTAACTTGCACTGATTCCAATAGCAGCCTGGAATACCGAGGTATTACAGGGACATGTCGAAGAAGGTAATGGGTATACGCACGGTGAGGAGGATATCGACCCCAACGAGGATTGCCTTTGTAGGTTGGAAGGGCACCTCAATATCAAATCATAAGGATACGATCAGACAAGATGAGACAGTTCTACGGGCCTTACCATTGAGCTGGCCTCACCAAGGATGCCAGAGACGGTGTGGAGGACTTGTACCACTGGTTTGAGACAGTTGATCAATTTTCGATTTCCGTCACGGTATGCCTGGAACTGCTTGGCTTTGTCTTCAAGGAGGTCGAAGATGCGTTCGGGAGAGTCAGAATTCTGGAGTGATTGGGCGAAGGGATGTGTGGCGAGGTCTATGGTTGTTTGTTTGGCATAGTCGGACAAGGCGACATCAAAAATGGATTGAAAGTTTGAAGCGGAGGAGGACGGTGTGGAAGACATGGTAAGACGAGATGGTTTGGTGATGAAGGATGAAAGCGATAATTGGGCGTAAGGGCATTTTTGCTCGTTTAACTAGATATGGAAGCGGCTCTTTTTTTTTTTTTTGGAATTCGTGTTTATTGTCCCTGACTGAGCAATAAGACATATATCCACATCTGTCCTTGTAACTACTGTGTAATCATTCTAGACATGGTACAGTAAAAAGGGTTAGGTAAAGGGGATGAGTAAAGTATGGGCGTTAAATGCGGTAAAAAAAGGGGACGGTGACAAGAGAAAAAAGGGGGGGCCAGCGCCGAGCTGCTTACTCACCAGCAAATCACGGCGGGTCAGGCCTATGGGGTTTGGGTGGCGACGTCCCCCATCTTCTGTGCCAAAGATGTAGCTCAAAGAATTGTTGCGGAGATGGCGTCGGCGAGGAGCGAAGCTCGCGACAGTGAAGGAGGATGTGTTCGACGGAATGGAAGCTTCCGCAATGGCATGTAGTATTGTCGTCTGCTGATGGGCGGAAAATGGTGGAGTAATCACCACTGAAGCAGTGTCGGTGATGGAAAGGCTCGCCGGCTCGGTGTCAAAGTGTTTAGCCAGGTTGATTACCGCGCTGGTAACCAAAGAAGGGGTTTCTCTGGATAAACTCAACTCAACTAAAAGTCAGGTTGATCTCACTATAGCTTTAAGAGAGTTGCAGGTATGACAAGCCCGACCACTTGAACAAGGCTCACTACGTGAGATATTGTTGTTGAGCACGTGCCGTAATGACGCTGTTGGTTTGCCCACTGTACGGTCCACAACGTGCCTTTGCCGTAAGCTAAATCGGTGGTGAGAGTGCTGATGGTATAGACATATCGACCTTTGTGGCCTGACTCCCGAGAAGGCTCGAAGGTTAAAATGTCCAATCTCTCGAAGCTTTTCCCCTCTCCTTCGCCCGTGCTGATTGACGGTGGTTTGGTGTGTCTTTATGCTTTTATTGTCTTCGTGAATAAGACTGACGGCTGACGGTGATGTTCGTCGTCCTTAGGGAATGATGCTTACAGACGTGTTCAAAGTCAATTTGGCGACATCTCTTTGGTCCTCAGAAGCTCTGGTCAAGAGCCCTGAATCAGTTCTCGAGGCGCACCTCCTGTTTTTACAATCTGGGGCACGTCTGATCGAAGCCGCATCGTGAGTGACTCGCTATACTGCCTTGATCCTACCTATCCTTTACCATCTGTGATAGATATCAAGGTTCATTCAGCACCTATGCAAGAGCAGGAGCAGGTTACTCCCGAGACGATGCCACACGACTGATGCGCTCATCCGTCACTCTCGCCGCCGAAGCCCGCCAGCGATTCACAGCTGAGACACATGTCCCAATCGACGCCATCAAAATCGCGCTCTCGCTCGCTGCTTACGGCGGGTCCCTGACCCTGCCACATGAATTCGACGGCTACTACCCGCCGCCCTATGGCCCCAAGGCATATGTCCCCCAACCGGACCCCACAGGCCCAAACCGCAACGCATTCCGCGCGGAGGAGCGCGTGCAAGAGGCACAGTCTGAAGAAGTGCTTGCCGCATTCCATCTCGAGCGCCTGCGTGTATACGCCTCGGACAAGGAAACGTGGCACGCGGTCGACGCGCTCGCGTTTGAGACGATACCGCTCGCGCGCGAGGTAAGAGCTATCCGGCGGGCCGTTGCCGCGCTCGAGGATGAGCTCACTCCAGAGGAGCGCAAGCCGTGGTGGATCTGCACCGTCCATGCGGCTGGCGAGTTTCCCGAGGAACGCCCAGAGGGCGGCGGGCGACTAGGAGCCAAAGAAGTGCTCGCGTCGTACTTTAATACCGTTCCCACTTCCACTACCGATGGGCGTGACGAGAGCGTGCGCTACGCGGTGCCCGACGCGTTCGGTATCAATTGCACAGCAACGCTGCATGTTGCGAGCGCTGTCGCTGCCGCGAGCGATGTGCTTGCACAAACTGGCGCCGCCCGCGTTGGTGGTGGACCGCCCTGGCTCGTCCTCAAACCGAATGGCGGTCAGAAATATGATATGGATACACGTGAATGGGATAGACACGACAGCGAGATATGGTCACCAGGAGACGAGTGGGCCAGGCAAGTCGGGGACATCGTTCATGCGGCAGTTGCAAAGGGAGTTTGGGGCGGTATTCTTGTCGGGGGATGCTGTAAGACGGGACATGTAGAATTGCGTGCATTGTCGAAGGTATTGTAAGCCAAATTGTAGACACTTTGTGAACTAGATGAATGGTGTGAGAACGTATTTCGGTCAATGCCGGGTGTGCTGTGTGAGTCTTACACCTGGTGAATCAACACCGCAGGACCCGATACTAAGCCCTCGAACGACGTCAACGCAGGCGTTCGGCCTTAAAAACTCGACAACGGTGTGTATCTATGTATTCCTTCCCTAGTTCTGTGAAGGGGCAAAATCCCAAATAGCTCTGTTTTGGCGGTGGATGCTTTGGTGTAATCTGGGATGCTGATATCAACCTATGCACCCAGATTCTGTGACAGGCCCAGCATGTCTTCAAAACTTCCCTCTATTCTAAGTGCAACGGAGGAGGACATACAGCTCCTTCTCGCTGCACAATGCCACATTGGCACCAAGAACTGCGATAAGCAGATGGAGCCCTACGTCTGGAAGAGGCGGCAAGACGGTGCGTTTGTTTTGGTATCAGTCCTTCTGATACTCTCTCACGACAGTTTTTTTTTTTCGGTGCAGGTATCCACATTATTAACATTGGAAAGACATGGGAGAAGCTCGTCTTTGCCGCGCGGATCATTGCCGCCATCGAGAACCCCAACGACGTTTGCGTGATCTCCGCACGACCATACGGCCATCGCGCCGTCCTCAAATACGCCGCCAACACCGGCGCCCAAGCCATCGCAGGGCGCTTCACCCCAGGCTCGTTCACAAATTACATCACGCGCTCGTTCAAGGAGCCCCGACTGATCATCGTGACCGACCCGCGCGTCGACCACCAAGCGATCCGCGAGGCGTCCTACGTCAACATCCCCGTCATCGCCCTCGCGGACACGGACGCACCTCTCAAGTACGTCGACGTTGCGATCCCGACGAACAACAAGTCGCGTCATGCGATCGGTCTCATTTGGTGGCTCCTTGCGCGCGAGGTGCTCCGCCTCCGCGGTACCATCCCTCGCACCCCCGATGGCTGGAACGTCATGGTCGATATGTTCTTCTATCGTGACCCTGAAGAAGTCGAGAAGCAACAACAGGAGGAAGCGCAAGCCAAGGCGGCTGCCGCTGGTGAAGCCGATGCGGCGCAGGTCACCGAGTGGGACGTCGCCGCAGCACCGGCCGTCGGCGGCATCAACCCTGCACTTGCACAAGATGGTAAGTCACGGGTATGATATGGGGTTTGCCCCCCCTAATCTACGTTTACTTTAGGTGCCATCGATTGGGCTGCGGAAGCAACAGGTGGCAATGACTGGTCAGCAGAGCCTGCTGGTACTGGTGCTGCACCTACTTGGGATGCGGCACCACAGCAACCAACAGGTTGGGATTAAAAAGTCGGTAGTCGGTAGTGTTTCGGCTGCCCATGTATGAGTTACGATGAACTTGTCATACTCTTCCCCATATGTATCTTGCATGCACCCCTAGCCAACACGACCCCTTCCTCTTCTCACCAGGTTTGGAGGAACAAAGACGAAATCAGCATTGAATGTACAACGCTACTAAGTAGTAATAGTGACCGACTACAGTCATTGATAACAGGAAACGCGAATAACAGGAATAACTTAGCCAGCAGTCCCCAAAATCTGCAACTAGTACCATATCACTCCTCCCAGCCGACATCCCAAGTCCTTGCACTTCTGCGACCGACGACGACAGGTGCCCAATAATATTGCTTATACTTCATTGTCTCCCGGCGCTTACCAGCGCGAGGCATCAAGCACCGCAAGAGCTCTCCACGCTCGCGATCTGGGTCTGCAGCGGGATCGTAAAAGTACGACGGAGGAAGGGACTCGCCGGACGAGCGGACGCAGCCCAGGATCCGCGCGCTCACGGCCCAGGCGAGCGTGGTGGTCAGGACAGCTTGTGGGTATCCTGAGAGCGCCGGCGTCGTGCGTGTCAGCGTCGAGAGTGGAAGGGATGAGGCGCGTGAGAGGGCGAGGGCTTCGATAAGGATGCCTAGGAGCGCCGGGTGGGGACACTGTTGAGCATCGTCGTGGTCGTCCGTGTCGTTAGGAACGGTATCTGGATGGATGTCCGAGTCCTTCTTGTCGTTGTCCAGACTTGGATCAGTTGTTGGAGAGGTGCAGGCGGAGGAGGCAGACGCAGGGGTAGACGTGGATGTGAGAGCGGAGGAGGGGGTTGTGATGGTGGTAGGGGGGGAGGAGGCGCGCGGTGAAGAGGGTTGTTCCGCCAGTGCCAGAGTCGGCGAGGATATCCGTGCTTGTTTCTTGCGATTGCGCCACGGTTTGTCGTCCGAGGCCGCCGAATCCCTGCGACGTCTTTTTGTGCGGGCACGTGCATGTCCCGGGAGAGCAGATCCGGAAGCGGATGCAGACACGTCCGTAGATCCGATGGCAAAAGCAGACGCATCTAGGTCGGATTCAGGGAGAGGAGAAGTGGTGCGGCGATTCGCGCCAGCGGTAGGTGGGAATTCGGTTTGGCGGTGCTGCTTCTCGGGAGACGGCGAGGCGGGTGGTGAACTAAGAGGAGACGGCGCGGGGTAGAAGTCATGCGGGGGACTGGGAGGTGTGCTATCGTCAAGCGGAGTCAGAGTGGACGAAGCCGCCCGAGAGTATGATGGTAGGACTGCGGTCGTATCTTGGTCCACGATATCGGGAAGCGGACAGTCTGATAGCGGCATTGATAGCGCCCGCACTGCTGATGGGGATGGGGCGGCAGATACCGGACTTTCGGGAGGGGCCCCGAGGCTCGGCCCTGCGTCCTTCAGGTCATCTGCACTGGGCAACGGAATC
>Ga0307510_10006889_pt1 | contig 13555 bp, 18 predicted proteins | sample 12_EM_MG_FD_207224 | JGI IMG/M metagenome (GOLD analysis project Ga0307510, IMG submission 207224) | Populus trichocarpa ectomycorrhiza microbial communities from riparian zone in the Pacific Northwest, United States - 12_EM | ecosystem: Host-associated > Plants > Roots > Unclassified | place... | reverse complement strand
GTGTTCGATATCCGATATATATGACAAGTGTGTTCGCAAAGGAGTGTGATGACCATGAGTTATTCTCGTAAGGAGAAAGGAATGCAGCTCAGACTAGATACAGTTTGTGGTGGCCCGCACAGTGGGCTCCTACCACACAACACCAGTCACCGCCGCGCGGTCTGGTCAATAGCCCTGCTCACACCTACAAGTGTGCCCTAACCTAACATACCACGATGGGGTTACTCCATCAGTATGCACCATAGAAGCGACACCCAAGCTATGAAAACTTTTCACCCATTTGTTTCTCCCTTTTTTTGTCCTTTCCTCGTCTAAGTCTTCCGTTCTGTTCTTAACTTTCCACACAACCCTCTTTCCTAAATTGGCATACTCGGTAGAAGAACTCATGAACTCCTTCACCGCTTAATATAGGGTCCATGTCTTCACTTGAGCGGCTCCACTCCACTGCATAAAACCCTCTCCACTGATCATTTCCTCCGTTTCCATTATTTTGAATGTTGATGTTGAAACGACTGTTGTTGTATTGATTGAGGGAGAGAGAAAAGTGGGGGTGACCCCGGCTATGTAACAAGAAAAGACGCAGTCACAATTTCCCCTGTTCACAGAGCCTCACTCGCCGCCGCATCGCCGCCGCCATCTCCCCGGCTTACATAACACCCCGCAGTCAACCATACCAGATATGGAAGGATGCTCCAACAGTTGAGGGTAAAGTTTGACGAGTGACGGCCTGTGACGTCTTTGTACAACTGCCACGGAGGAAGTAGTGGAAACTGAGCTACCTACTTAAAGATAACAGTACTAAAATGTAGTAGTGTTTATGAAAATGCTGAAGTAGAATTGGTTTTTTGTTAACACATAATATTATGATACTACACTAATTATAGTGGTCCTGCTTATTTTGGGGGGCAATGTAGTGGTGGATTTCAGAGTTGTTTATCGGGGATTTACTGTGTTGCCCCGGTTGGTTAGTTTGGTGGTGAGTGCTCGATCTTGAGTTATCCTGGATCCTAATAGGAGATAACCCATGAGCATATTTAAGAGTAGTTTAAATTGTTATTTGGGTATGCGGTCGAAAGGTATTGGGCTTGACGAACATGTTGCCCGATGTAAGGAAGATGGGGTAAGCTACCGTAACGACCGTGACAACTCGCTGCGCTGTGCTGGAAAGGTACTGCGCGTGGCCGTCGCGATGAATATCAAAAGGAATGCTCTCGGCAAGGTTGCAGGGAGGGCTTCCCCGCCTGCGTCGAGATCACGGCGGACTATCCGGTGATGCTTTAAGTTAGGTGATTTGTAAGTTTCGACTGATTTGCTGACGAGGTCGGATATAGATGCCCACGTACCAAGCTGGCTGGCTCCGCCACGACCGATCGAAGGTGTTCCTCCATCCTAGTGGAATATTCGTAGTGTATTGCATTACGCGATGCTACTTCCGGGGGTCCGACATTTGCAGACACCTGGGGACGGGGGGGTTGTTGGGGGACAAGTTTGAGGACTATTGATTAGATGTTCTTAGGTAATCTTGAGGTGCCACAAAAACCCCGCTTTTCTTCAGCTCTCGACCATTCCGTCAACCGTAGGACCAAAGCCTAGATTAGCACGGTTCTTTCACATAGTGATAAAGAATATATTAGAGTCAACCGACCAGCTCAATCACCTATCCTCAACGAGTTTCCGAAGAGCGAAGATGTCTCATACCAACTCCTTCAACACCACGAACTCCTATAATAACGTGTCGAACAATTATACCTTTGCCGATGACCGGTCTCAAACCTTGGCCTGGTTATCACCCCTAGAGCCCAGGCTACGACATCAGGACATTCGAGAATGCAGAGTCGAAAATGTAGGGGAATGGATCTTACGGACCGAGGAATTTAGAAGCTGGTGCGCAAATAGTGGGGGAGCCCGGGGAGGTGAATCCGAGAATGCAGCTCTGCTTTGCTACGGTGATCCGGGGGTCGGCAAGACTTACATTAGGTAAGAAGGACCAAGCCCGGGGAATAGAATGGAAAGGGCGGGTGCTAACAAGCCGCGATGTTAGTTCATTGGTGATAGACAAGTTGTGCGATCAGGCCAGGGGGCGAAATGTCGCCGTTGCGTGTGTTTACTTTGACTTTGCCGCCCGAAGGGAGCAATCATCGATAAGGATCCTGGGGGCCCTGCTTAAGCAGGTTGTGGGTGGGCTGGGAGAGATACCGGAGGAAATATCGGAAGCCTATGAAGACCAGAAAAAGGTCATTGGTGGACGGGGACCACAACTTTTGATATTGCGGAGATGCTGCGGGCGACCTCGTCTGAAAGGCTTACATTCCTCTGCATCGACGCAATGGATGAATGTGCACCAGAACATCGAGTCAAGATCCTTGATTCGCTGCATAAAATCCTCCAAAAGTCTCCGAGCATTCGAATATTCATGACCGGGAGGCCGCATGTTCGGGCCGAAATCGGGAAGCGCCTTGCTGGAAGAGTAGCAAGTATAGCTATCACTCCAAGGAAAGATGATGTTATCGAATACCTTCGTACTAGGCTGAGGGAGGACACAAAACCTGACGCGATGGACGGTAGGTTGGAGGCAGACATTCTGAGGAAAATTCCGGAGGATGTTTCTGAAATGTATGTAGAGGTAACGACATCGGACGCTACCTCAAGCTATCCGCTGACATGATGCGATCCTACAAGAAACTACCATCCATCGCAGGCGACAAAGGCTCAACTCGATGACCGATGGCTTGGGACTAGGGGATGCTTATGGTGCAACACTGGACCGGATAAAGGGACAGGGTGGGGAGAGCGCGAGGCTTGGCATGGCCGCTTTGATGTGGGTCTCCCATGCGGAGCGGCCCTTAGAGCCCAATGAACTGCTTCACGCCCTAGCAATCGAGATAGGGTCGCCGGATCTCAATAGCGACAATATTCCTTCAATAGGGATCTTGTTAGCCTGTTGCCAAGGACTTATTGTCATAGACAAGGAGGCCTCCACTGTCCGGTTAATTCACTTTACCCTCCAAGAATACCTCCGGGCTCATCCGCAACTCTTTGGTACCGCCCACTCATCAATTGCAGAAACCTGCTTAAGTTATCTGAATTCACAGCAGGTCAAGGCTCTCTCGCCTACTTCATCTCCGGATCTCCAAAACATACCATTTCTCGAATATTCTTCTCTATATTGGGGAACCCACGCAAAAAGGGACCTTTCAGACCGCGCGAAACTACTTGCGCTCAAGTTGTTTGACAACTACAATAACCATATATCCGGTGAAATCCTCTTAAAAGCGCGAGCACGGTATCCCTACAGTGTTAACCTCGAGAAACTTTCCCTATTCAGTGGCCTACACTGTGCATCAATGTTTGGGATCGACGAGATTGTGGCTAGTTTGATAGATGTTGAAGGTTGTAATATCAACCAAGGGGACTGCGCTGGTAACACACCTCTCGTGTGGGCTGCTTGGTATGGGCACGAGGGAGTGGTGAAAATACTGCTCGGACGGGACGACGTCAACCCTAACAACTCGGGCAGAAACGGGCATACACCACTCTCTTGTGCTGCTGAGAAAGGGCACGAGGGAGTGGTGAAAATACTACTCAGACGGGACGACGTCAACCCAGAAAAGCCAGGCTTCGATGAGAAAACACCACTCTGTTTTGCTGCTGAGAATGGGCACGAGGGAGTGGTGAAAATACTACTTGAACGGGACGACGCCAACCCCGAAAAGCCGGACGGCGTTGGGGAAACACCACTCGGTCATGCTGCTGGGGGCGGGCACGAGGAAGTGGTGAAAATACTACTCGGACGCGACGACGTCAACCCAGAAAAGCCAGGCTTGGATGGTGAAACACCACTCTCATGTGCTGCTGAGGAAGGGCACGATGGAGTGGTGAAAATACTACTCGGACGGGACGACGTCAACCCCGAAAAGCCAGGCTTCGATGGGGAAACACCACTCTCTTGTGCTGCTGAGAAAGGGCACGAGGGAGTGGTGAAAATACTACTCGGACGCGACGACGTCAACCCCGAAAAGCCGGGCAGATATGGGACAACACCACTCTGTTCTGCTGCTGAGAATGGGCACGATGAAGTGGTGAAAATAATACTCGGACGGGACGACGTCAACCCCGAAACGCCAGACTTCTTCGGGCAAACACCACTCTGTTATGCTGCTTGGAATGGGCATGAGGGTGTGGCGAAAATACTACTCGGACGGGACGACGTCAACCCAGAAAAGCCAGGCAGCTGTGGACAAACACCACTCTGTAATGCTGCTCTGAGGGGACACGAGGGAGTGGTGAAAATACTACTCAGCCGGGGCGACGCCAACCCCAACAAACTTGATAACCAGAGCCGAACACCACTCAGTTGGGCTGCTATCAAAGGGAACGAGGGAGTGGTGAAAATACTACTCGAACGGGACGACGTCCAACCCAACAAACGTGATGAGGAGGGCCGAACACCACTCAGTTGGGCTATTCAGGAAGGCCATGTGCGAGTGGTAACACTACTCCTGCCTCTAGCATCCGCCACCCCCAGCACCCCCCCGGAACAATTGGCCACCATCCCTCTTACCTCCTCGGACTACCAGTATAATACCCCACATGCCATCTCTACAAGGGCCACACCTACTCCACAAACCCGTCCGCTACGGCCATCGCCCTCCTCCTTCAATCCCCGCACAACCTGCTCCCGTATTTCAAAGCGCCGCCCTCGATAATTGCTGTCTCCAGGGGTAAGCCAGCTGTCACAAAAACTTAGCTCTGACATAATACTTCCCTTCGGTTGAGGGGAATACTATGCAATTGGAATGCACATATGTTCATATACCCATCCCAACCTCTATTTAGAGTCCCTCATGCAGTCGAGTCAAGATTTGATGTTGGGTTGGGACAACCGATTGCCAATTGGGCAAAGCGCGTGGAGCCTAGCTCGGGGGTGGTGGGAGTGATGGAGTAACCCCATCGTTGTATATTAGGTTAGGGCACACTTGTAGGTGTGAGCAGGGCTATGACCGGACCGCGCGGCGGTGACTGGTGCTGTGTGGTAGAGGGCCCACTGTGCGGGCCACCACAAACAGTACTTGTATCTAGTCTGAGCTGCGTTCCTTCCTCTGTACATCACACTTCTCACGGACACTCCTTTGCGAACACACTTGTCATATACATCGAATATCGAACACATCTCAGTTTTCCTATCAGCCACTGACCCGGGTCTTTCTCGTGACGACAGTTCGGCTCATAGCTGTGTCATTGCGGTGCTTGTAAGACGGCATATTTCCCTGCGCATAAACCAGACCTCCATCAGGAAGAAGGGTTCAGTCCGAGTTGGTCGCGTCCGTGCCCGAGGGCCATAGCTCCAGCACATACAGGACCATCGCTCTCCCGGGAGTTGGAGACCTCCAAGCTCGCTACAACTCGCGTTCTTTGCTTTCCCCACCCACCACTCCTGAGTCCTATAGTGCGCCCTCATTGCCATCAAGGGATATATCTGTGGCAACGATCTCAAGCGACAAGGGAAGCGACATTCCCCCAATGCCTCCGACAGCGGACCTACGAAAGACGCATGAGGGAAGAAAAGTATTGCTAGGATGGTGTTTGGTTTTCAGACTTCTCTATCTTCTCTGGGTTTTTCATTCTCTCTCATATTAACTTAGCTATGATCTTAATGTATTCATTTGACTCTGCAAAATTGGTGACTTTCTATATATAATCCAGAGTTTAGTGTCAACGGAGAGCGGGGGGTTACTAAGACACGTCGGTACAGCTTGGGATTCCCATCATATTGTTCACTTTTATCCCTTCTGGCTGTAAATCCTCTCTTCGAGTTTCTTGCTCCTTTATTTATTTTTCCAACAATTCCTTCCCTCCCCCTCCCTCCGGATCAATTGCACTAGTATACAGTACATAAGGGTTGTTAAGATAGATATGATACCAGGATGGGCAAAATACATAAAGCCCAAGCACTTCTCACACTCGCATTGTAGGAAGCGACTCAAACGCTAGCCGTCAACCCTCCTCAAGCACAGTACCGCGACTATCGGCCTCCACTACGGACAAAGTTCAATGAATATAGTGCCTGACTAAGGGAAATTAATACAGCCGCGGCAGATAGATAAATTGGTCATGCGAAATTTAGGCTTAAAGTAGAGTGAGCTAGTTACATATACAACAGTCGGGAGAGAAACATATTGAAAACCCTTAGGCGTTTGCATGTGGATTGGGGTTGTGAGTGGGAACAAGGAAAGCACTAGTTTTTTCAAACCTTTTGTTCCCATGGTATTGGTGCCGATGCAAAAATATGAAGCTTAAGTTACCTGAAAATTGGAGCTCCTCTGCGCAGAATCGCCTTCACTCGATAAGTTTCAACATAACTATTAAAATAAAGCTTAGACTTTGGATCCCCCGCTGCTCGTAGATATATTTACATCATAGCCCTTTAGAGTGCTAACACGGAAGGTGTAAAATCAAAATGGCCATTTCCTTCAGCGCCTCGGTGGTTTTCTGCGCGCTGCGAAGCATTAGTACAATGAGCGACCGGCGGTGAACAGTGTCCTAGCACTGAAGTTATAGATTATGGTACATTGCGTTTCGCAACACCACTAAATCGGACGAAAAAAACTACAACAGCTACCATCAACACCCCCCTCAAACCAGACACTGCCCGGGACCCTGGAAGATTCAACTGGCAGAATGTGGTACATAACTGCGCTGGAAAAGCCTTGTTTCCTTTATCAGGCATTTATTTCTACATGCACGGAGTAATGTTGGATTGGAAAACCAGCCCGGGGTATATGACTGAACTTATTATACGCTTGTATCACAATGATAGCGTCTAGAAATTTTACCTTCCTCCACGGGTTAGAAGACTTGAGCGAGCTCAGAGCACTTTCCAACTTTGAGGTGGGCGTTGAGGAGGCCATGGGCGAAGAAGTCGATTGCTTCTTAGGTGTCGAGGTGGTTGCCGGTGTAGGATCCCTTGATGGTAATAGTTCGGATGACGGTGGGGGATGCTTCGGCTGGAATACTGGCTTTCGGAGGGGCATCTACGCAGACTACCGTTCCGCGAGACCTGCAGTACTGCTATTCACCCTAGGTGTTTTTTAAGGCGGAGTTTCTAGGGAAGATTTATCTCACTGCCTTTTTGAAAGGTTTCTCGCTCACAGCGACAAGGACGAGAACGTGGGCACCCAGTCCCCCGGCTACATATTTGATATTTGCCTCTATATCACATTGTACAAAGTCCACGAAGTCCTTAGTGGAGAGTGTGCTGGGGTACATTTCTTGCCTTTCGCTTCCAGCATCAATAGCGATCGCATGGGAACTGATTTCCTTGGCGTATTCCACTTAATAGCTTTCAATTATCTGCACTGTGAGCCAGGGGTCCTGGGATGATTACAGCAACCGACCCGAGACCACTACCAGCACCAGTGGTGGCTATAGCTCGACTACACCGGCATCAGATTCCTTAAGGGCTCTATAAAAGTACTAGAGTTATTATTATTATAGGGATAATAGGAGCCGGGGGTACAAGCAGTGGTTCCGGCGCAAGAATCGTGGCAACCGCACCAGATGGAGCTTTTTTGCGAACCTTGACGACATGTGCCGCCTTGCCAATCGCATATTGTTGGAAACTACAGTACCATCTACTAGTACTACCTCGCTTTACTAAGAAAAAGGCTATGTATACAAGGCAATAAATAGGGAGAGGAACAGCTGCCTTCCCAAGGTAAAAGAAGCAATTTTTTATATTTTCTATTCCTATTCTTATTCTTATTCTTATTTTTATTTTATTTTTTATTTTCATATTTCTTGCTTTGCCAACCCCCGTCCCATCCGCTTCTGCTACCCGCCGATCGCCAACCTTTAAGGTCTAGAGTCGGATTCTACCTCCTCGTAGCAGGATTGTTAAACCCCAGAGCCCTATTGATGAAGGCTAATAAGTTCTCCAATCTCCCAGTCCCCATAGGGCAGGATTTTTTAATTCTCCTGCCCTACATGACGGATCGTTCAATAATAACTGATTGTCAGCATGGATTGAACTCCTGGGCTCCCGCTAATGCGACAGAAGTGTTAACCACTGCGCCAGCTAGGTATTTCATGAAAGGTAAACTTGGGAACTAATATTTATCCTACTGGAAGACGGATTTGGGATTTTAATGGGTAGGTAGTGCGCCCCTTCCCAAGTTGTTGGTAAATTTCAATGCAGGTTTTTAATGAGAGATCCTCAGTGGTTTAAAACAGAATCAGTGCTTTGTGAGCTTGTTATTCTCGTATGTTATGGCTAGCAAAGCCCCGCTTGAGACCTCGAGCCTCCCTACTTGCTCCCATGTGTATTATCTCACTATAGCCCTCTGCTAGTTCTAGTGTTTTGTGAAGGCTTTTTCCTTTCCTTTTCTTTTTCTTTTCTTTCTTTCTTTCTTTCTTGCATTCCGCCCGACTCTCTAGGATGCCTCATTTTTTGCCGGGCGGGGCAGGGTTCCGAATAGCCCGACCGGTCAAGTCCAGCGTTCGCAAGCGGCCAGGTCGGCCTACAGATAACCGGCCGGCTTTCAGTCCGGCCAGGCCAGGCCAGTGTGAGACAGACCTGGGCTTCGTAGGCCAGGCTTTGTGGAAGCCTGCAGGCTTCGTGGGTGCCTGGCGGCGGCGGCAGGCTTTGGGTATATTGCATGTGACAGGTCAATATTTTGTTGATGTGTGGGTGATATCTGCAGATATCTGAAGATGCCCGCAGATATCTGAAGATGCCTGCAAATATCTGAAGATACCGCCAGATATCTGAAGATGCCTGCAAATATCTGAAGAACTCTGACTTACGATACATTTCGCAACAACCTCAAATCGGACTAACACAACAATAAAGACAGCAGCTACCGCCAACGCCACCCACAAACCAGTCACCACCCAAACCCCCGGACTGTTTCACCAACACAACGTAGTACTTTTTCTTTTTAGTCATTTATTTCTACATACACAGCGAGATGTCCAACTAGAAAATCAGTCCGAGGTATGGCTGGTTGAACTTAGGCTTGTGTTAACATAGAGTCCAAAAATTTCGCCTTCATCCAGGGGTTGGAGGACTTGAGAGAACTCGGAGCTTTCGGATTTTGAAGAGGACTTTGATGAGCCGGCCGACCAAGAAGTCGCTTCTTGGGTGTCGAGGCACAGTGTTCCCAACGGTCCAGGGGCCCGGTGGGGTCCGGAGGACGGACTGCCAAGAGCCCTGGACCGGACTGGGCGACAAAATTCATCCCGTTCTAGTCTACAAAATCTAAAGACGGCCGTCATTACCCAGGACGGCGGGCCCGGCAACCTGAGACAAGAATGTGTGGGGATGCCTGGAGGCTAGGGGTGTATTGAGGGATTTGTAGTCAACGGCGGGGGACTACGAATGACGTCCGGTGACTGCGGGCAACTGCAGGGTCCATGAGGAAACGCCGGGGGTGGCAGAGGGAGGCGGGGGACGGCCGGGGACGGCCGGGGACTGTCGGTAAATACCTATGGTTGTAATGAAAGACAGGAAACTGTGGGCACTAGTGGGTTCGAGTGGAGGATAATGCAGCCTGGATTAAAAAATCATCCGGACTGGTGTATTAGATGACTGCGGAGTCTAATCGGCGATATGGTATTCATGACTCCAATTGGATTACCAGGAGGGGGATTAAGTTAATGAGCCATCGGAGACGGATAATAGACAGGATGTAAAGTCGCTGATTGTTCACAATAGGAGAGGGTACTAGATGTAAACTGCAAGATCCTCTCGGTACAGCAATTTAGTACAAAGTTTCACTAACTATTTTTCCTATCTCAACTCTACATTATCTGCAGGGGCTATTATGTATGTCAACTCCACCTGAAGATTCCGTATCACAAGAAAGTATTTGAGATTTTGATGTTAACACTATTCTTGGTACTTAACACTCCCGACCTCGGCCCAATTCAGAGCATTGAGGAGCTCCTGGTCGTAGTAGTGGCCCAAGTACGAGTACTCTGGGTAGTGCGCGGAGTGATCTCATATTCCGGTTCAATGAATCAAAAAAAAGCCGAACTAAGACATCACAGGGGTGACACCATGGTGGGTGACCGCCGGGCCGGCGTCCTCCACCCAGAATCGGCGGGCAATTTGGCTGGAGGACGGGACGGGACGACAAAAAGTCGCCCGCCCACGCCCGGGCCGAAGACGGACGGACTGCCCCGTTGGGAGCACCGCGGCTGACCATAAACATCTTACAACTCCAATCCGCCACCCATCTTTTTTAGCTTCTCCCGTCTTCGGGAGATTGTTGATCCGTGTAAAATGACATCTATACTTAAGGAACCTAGTAGAAACCTAGATACTTAGCTATTAGCCGATTTTGTGAGGTTCCTAGCAGCGTTGCCATGAGCTGTCGATTGCGGAAGATGGAAACGGCGGAAGAGGGGCGAAAAACACAGGAAACGGTGAGCCGCTTAGCCCCCCCAAGCGAAGTAAAGGGTAAAAAAAAAAAAATGCCGGATACCCGAAGAGGCAGCTCCAGAGTCATAGCACATGGGTCGATTGTCTGAGTTTTTTACAGTATGCAAATCCCATATTATAGTATACAAACCGGGTATGCCAAGTCATCAGCTCCGATTTGTCAGGAGTGACAAAGGAAACTAGTGACTAATGATCAATAAGATAGGAAAGGTACAAAGGGGGGTATCCTTCAGTGGAGAGTGATCCCCCGTGATTTTCAGCAACAGTAAGACAGGAAGGCAGACAGGAAGGATCTACCTGTATTACGAACTGTACGTTTCTTATCTTTTTCTACGATCTTTTTTGTCCGATCTGATAAGAATATAAGAAATATTTTCAACATGACCTACCCACCACGACGCTTTCTTGCTTGCTGGGAGCGGACCTCCCCCGCCCGGCACTAATGAGGCATCCCTAGAAAGCCGGGCGGAACGCAGTAAGAAAGAAAGAAACAAAGAAAAAGAAAGGAAAACGAACAGAAAAGAAAAGAAAAAAGCCTTTACAAAACACTAGAATGAGCAGAAGACTATAGTGAGATAACTCACATGAGAGCAAGTAAGGAGGCTCGAGGTCTCGAGTGGGCCTTTGCTAGTCTACAGTACTGCTCTCAAGTTTGATACCCGTACCGGTAGTAAGGCTTAATCAAACCTTACCAACCACATACCACAGAGCTTCTCACTCACATTGCTCCGTATAAAGAAGGAAATGAACCCCCCACAGCATCCCATACAAAATCTCCGGAAAAAAAAGCACCTCGTACGACTCATCCACTGAATAATGAGTCAAGCCAAACTCAGGGCCACCGCTCTTAAGGCCACAATTTCTAATTTCTCCCAGAATTCATTAATTGCCTGGGTCCACACTCGCTCTCCATCCCCGGCAAACAAACCCGATAGGAAACGCAGACAGCTCGCTTCAACCACTACCATTACCACCACATCCTCTATCCCCCAACCCACGCCCTAAATACATATAGTACAATGACAATTCCAACCCCTCCCACTAATCCACACACCCTAGCCCCCTCACCTAAGGAAACCCCCCTTAAGCAAGCTCCTAGTCGGCGCTGCCCAAGAAATCGGCAAAGATAAACCCAAGGACGACGGCATAGTTTTACGCTTCACTGGTGGCTGGGTCCGCGACAAGCTCCTCGGTACCCAAGGCATGGACATCGACGCCGAAATAAACAGTAAGAGCAGGTACAATTTCGCAACTCAGTTCTCGGTGTATATCAGGGCAAGCATGGAGGAATGCGGCTTCGAAAGTCGCAGTATGAACATTATCGAGATCAATCCCGAGATATCTAAAAATCTAGAGACTGCTGTTCCAAAGATTGTTGGCTGGATGTCGACTTTGTCAATCCTAGGAGAGAGAACTAGTGTGAAGATATTCAGATTCAGCAAATAATTTGTTCCATTTTATACTCAGATGTCATATGGGGGAAACTGGCCGTGGCCTTAGGAATTCGGAATCCCGGAAAATGATACCTTCCGCCGTGATTGCACCCATCAACGACCCATTTTGCGACCTACACACTGAATTAGTGGAGAACTTCACCGGCCTCGGCCTGCAGGACATTGCCGCCCGTGCAATCCGCACCCTACTACCCCGAAAGAAACCTTCGCCGATGGCCTCCTTCGCGTCATCCGCGTCATCCGCTTTGCTTCGCATCTCGACTTCACCATAGTTCCCGAAACCAAGAACGCCATGAAACTCCCAGAAATCAAGGAACACAACCTCTTCTTGGCGCAGACACAAATTATCACTCACATCAACTAACTCGGCCCCCCCCCCCTGTTCTTTTTGCCCTGAAAACTAAAATTTCCCGCGACCCTTTCCGCAGTGAGATCGAAAAAACGTTCAAAGGACATGCAACCAGATTTTAGATTTACCATGCGCGGCATTCTCTTGCCGACAACAATGTCTGTCATGCTCTTTACTAAACATTAAAAATACTAAAATAATACTAAAATATACTAGAGATAGTAGATTAATTAATTGAAATTAATTGTAGAAAAATAGCTGTTGCTATTGGGTCAACTGTGCGCAGTAAGGTGGTGACCGCCCCCTAAGGTCTCATTACAAAGGGGATTTACTGTAAATGTTTTCCAATTGCAAACTAACATTAAAAATGCGAGGGAAATTGCGGTTAGTTGGCTCGAGATATAATGTAATTCCCGCTAAAGCGGAATCATAGGGAAGGATGGTAAGATAGGGCCGTGCGGCCCGGGGATAATTTGTCATGACTTTGCCTAGTTGGTAAGAAATAGCAGGAGATCAAGAGGAAATGAAATAAAAGATGAAGGATTTGTGTTCTCGATGCTAATTAGGGGGCCTATAGGGGTCTTTCAGGCTTGGTAGGCTTTCGCAGGCCGACCGAACCTGAACTATATCGACCTAGGCTTTTCCAGAGTCGCCCGCTAGGCTTAGCCAGTTGGCACTGAGTGTATCTTGAGCTATGTAAATAGAGTTTCAATTTTGGAAACATCAGCCCTTGGTATGAGAAATGCTTGCACTCTGAAGCCACTGTGGTGCGCATATGTATTAACGAAAAGACACGCAAACTATGAAAAGTTTTCCCCTATTAGTTTCCCCCCCTTCCGGTCCTCTCTTCGCCTAAGTCTCCCTTCCCGTTCTTAACTTAACTTTCCTCAAAGCTCTCCTTTCTACAAACTCGGTAGAAGAGATCAAAATCCCCTTCTCCGCTTAATACGAAGTCCATATCTTAGCTGGAGCAGCTCCGTTCTGCTACGTAAAACCCTCACTGCCGATCATTACCTCAGCACCGATCCTTGTCAATAATATTATGGAAAACTAAAGTTAAGCGAGCGACAGTCTGTGACGTCGCTATTAAACAACCGGGGAATGAGAGGTGAAAGCTTAGGGGGTGTTTGGCACACCGTGTGTTCAAATAATCGTTATTTCAAAACGCGTTTTGGAGATTAGATGTAGATCAGATTTTGAATAGGAGGTAATCACAACTCATACAAAGAGATTATTTAAGGACAATTTTTGATGATGTAATGCCTTTTCATTGCTTCTGATTGGGCTGTGCAAAATCTGATCTAAATCTAA
>Ga0307510_10006888_pt1 | contig 13555 bp, 13 predicted proteins | sample 12_EM_MG_FD_207224 | JGI IMG/M metagenome (GOLD analysis project Ga0307510, IMG submission 207224) | Populus trichocarpa ectomycorrhiza microbial communities from riparian zone in the Pacific Northwest, United States - 12_EM | ecosystem: Host-associated > Plants > Roots > Unclassified | place... | reverse complement strand
CTTGGGGTCATAAGTCGTTTATCGAAGCCCTTGGAAGCGCTTTGAATCTTTTTATTTTGCTCCATGCAATTTTGTATCATCCAAGCGCTTCCAAGCGCGTCGGGTCTCACTCGGCATTTTCCTGATGAACCAATATCGACGAGTTCGGTTTCCCCCTGGTCGATCGGACGCAGTGTGGCTGCACTCTATCTCCACCATGACTTTTCCACGGTACGCCAGCCTAGAAAAGCTTTCGGGTAACCTCGCCTCTTCCAGAACTTCCCTCCTCGCCCGCCAAGTCACTGGTGTACCGGCTTCCGTTAGGCTCACGCTGTCCCTTCCATCGGCCAACTGTACCCTGGCACGCGCAACGAGTCGCTAGTCATGGGTGACGCCGAAAAGAGCGAACAGAATGAAAAGGAATCCCCACTATTGCAAATCGATCCAAAGTGGTACGTCTCACACCCCCCCATCATTTGTGTCTCTGACCGCTGACTGGGCGTAGCTTCCAAGATGCCTTGAGATCTTTCTTCCAGCCCATCAAGACCGATGATCCCCGCGTCGACTTCTACGCGATGTACAAGAGAGAGGCGACCGAGTACGACGCGGACTACATCAAGAAGTATGACGAGGACCTCAACACCACTCTGATTTTCGTGCGTTACCCACCACCAATCTTTTCAATTATCTCACCTTTTCTCGTAGGCCGGTCTGTTCTCCGCCATCAGCTCTGCCTTCGTCATCGATGTCCATTCGAACCTCCAACCCAATCCTAACGAGCAGTCCGCCGCCCTCCTCCGTGCGATCCTCATCACTCTCAATCAGTCCGCCATCCCCGGTGAGGCCCCTGCCGTCCCACCTGTCCAGGAAGATCCACCGAGCGAGATCGTCACCGTCACCTGCCTCATGTATGCGAGTCTCATAATCTCCATGCTCGCCGCATTCGTCGCGATGCTGGGCAAGCAATGGCTGAATCGCTACTTGAAGAATTCGGGTGGGTCGATGATCGAGCGATGCGGAGACCGTCAACGCAAATGCGATGGACTGGAGAAATGGCCACTGCACCTCTTCGTCGAGAGTCTCCCGGTGATGCTCCAGGTCGCCCTCCTCCTTCTCGCCTGTGGTCTCTGTCGCCACATGTGGACCATCAACACCTCTGTCGCATTCACCCTCATCAGCCTCACTGGCCTCGGAGTTGCATTTTACGTCGTGGTTTTGATCGCTGGCATGTCATCATATGCATGTCCATTCCAAACGGCAGCATCGATTGTTCTTCGCCGTTTATGGAAGAAGGTTCGGCGTGGGATCGTCTCCCTTCCCGTTCGCTCTCCGCGGGAGCATCCGCGGACCCGCCGGATATGGAAGCGGGGAGTTAAGTCGCTCCTCCGTCGCCAATCTCTACCAGCGGCGATTCCGCTTGAGAACATCGAGGTCCACCAATCTGAGCCTTGGATGAAGCCAATGGATCTTGCTGTCGCCCGCCGAACGAACGTCGACGATGTACAATGTGTATCGTGGATCCTCAGAAATATCACAGACCCAGAAGCCCTCGATGCCGCCATCAGACTCGCTGGCAACATCCGGTGGTTCGAAGACGGAATCTACGTCGACCCTCCCTACGATCTGATCGTCTCCATATTCAAGGCGTGTTTTGACCCCACCGAAAGGGTGTACCCCGGGTCGAGGGACAGGGCGTACTATTCTGGACGGGCACTGATGTGGATTCACACTCTCGCGATGTGTAAATCCAAGGATTTTGCAACAGCGTTCCCACTCCCAAGCGTACGATACCCAGCCCCAGGTCTTGACCCCGATCTTGAACATCTCCTCCAGGCCAACTATCCAGGCCTGTCTTCTCAGGATCATATTATCTGGCTGATATCGATTAACCCGGAAAACTCTCCCTCTCACTTACAGTTCATCTTCAACGTACTGTTGCATCTGGCCTGGGCCAACCGACCCACATTGAACTACGAGCTTCTCCTGGACTGCATCTCCAAAACCGAAATCGAGACCACCCTCCCTCTGAATGCGACACTTAACCAGTTCCTGATGTGGTGCATTCTCCTTGGATCACCTGTTGAGGAAGAGGCGTTGAAGATACAAGACAAATCGTACGACATCTCTTTTTTCCCCTCACATTTTTTACAACACTCTTCACCAGTGACCGCATGGAACAGGTCCTATATCAAGTGTCCAAAGCCATCCGTTCAGCCATCTGCGGCACTGATGCCCAACGTAGATTCATCCCGTACGTGCTGCGCAACTTGGTCAAGTTGGAAACCCGCCACGTGTGCTTGACGGAGATCGCATATGATTGGTGTTCCGTGATATACGAGAACCGTCAAAGTCTCAGGGATTGGAAGGGTCTCCTCCTCACCTCTTTGGAAATCGGTTTCCGCCGCCTTGATCGTCGGGACTTATTCAGCTCACTCACGCTCACTCATACCGAACACCACCTGGAAATGGTCGACGTAGTTTTCGGAAGTCAGAACAGCGAAGCAATTGCAGATCTCATCCACGCCTGGAACATAGGTTATTCCCCGTATATCTCACTTGGCACTTGTACAGAACGGCTCGTTTGTCTGCACAATCTCGTGCCGTTCTCTCCGAGGTTGCGGGAGTTTGTTATACATTCCGTTGATACCATCGGTTATGGGGGATTCGAGAAGGTAGGGGTGGCGAGGTTGGTTGAATTGCTGGACTATCTCCATATCGGGACGGGGGATGTGATACTGTTGGACGGATGGGTAAGCCTCCTCCTGGACACTCTCCGGACCTCCGAAGGAATTCAGCTCCTGTCCCATTGGTACTGGGAGTTACTGGTGGAATTTGTAATTTTATGGCCATCCGACGTTACCTACAACCCACAGACTATGACATCCCTCGTCGAAACACAGGAATGGAGCAAGTTGGAGTGTTGGATAGGAATTGTCTGGGTTTTATGGCCACCGGAAGCTGATGGGATTACGGAAGAGGATCTTGGCCGTTCGACTCTTTTACTGTTCCGGCAACGACCTGGTGCTTTCGGGAAGCTCGAACAGTGGATGGAACGATGGAGTCAGATAAACGACAAGAATATACCAGATTCGTTCCAACGAATCTGCGAACAAGCACGGGAAGTTGCACAACGGGATACACTGTGAGTTCCTTTTCGCGCTCAGCGGACATACTCTATGTCTCACGCAGGAGTTCGTTTTGTCTTAGGCCAACTTCATCCGTCGAAACTGAAGAACTTGTCCATTTGCTACCGCCTACTCCTTCCCCGCCGTCGGGAGGCAGTGGGTTCTGGGTGTCGCTGCCGTATTATGCACTCTAACGTTTGAACGGCGTGGGCGTTCACGCTTACCCCTTTCACAACTCCTGTCGTTCTGTAACTTCTTCAAGGTCACCCTCCATTGTGATGGTCATTGTCATAGATTTGATGCAAGTACAATGTATTCTTCTGTAGAACCCGGTTGTTTCTGTGTTCCTCCTTTCCTCTTCATACTTCCAATGCAACGGGCGTCATCTCCTACGTACATCCAATTATTTCGATCAGATTAATTGAGCCCGTGGATGCTTCGGTACAAGGAACAGACTGTCGAGTCGTCGAGGCAACTGAATCATCGGTGAGAACATCGATCTTGGGCTTGAACGGACAAGTGCTTCCAGAGCGTCTAGGGTGACCGTGAGCCCTCGTTGCGTCGAGTGCCGGTCAGCCTCACAAGCTTGAGTCGGAGTGATAAACGAGGCGAGCATCAATTGCGGTTTGCTGTGACTCTGTATGGCATTGAGGGAGCGCCGCCAGTGCTGATGCCGGCCGATTAACGTTTGACCGCAAGGCCACAGTTTTGACAGGCTGGAATAAACCTCTGAGAGCATCTTGGAAGTTACATGCAGTCAGCGGTCGGTGACCCAAGCAACGTAGCGTGTCGAACGTACCACTTGACTCTGGGATCGGTTCGAAGCGGCAAGGGCTGCTTCCGCCCTTTCCAACACCACGCTTGTGTACAATCGGCCGATAGACTCCGGAAAGAACGGGGTGGGTCGAGCGGATGTCGATGTTATAATGATTGAGCGGGAGGGAAAGAGCGTCTGGAAAGAGATGGGGTACTTTTGTGAGCTGTCGTACGCTGGTGTACCCCAAGGAATTAAAAGGCGTGCGCGTGCTCCCGTTGATTGCAGTTTGCATGCTCAGATCACACCCGGATACGCCGTGAGTAGGCTGCGAGGTTGCCCGCTTGATGGATAGGATCTGTCTCGAAACGAAGACATCGCGAGAAAGCGCGTTCTGGATCGACGGATCCGTAGTACGCGGTCCGTACTCGATCAATCCGGAGAAGTTCCCTGAGCGCGTGACGCGTTGTGCCCGACGCGGTGTACCTGGGTATCAACATCCATACACCTTTCCTGCGGTACGCTAGGCTGGAAACGCTCCCAGCCCACCTTGCCTCCTTCAAGATATCCTCCTTACCCGCCCAATCTTTGCCGCACCGACGTCCGTTGAAACTCGTCCCTTCCATCGGCCGACCGCACTTAAGCACGCGCAACGAGTCATGGACTATGCTGAAAAGAGCGAAAAGAGCGAAAAGGAATCCCCACCGCTGCAAATCGATCCAAAGTGGTATGTTTCACACCCTCCATTTTTTGCGTTGCTGAACGCTGACCGGGCGTAGTCTCCAAGACGCTTTGAGATCTTTCTTCCAGCCCATCAAGACCGATGATCCCCGCGTCGACTTCTACACTATGTACAAGAGGGAGGCGACCGAGTATGATATGGACTACGTCAAGAAGTACGACGAGGACCTCAACACCACCCTAATTTTCGTGCGTCGTTCACCATCGATCATCCGCTCTCGTCGGCCATCTCACCTGTTCCTGTAGGCTGGTCTGTTCTCTGCAGTCAGTTCCGCTTTCGTTATCGATGCCCATAAGAACCTCCAACCCGATCCCAACGAACAATCCGCCACCCTCCTCCGCACGATCCTCCTCACTCTCAACCAGTCCGCCATCCCTGGTGACACTCCTGCCGTCCCACCTGTCCAGGGGGACCCACCGGGCGAGATCGTCACCGTGACTTGTCTCATGTATGCGAGTCTCATGATCTCCCTGCTCGCCGCATTCGTCGCGATGCTGGGTAAGCAATGGCTCAATCGATACTTGCGGAATTCGGGCGGGTCGATGATCGAGCGATGCGGAGACCGTCAACGGAAATGTGATGGGCTCGAGAAATGGCCGTTACACTTCTTCGTCGAGGGTCTTCCGGTGATGCTCCAGGTCGCCCTCCTCCTCCTCGCCTGTGGTCTCTGTCGCCACATGTGGTCCATCAACACCTCGGTGGCATTCACCCTCATCAGCCTTACTGGCCTCGGGGTCGTATTTTACATCGCAATTGTAATCGCCGGCGCGTCATCATATGCATGTCCATTCCAAACTCCAGCATCCACTGCTCTTTGCAGCTTATGGAAGAAGGCTCGGCGTGGATCCGTCTTCCTTACTGTTCGATACAAATGGGTGCTCTCGCGGACCCGCCGGATGTGGAACCGGGGAGTCCAGTCACTCCTCCAACGCCAATCTATACCGGTGACGATCCCGCTCGAGAACATAGAGGTTCACCAATCTGAGCCGTGGGTGATGCCAATGGATCTTGCCATCATTCACCGAACGAACGCCGATGACGCCCGATGTGTATCCTGGATCCTCAGGAATATCACAGACCCAGAGGCACTCGACGCCGCCATCAGACTCGCTGGCACCATCCGGTGGTTCGATGACGGAATCAATGTCGACCCTCCCTACGATCTGATCGTCTCTACATTCAAGGCGTGTTTTGATCCCACTAGGAGGGTGTACTCCGGGTCGAGGGACAGGGCATACTATTCTGGACGGGCAATGGTGTGGATCCATGCTCTCGCAGTGTGTAAATCCGAGGAGTTTGGAGATACGTTCCCTCTCTCAGACACAGAATACGTGGTTCTGGGTCTTGACCATGACTTCGATCATCTTCTCCAGGCCAACTGCGTAGCTTATCCTGAATTGCACATGTCCGGGCTGCTGGCAATCGACCCAAAACACACTCCCTCCCACTCGCAGTGGACTTCGAACATATTGTTACATCTGGCCCGGGCCGACCGGACCTCATGGACCCATGGGCTTCCCTGGGAGTACATTTCCGAGACCCACGAAACCAAGACCACCCTCCCTTTGAATGCAACACTTAACCGGCTCCTGGCGTGGTGCGTCTTCCTTGGATCGCCTGTTGAAGCAGAGGCATTGAAAATGCAAGATAAATCGTACAATATCTCCTCTTTTTGTCCCTCACATTGTTGACAACGCTCCTTACCAGCGACCGCATGGAAAAAATCCTACATCGGTTGTCCGGAGTGGTCCGTTCAGCTATCTGTGGCACCGAGGCTCAACGCGGATCCATCCCGCACGTGCTGCACGACTTGATCGAGTTGGAAACCCGCCCAAAGTGCTTGACTGAGATCGCATACGATTGGTGCTCCGTGATATGCGAGAACCGTAGGACTCTTTGGGATTGGGAGGGTCTCCTCCTCACTTGTTTGGAAATCGGTTTCCGTCACCTTGATATCCAGGCCATCCGCACCGCACCCACGCTCACTCATACCGAACACCACCCAGAAATGGTTGATGTAGTTTTCGGGAGTCAGAACAGCGAAGCAATCGCGGATCTTCTACATACCTGGACCATAGGTTATTCCCTCCAGGTCCCACCTGAGACCTGTACAGAACGCCTCATTTATCTGCACAGTCTCATGCCGTTCTCCCCAAGGTTGCGGCAACTTATCATACGTTCCATCGAGCTCATCGGTTACGAGGGGTTTGAGGGGGTGGAGGTGGGGAGGCTTATTGAATTGCTGGACCATCTCCACGTCACAGTTGAGGATACGGTCGACAATAACGAATGGTTATGGCTCCTCTTGGAGGCCCTCCAAACCTTTGAGGGGATCCAACGCTTATCCCATTGGTACTGGGAGTTACTGGTGGAGCTCGCACTTTTGTGGTCGCTGCCGTTGACGGACGATTTCACCTACAATCTACAGGTCACAACGTTCCTCACCGAAGCCCAGGAGTGGAGCAAGTTGGAGTGCTGGATGGGAACTGTCTGCGTTTTATGGCCGCTGGATGCTGATAGGATAACGGAAGGGGATCTTATCCTTCCACTGCTCCGGCAACGACCTGGTGCTTTCGAGAAGCTCAAACAACGGATGGAACAATGGAGCCAGGTGAGGCGCGAGAACATACCCGAGTCGTTCCAACGAATGTACAAACAAGCACAAGAAATTGCACAACGGGATACACCGTGAGTTCCCTTTCGCGCTTACCGGGCATATTCTGGATCTCACGTGGGAGCTCGTTTCGTCTTAGGCCAACTTCATCCGCCGGAACTGAAGAACTCGTCCATTCGCCACCGCCAGGAAGCAACGGGTTCTGGGAGTCGCTACCGTGCCATGCGTTCTAACGTTTCCGGTCCCATCATTTTTGCAAGTTCCTTCAAGACCACCTACCGTTGGTCGTTTTTCAATAATAGATTCTACGCAAGTATTACGATGTATTCTTCTGTCGAACTTTGCTATTCCCGTCCCCTCCCTTGATGTAACGTGCGACGTCCCCTACATACATTCAACCATTTCTGAATATCTCGGTCAATTGTGTCGAACCCAGAGGTGTAGATCAAAGCTTAGGTACGGGAACGGACTATCGAGTCGTCGAGGCGATGGGATCACCGGAGAGAACTACACCCTCCACCATACGAACGATCCCGAGCTTGAGTTTGAACCAGTTCCTCCGCGGTTGGCAGCGGCAACTACGGCGGCCGCGAGTCCTCAGTGCGTCGAGTACCACTCAGCTTCACGAATTCGAGGTCGAGGTAGTAAGCATCGATCGGGGTGGATTGCAATTGGGTTCCTGAACCCGTTAATGTTTAATATTTGACATTCGAACCGCAAGATGGGTCAAGAGCGGTGGCGAGCGCAAATCCTTGCAGTTGGGCACCAACTGCGGTACAGGATGGTACTACCCATCTACGTCATGCATCTTGTCGTACGCGAGACTGAATGCGCTAAACTGGTCGTCCAACACATCTGGTTTGTTTGCCGGGTTCCAGAGAAGGGGGTGTTATCTTAGATACCTCTCCTTCCACTGCTGACAGGTTTTTGTATGCTGCACGTTCAGCAGTGCGGATGCGGACATGAGCTATACTTACACAGGCCACGCGGGCTATGGTCCAGTCGACCCTGCCAAATACCTGCCTTGAAGTCACGTCACGAACTTGGGGATCGTGGCCGCTTTGCACCGCACAGCATCCCGTCCCTGCTGGAGCTGTGATCAATTACAGGACTGGTGGGAGTCGTGTGCGACAATTAATCGCACACTAGCGCTTGGCTCACCTCGCTGAAAATATTTACCAGGAAGTATCTTGATGTAGGTATATCTCCAACTCTCTAGATGACCGGCACCTTGATCGCATTATTCGTGAGTGCCGATTCCAGACTGGCAGAGATGCATGAGGAGGGCGGATTTCACGGGTAGACTGGGGGAACTTACCTGGTAATAGACGAGCTGCTCGGCGGGATCGTCTTTCATTAACATTTCCAAGAATTGTACGACATTTGGATTCTGTGAATGGCGTGTTCAGTTTCGTACGCGACTCGAGAGAAGCGGGGCTAGAGTTGGCTCACGTCTTGGTCAAACGAATCTCCGGTACCGTCGAAATAGAGAACCAAGGTGCGCCCCTGCCTCTCAGGACTGTCGGGGTCAGCCTTCTATTCGCGCAAATGTCTATAGAGGGGTCGAAACACGCCCCTCCGGGGTTGGATATTGAATGTCTTCTTTGGAGGCGACGGTCGAATATGAGTTGGAGAGAGTTGGACGGAGGCTGATAATCCTCTGGGGGAATGACAGCGCCCATTGCCAGTTCTGAAATGTCGAGAGCCCGCGGCGGACTTAGAAAGTGATCTCGATCGGACCAACTCATCCGTCTTTTCTCACGAAGGCCGAATATGTCTCGTTCAGTTCCTATTTCATCCCACTGCGGGTGCCTCGCTGGAAGGTCTCGAGCTGGTCAAGCTATTGGATAACTCTCTACTGCGCGCTCCCTCTCCAATCACCTCTCTGCCACCGGCCAAGATGCTCAGTATTGTGCGTTGGAAGAGAAGGGGTCGGTCGGAATGTCCGACAAGCCTCACATCGACCGTCCAGCAGGGCCTAACTACGGAACCCAAACCTCCGAACTCTCTTCCCCCTGTTCCTCAAAGGCCTTTACCAGGCCGCCGTCCGTGAGTGACGCGGCGTCGACTGTCTCAGGCGGGCCTACCGCACCAGCAAGCTCAGATGGACAAGAATTGAGACCTCGGCGCGCCCAGTGACCGGTGACCGACAAACCAATGTCGGCGAGTTCTACTTCCCCCTGGTGGTCGGACGCAGTGTGGCTACACCCTATCTCCACCTTGACTTGACGCGTGGCACCCAACATGGTGTGTCTGATATATCACGGCGTCCACACACCTTTTCCGCGGTACGCCAGCCTATAAAGGCTTTCAGGTCACCCCCATCTTCCAGAACTCCCCTCCTCACTCGCGCATCCGCTGGGCTCACGCTGCCCCTTCCATCAACCAACTGTACCCGGGCATGCGCAACGAGTCGCTAGTCATGGGTGATGCTGAGAAGAGCGAGCAGAACGAAAAGGAATCCCCACCATTGCAAATCGATCCAAAGTGGTACGTTTAATACCCTCCGTCGTTTGTGTCGCTAGCCGCTGACTGGGCGTAGCCTCCAAGACGCCTTGAGATCTTTCTTCCAGCCCATCAAGAACGATGATCCCCGCGTCGACTTCTACACCATGTACAAGAGAGAGGCGACCGAGTACGATGCGGACTACATCAAGAAGTACGACGAAGACCTCAACACCACTCTGATTTTCGTGCGTTTCCCACCACCACTCTTGTCAATTATCTCACATGCTCCTGTAGGCTGGTCTGTTCTCCGCCATCAGCTCTGCCTTCGTCATCGATGTCCATTCGAACCTCCAACCCAATCCAAACGAGCAGTCTGCCGCCCTTCTCCGTGCGATCCTCCTCACTCTTAATCAGTCCGCCATCCCTGGTGAGACCCCTGTCGTCCCACCTGCCCAGGAAGATCCACCGAGCGAGATCGTCACCGTGACCTGCCTCATGTATGCGAGTCTCATAATCTCTATGCTCGCCGCATTCGTCGCGATGCTGGGCAAGCAATGGCTGAACCGATACTTGAAGAACTCGGGTGGGTCGATGATCGAGCGATGCGGAGACCGTCAACGCAAATGCGATGGACTGGAGAAATTGCCACTGCACCTCTTCGTCGAGAGTCTTCCGGTGATGCTCCAGGCCGCCCTTCTCCTTCTCGCCTGTGGTCTCTGCCGGCACATGTGGTCCATCAATTCCTCGGTCGCATTCACCCTCATCAGCCTCACCAGCCTCGGGGTTGCATTTTACGTCGTGGTTGTGATCGCTGGCGCGTCATCGTATGCTTGTCCATTCAAAACGGCAGCCTCGGTTATTATTCGTGATTTATGGAAGAGGGTTCGGCGTAGGATCGTCTCCCTTACCGTTCGCTCCACACGGGTCCCGAAGACCCGCCGGATGTGGAAGCGGGGAGTCCAGTCGCACCTCCGGCGCAAACATCTACCAATGACGGTTCCGCTCGAGGACATCGAGGTTCACCAATCTGAGCCGTGGATGAAGCCAATGGATCTTGCCATCACTCGCCGAACGAACACCAATGACGTCCAATGTGTGTCGTGGATCCTCAGAAATATCACGGACCCAGAAGCTCTCGATGCTGCCATCAGACTCGCCGGTACCATCCTGTGGTTCGATGACGGAATCAATGTCGACCTTCCCTATGATCTGATCGTTTCGACATTCAAGGAATGCTTTGACCCCACTGGGAGGGCGTACCCCGGGTCGAGAGACAGGGCATACTATTCTGGACGAGCAATGATGTGGATTCGCACTCTCGCGATGTGTAAATCCGAGGAGTTTGCAAGAAAGTTCTCACTCCCAGACATGGAATACCCGGTTCTAGGTCTTGACCTTGACCTCAAACATCTCCTCCTTCTCCAGATCGACTGCGTAGTTTCTTCCAAGACGTGCATTCCCTGGCTGCTAGGGATCAACCAAGAATATACCCCCTCCCACTTACAGTGGATTTCCGACCTGCTGTTGCATTTAACCTGGGCCAACCGGACCACATTGGACTACGAGTCTCTCCTGGACTGGGTTTCCAAACACGGAATCACGACCACTCTCCCTCTGAATGCGACACTCAACCGGCTCCTGGTGTGGTGTATCCTCCTAGGATCACCTGTTGAGGAAGAGGCATTGAAACTCCAAGACAAATCGTACGACATCTCCTCTTTTTTCCCCTCACATTGTTGACAACACTCTTTACTAGTGGCCGCATGGAAAAAATCCTCTATCAATTGTCCAAAGCCATCTATTCAGCCATCTGCGGCACTGAATCCCAACGTAAATTCATCCCGTACGTGCTGCGCGACCTGATCGCGTTGGAAGCCCGCCCCGTGTGCTTGACGGAGATCACATGATTGGTGCTCCATGATATACGAGAACCGCCAAAGTCTCGGAGATTGGGAGGGACTCCTGCTCACTTGTTTGGAAATTGGTTTCCGTCGTCTTGATCTTCGGGAGTTGTCCACAAGCTCACACACGCTCACTCATACCGGACACCACCTAGAAATGGTCGACATGGTTTTCGGAAGTCAGAACAGCGAAGCAATCGCGGATCTCCTCCACGCCTGGAACATAGGTCGTCCCTCGTACAACTTACTTGGTGCCTGTACGGAACAGCTCGTTTGTCTGCACAATCTCGTCCCGTTCTCTCCGAGGCTACGGCAACTTGTCATAAGTTTCGTTGATCTCATCGGTTACGCTGGATTCGAGAGGGTAGGGGTGGTGAGGTTAATCGAATTGCTGAACCATCTCCGTGTCACAATCGAGGATGCGAGGCTGTTGGACCGATGGTCAAGCCTCCTTCTGGACACCCTCCGGACCTCCGAGGGAAGCCAACTCCTGTCCCATTGGTACTGGGAGTCACTGGTGGAACTTGCAATTATTCGGCCACCCGACGTCACCTACGATCCACAGATTATGACATCCCTCGTTGAAGCACAGGAATGGAGCAAGTTAGAGTGTTGGATAGGAACCGTCTGGGTTTTATGGCCACCGGAAGCTGCTGGGATAACGGAAGAGGATCTTGGCCGTTCGATTCTTTTACTGTTCCGGCAACGACCTGGTGCTTTCCGGAGGCTTGAACAGTGGATGTAACAGTGGAGTCAAACAAATGACAAGAAAATACTCGAGTCGTTCCAACGAATCTGCCGACGGGCACAGAAAGTTGTACAACGGGATACACCGTGAGTTCCTTTTCGCGCTCGCCAGACATACACTAGATCTCACGTAGGAGTTCGTTTTGTCTTAGGCCAGCTTCATCTGCTGGAACTGAAGAATTCGACCATTTGCTACCGCCCACCCCTTCCTCACCATCGGGAGGCAGTGGGTTCTGGGAGTCGCTGCCGTACCATGCCCTCTAGCGTTCGAACGGTGTGGGTGTTCGGGTTCACCCCTCTCATAGTTTCAATCCCATTGTTTTGCGAACTCCTTCAAGGCCACCTTCCGTTGCAACGGTCATTTTTTTATCATAGATTCTACACAAGTACGGTGTATACTTCTGCCGAACCTAGTTGTTTCCGTGCCCTCTCTTAATATAACGTGTGCCGTCCCCCGATTATTTCTGGATATCTCGGTCAATAGTTGCGTCGGACCCAGAGGTGTAGACCGAGTGCGGGAACAAGCTATCGAGTTATTGGGGCGATGGGATCATCGGAGAGGACTATTCTCTTTACCGGCGTGCGATCGATCCCGAACTTGAACTCGAACCAGTGCCTCCACGGTTTGCAGCAGCGGCTATGGTGGCCGTAGGTCCTCAGTGCGTTGAGTACCGGTTAGTTTCACGAACTAGTAAATGCCGATTGAGGTGAGTCACAATTGGGTCTCCCGAACTGTATAACATCGAAGGAGCGCCGCCGCAGGCTAGCGTTGATCATGTCGATCGGTTATACTAGTTGTAATGTTTAAACGTTTAAATTTTGAGTTTAACGTTTAACGTTTAAGAATCGGACTACAAGGCCACGGTTCTCCAACAAAGGCGTCGGGCGGTAGCGAGCGCAAGCAGAGGCCGTGGTCCATTACCGTGACCGTGACCATCACTCGTAGATCGGTCTGAAGTTCGCATGGACACCGTGCGGATCGAGGTTGCCCGGTGGGATGAACGCCGCTCGCATTCAATGGAATTGAAAAGAGGAGTGGTAGGTGCGCGCCCAAATGCGGCCAAAAACCCTCCGCGTTTTTCCTTATATGGAAGGGCTGCGTTACAACCTAACCGGTTTCCGGTCCCTCTTGCTTCCGATTCTCGGTCGTGACCCTCATCATGTGAGCCGATTTCGTACATGCGCTGGGCCCGGGTTCCATACAGACCCTCTTGGATCATCTCATTGGTCTGCGACAACAGTTTC
>Ga0307510_10006887_pt1 | contig 13556 bp, 11 predicted proteins | sample 12_EM_MG_FD_207224 | JGI IMG/M metagenome (GOLD analysis project Ga0307510, IMG submission 207224) | Populus trichocarpa ectomycorrhiza microbial communities from riparian zone in the Pacific Northwest, United States - 12_EM | ecosystem: Host-associated > Plants > Roots > Unclassified | place... | reverse complement strand
TAAAAATGTAAGGCACCTGATCGCTTTTAATCCTAAAATGCACCGTTAAGCATATGGGCTGTAAAACAGAAAAGCGGGTATTTTATCAATACCCGCTTTTCTGTTTTACTTCTATTATTTATTTAATCAATATCATTTGTATTGTTCAACAAGCCATCTTTAAACACATGTTTTGGCTCGTCAGTAAAAGGAGATGTTTTAGTAAATATACCCAGGAAAAATACCAGTCCGCCTAAAAGCAGCTGCGGCAGGAACACGTGTGGCGCATAAGCGTACACCCAAGGTGATGCCATCAGGAATGATCCACCTACCACATCTATAAAGCAGTGCATCGGCACAGGAAACACATTCATGAAACCAAATTTATGTTTGCTGAAAATAGCCATGATCAATTGCAGCCATCCGAATATCAAAGGCAAAAAGAATGAGGCTCCGCCCACATGAATAAACCCGAACAGCCATGGGGATGACATCAGGGTTATAGCTACCACATAATTTAAGAATCCGTAAGTTGATGTTGATATGAATGGTTTCATTTTTTTAAATGTGTTGATAGCGCAAAATTAATGTTTATTCTAAAGTTTACAACTCAAACTTTAAAGGTTTTGAAATTAAAGAGGCTATATCTGCAGATATAGCCTCTTTTTTATACAGGGCGGGTTAATTTTTTAATACGCCCTGGCTTTTTTCTTAACAATTAGCGAAGCAATAAAAGCAAAAAGGCCCAATATCAATCCGAAACCTATGCCAAAAAGAGGGCCCATTATCAACATGGCTAACCGGGGATGAGCAGGCAAAAAAGGATGTTCGGCCGACATCTTTACAACACTTGGATGATTTGCAATATAAGTACTGTAAAAAATAATGTGAGCTGCGGTGATCCAGATACAATTAACCAGGCTTACACAAAAGCCATGCAGGAAATATTTTTTGCTGACCGTTTTGGCGATAACATAAGCAGAAAAAATAAAGATAAATAGCCAGAATATCGGCTCAGCTTTTTCGGGGATCAGAAATACAGTCGCAACGGCCATAATCAACCCGAAAACCGACAGTTGAAAGATAATTTTCCAGTTCATTTGATGAGAAGTTTTAGTGAGAGTGATTTGATTTCTTTATAGCAGTTTATAAATGGCTTGTATAAAATTAATAAAAACCATTTACAAACAACTAATAATCAGCAAATAAGAAAATAGCAGTACTACTTAGGGAGATTCGCCTGCTTTTGAGCAGCTTCTTTCGTTTGTATTACGACAACCCCGTTTAATGCTTTTTTGCCGTATATACCCGCATAAACTTCCTTAGCAGGCTGCTGTTTGAGTACCCTTACCGATGCTATAGTATTAGGATTTAAGTTATTGAGGTCAGGTACTGCTTTTCCGTCCACAACATATAATGGGTCCATTTGAGTATCCAAACCAATCAGTATAGTTCCTGTATTTCTAATAGTATCCTTAGGTACAATATAAGTTACCTTATCAGGAATTACCAATTTCGTTTTAGCAACGGCAGCGTCAGATAAAGTATCCGGCGGAGGGTCTTTTGATATCGCAAAACTTATTGGTATAGTATATCTTACCCTTACTTTATGGCCGTTCTGATATCCAGGCTCCCATTTGGGGGACAATTTCAGCACGCGTACCGCTTCATTAGCTGCTCCAAAACCGATGTCTTTTACAGTTTTTATATCTGAAAGCGACCCATCAGTTTCAACAGTCATTGATATGATCACTTTACCCTGTACATTTTTATTGAGCATTGCATCAGGGTATTGAATATTTTTACTCAAAAAGTGGTAAAATTCAGTCATTCCACCCTTAAATTCCGGCTCCTCCTCGGCAGTAATAAAAACGGGCTCATCAACAAGTTTACTTGTTACGACAGGCTGGGCTTCCAGATCCTTCAGTTCATATACAGAATCTTTTACCTGCGGCTTTTCGGTATTTTCAACATGTACGGCTTTAACTTTTTCTTTAATAGCAGCGGGGCTGAATGAAACCGCTGTTTTCATTAGTAAATGCTCTGCTTTATTTTTGATAAGCTTTACAGTTTCACTTTTACTTATGGTGACTGATGCCAGCACCATCATTAATACAAACAAGGGCGCAGACAGTCCGTACTTTACAAGTGCAATATATTGCGACTTGTTTTTTTGAAGCATAATGATACGCTGCTTGAGCAGGCTATGATTAAAAAATGGATTTACTAACTGGTGGGGCGTTTTGAAAGTCTGGCTGAGTAACAGCATAGCATATTCTGCTTTATCAATACCATTTTCTAAAGCCTGCCTGTCGGCAATGTACTCATGTATATGCTTAACCTCTAACCGGTAAAAATATACTACCGGGTTAAACCAGTTTATAATCGCAACTGTTTCTATCAGTAATACATCCAAAGAATGCCATTGGTTGGCGTGTGCCTGCTCATGGGCCGCTATCACTTCAAGATTGTCAAGGTTTGCCCCCAGCCTGATACTCTTAAAAAATGAGAATGCTCCTGATGCTTCAGGCTTTTCAATAACTTTTCTGAGAGATATTAATTGCCATATAAACCTGGCGATTAATATGGTGGCTCCTACAGTATAAATTATCAGAATTATTTGTCCAACAGTAAGGTGGTGTTCCTGGATGTTTTTAAGCCGATAAATTAGTATAGGGGCGCCATATACCGATAGCGTGTGTTGGACTTTTTGAGTGATAAATAGATTTCTTATCCAGTCGGAGTGTATTACTGGTATAAGAAAGGACAAAATAGCTGATGAAACAAGGAATATCCGGTTAAGGTGAAAGAATGTTTCCCGTCGCAGTAACAAAGCATAAAACCCGTAAAACAATACCAGGTATAGGTTTACCAGTAATAAATATTGCCACCAGCTCATATTTTCATTTTTCTTTGAGTTTTTCGATCAGCTTCATGATCTCATCAGCTTCTTTGAGGTCGATTTTTTCCTTCTTTACAAAAAAGGAGAACATATGCTTTACCGAATTATCAAAATATCCGCTCAAAAGCTTTTCGGTAGCAAAACCCTGGTACTGCTCTTTACTGATGATGGGGAAATATTCGTGGCTTTTGCCAAAAGCGGTATGGTCAACAAAGCCCTTTGCTTCAAGAATACGTATAAATGTAGATACTGTATTATAAGCCGGTTTTGGTTCAGGCAATGTATCGATCACATCCTTTACAAAGCCTTTTTTAAGCTGCCAAAGTACCTGCATAATCTGCTCTTCCGCACGGGTAAGTTCTTTTATTTCCATGATTATTTATAAAAAATGTTTCAGCTGGTAAGGCTTAGGGTATTTGGTCAACTTAAAGATATAAACTAATATCAGAAAAAGCAACTAAGCACTTAGTTTTTTAACAAAAAAAACCTCCGGGTATCTCCGGAGGTTTTAAATAAATTTTTTGAATTATTTTAGTTGGTGCTCTGTGCTTTAGGCAATTCCGCTCTTGGAATCATTTCCTGGCGCTGAGCAGTATTATATACAAATGACGCCACTATTGTTGCCGCCTGCTTCAGATCATCCTCGCTCAGACGATCATAAGTGTCCTGGTTGCTGTGGTGTGTACGGGTCCCGTAGTCCATAGCATCCTGGATAAATTGAAAGCCGGGTATACCCACAGCATCGAATGACAGGTGATCAGTTCCACCCGTGTTCCTGATGGTGATTGTACCCGCACCCAGGTCCTTAAATGGCTCAAACCATGGTTTAAAAACTGCTGCCGCTGCCGAATCACCCTGCAGATAAATTCCCCGTATTTTGCCGGTACCATTATCCAGGTTATAATAGGCCGAAACTTTTGCCTGCTCCGGCTTTAACTCCATTGTTTTGGGGTCGCCAAAATGGTTCAGCACATAATAACGTGAACCAAACAAACCCTGTTCCTCCGAACTCCATAAGGCAATACGGATGGTGCGTTTCGGTTTAAAGCCTGTTGCTTTTAATATACGTATGGCTTCCAGCATTACAGCACTTCCGGCAGCGTTATCTGTAGCGCCAGTGGCAGCATGCCATGAGTCGAGGTGCCCGCCGATCATTACGATCTGGTCTTTGAGCTTTTTGTCGGTGCCGGGTATTTCAGCTACCACATCGTACCCCTGGAGATCGTCAGTAAAGAATTGTGTCTTGATATCGGCTTCCATCTCCACCTTTTGACCCGCCTTTACCAAACGCAAAATGCGCAGGTAATCTTCGCCGCTGGTTTCCAGTTCAGGGGCAGCGGTTTTAGCGGTATCAGCATAAGATGCACCGTTCGTGGTGAATACAGTACCATCGGTACCGCGTGCCATGCTCAGGATCAGGCCCACATTTTCCTTTTGTAAGAAGCTACTGATCGCTGCACGTAGGGCACGTGTTTTTTGCATCGCAATAAATTGGGGCGAGTTACGATCAGGTGCCCTGCGTTGAGCAGGCTGAGCGGTAGCTTTGGCCATCTCATCCAGTTCTGCATCCGTGTAACGCGAAAGGTCCGGCTTTTCGCTGCGGGTCACTTTCGTTTTTGTATCGAATATTACAACTTTCCCGGCAAGCTTTCCTTTATACTGATCCAAATCGGTGATGGTATCTGCTTTAACCAGTATAACTTCGCTTTTGATAGTGCCGTTTGTACCGGATGTCCAAGCTTTCGGGATAGCTATAATGGCATGGTAATATGGTATCGTAATAGCTGCATAGTTCTTCTGAACTTCCCAGCCTTTACCAAACTTGCCCCATGGTTCCAGCTTAGCATTTTCCAATCCCCAGCTTTTTAATTGATTTACTGCCCAGTTCTGCGCCCTTTTAAGACCCGGAGAGCCTGCCAGCCTGGGGCCGGCAACATCTGTAAGATAAAAAGCGGTTTCCATTACTTTTGAATGGTTCAGTCCCTCATCCCGTATCTTTTGGACTGCTGCAGCATCAGGTGCTTCCTGCGCAAAAACAGCACCCGCCATCCCGGCAATGAGTATGCCGGAAAATAGTAGTTTCCTTTTCATTCTATAAGATCAGTTAATAGTTAAGAATAAACAAACCTATCTATTTTATATTTAATTTATTGCGTGAACAAGCTAACAAATTTGTTACAGTAAATTTGTATTTTGGGGTATATTTGAATAAAGAGTTCGCATAACTTAAACAAGAGAGTTTTCAATGCACAAAAAGCAGCAGAAGTTGGCAAAATTGATCCCTCATACTATAAAACGCTTACCTGGCGGGAACGCCTTCAAGTCGCTAATTACTTAAACAGCCTTGTTTATAATTACCCGGAAAATGAACCGCCGAAATTAGACAGAACGTATTTTAGAGCATATAGTAAAGAGGAACAGGATAAATTAGAATCTTAAAATATAAATATGCTTAAATCTGCCGTACCTATACTTGCTTCTTTAAATGAAGAAGAGACCATTAAATTTTATACTGAAAAACTTGGCTTTACTTTTCATTCCAGTTGGGAAGGCTACCTCATTTTGAGTAAGGACAAAGTGCACGTCCATCTATGGCCATGTAACGACCCGGCTATACCCAAAAATACAGGATGCTATGTCAACGTAACTGAAATAGATAAGCTTTACGCTAAATACGAACCGCTTGGCGTAATACATCCCAATGGCAAGCTCGAGGAAAAGCCATGGAGAATGAAGCAATTCAGTATTCTGGATAATAACGGGAACATTATCCATTTTGGTGAGGACATGGATGCCGATTAATTGATCAGCAACTTATATCCCCTGCCATGCACATTAATGATCTCGACATTTGAATCGTCTTTCAGGTACTTGCGGATCTTACTCAGGAAAACATCCATACTGCGGCCGTTAAAGTAATTATCGTCGTGCCATATGTTGAGCAGGGCTTCTTCGCGGGTAAGCACTTCGTTTTTACGCAAACAGAGTAAACGTAATAGTTCTGCTTCTTTGGTTGACAGCTTTTGGTGATTTTCGCCTGCAGATATCATTTGTGAAGTATAATCAAAATTGTAGCGGCCGATTTTGAAGTGGGTCTGCTTTTCTTCTTCGCTCTTTTCGTTATTGTTCACCCTTTTCAGCAAAGCATTTATCCGGAGCAATAATTCTTCTATCCGGAAAGGTTTGGTAATATAATCATCGCCGCCCAGGTTAAATGCCTGAGTCTTATCCTCGATCATACCTTTGGCAGTAGCAAAAATAATAGGCACCTGCGCATTAAACTTCCTGATCTCCTTGCCTAAAGTAAAACCGTCTTTTTTGGGCATCATCACATCCAATATCAGCAGATCAAAATTTTGCCTGGTAAATGTCTTCAACCCCTCCTCTCCGTCTTTACACAAAACAACTTCAAATTTGCCTTTCAGTTGCAGGTAATCCTGTAAAAGTAAGCCGAGGTTAGGATCATCCTCCACCAGTAATATTTTCTTCATGCTTTAGGATATATGAAATTTCAGCTCAAACTCAGAGCCTTTTTCTTTTTCTGATTTAACGCTTATAGTTCCGTTAAGTTTCTTTACAATGGTGTTGACATAGCTCAGGCCCAAACCAAACCCTTTTACATCATGCAGGTTTCCTGTCGGGATGCGATAGAATTGTTCAAATATTTTTGTTTGCTGATCTCTGTTCATGCCGATGCCCTTATCGGCAACCCGGATAACCACCTCATCATTTTTGTTAAATGTGCTGATCGTGATCTCGGGCACTTCAGGGCTATATTTTATAGCGTTATCGATCAGGTTATAAAGTACATTCGAAAAATGAAGTTCATCCGCTTCAATTGTCGGTTTTTCGGCATTTAGATTCAGGTTGGCAATAACCTGGTATTTCTGTAGTTTGAGCGACATGCTATCCAGTACGGTAGTTACCATTTCATTTACATCCAGCTGCTTAATATCCAGTCTGAATTCGTTTTTTTCAATACGCGCTATATTCAATACACGCTCAATGTGGTTACCCAGTCTTTGATTTTCCTCGAAAATGATGTTGGCAAGCCGTGCAACACGGCCCTTATCTTCTATGATCTCCTGGTCTTTCAATGCTTCGCTGGCGATCATGATAGTGGATACCGGAGTTTTAAACTCATGGGTCATATTGTTAATGAAATCCATCTTCATTTCTGATATCTTCTTTTGTCTCAGGATAGAGAAGATGGTATAACCGAAACATACGATCAATACCAGCAATAAAGCACCAGAAGTTGCCATAGAGGCGGTCATCTTGGCCAATATCAATGAGTTCTTTTTGGGGAACGATATCTTTATTCTGCCGGGGTCGTTGATCACCTCCTTGCTGAATATGGGCACCTGGTAAACATTTGCAGGTATAATATTTTCTTTAGTATCATTCACGTAGGACGCATTGGAATATAGCAGGGAATCGCTGTTGAACGTGCTTACTGAATAGTTGAAATCCAGGAAAATTCCCTTGTTGTGCAGTTCAAACCTAAGCAATGAATCGATCCAAAAAGGACTAAGGCGCTTTTTTAGCGGTTCGTTTGATTTCTGGTATTCGTCAGCAAGGTTTGCAATCACATTTGACTGTGTACTTTTTTGGAGGTTTTGTATCGAATCCTCCTCAAGCATTTTTTTTACTTCTTTAAACCTGCGTTCACTTTTTTTACGCTCCTGTTCCCGTTGCCAATAAGGATCAATCTGAACTACCGGTATCACCTGCTTTCCATATTGAGGGTCCATATAATCCACCAGTAGTGTATCATATTTGTGCAGCTTCATCGACTTTCTTTTAAACGCAGGATTGGCCGGTCCTCTTACTATTTTAGGATCGGTCATGCGTTGATGAATATTGCCGAACTCGTCAGTATATTCTTCGTAGCGAAAATGCAGGTTTAACTCACCCGATTGGGCCATGTTATAAAATTCTTCATCCAGTTGATTGCTTAATATTACCTTTTTCAGGCTGTCGCGCAATAAGTTCAACCTCCTTTCGCGGGCGGTCAGCTTCCTTTTTACGGGCTGATTAAAATTTATTTTTGTGTATTTAGTCTCTACCGAGGTTACAAAAGTGCGGTGCGCAGAAGCAACTTTTTTGTTCTGCATTTTATCAAATATCTGTGCTTTTTTGTTCAGAAAGTTGATGGCGTCTTGTTTGGCCAGTTTTGATACCACATTATTTAAGGCATCGTTAACTGAACGGTCAAACAGATCTGATTGCGTTTGATACGATTGCCGCAGAAAATACAACTGCATAGACATCACACCCAAAAGCGCAAATCCCATCAACCCGATAATAAGGCCTATACTTTTCTTCTTCATCCCTACAGCAAAAATATTTTAAATAAGCTCAACATGATTGCATTTAACAATTTTTAACATATTCTATCAAAGATTTAACATCTTGAAATAGAATAGCTTGTTAACTTTGATATCATCAAATTTAAGCAATATCGCATGAACCATCATGAGCTAATATTAAAATCAGGCTGCCCATGATAGCGTCAATTCCACTTAAAAACAAATTACTGCAATGAAAAACCATTGGACGAAACCTGGTTTCGAATTAATTTTTGCAATAAGCCTCATTGCCATAATGGCTATCCCTCCATTTGTTTTTGCCCAGGGAGCAAAAAATATGGATATAAGGATAATGAATGGCGATACCACTATTAACGGTAAAAACATTAAAGAGCTTTCGGCGGACGACCGTAAACAAGCCCTCAAAGACATTGATAATTTAAGCCCACCCGAAAACGACGGCAGGCAGCGAATTATAATCCGGAAAAGAGGATTGGCGGACACCGGCGCAAAAAATATGATTTATAAACGTCGTTTCTTTAATAATGACGACCTGACTGAAAATCATCGTTTTTTTAATGACAGCGCAAAACATGTGTTTAGGTTTAAAATGATGAAGCCTAATGGAGGTGATTCCACCTTCACATTTAACTACAAAATGAATACGGAGTCCGGCGACCGGTTTGAAGACCGCGATTTCAATTTCCATATGCGTGAACCGTGGAGAGAAAACTTCCATCACAGGAATGTACAGCGTTTCGATTATACAAATACCGGCAGCGATGGCATTAGCACCCATACCAGTTTCAGGGTAAGCGATGCTTCGCCTGAGAAGTTAAAAAATACAACCGGCAACGAAAAAGCTGACCTGGAAATAAAGGACTTGAACGTGGTGCCAGAATTTTCATCGGGTAAAACATTATTGATGTTCAGTCTAACGTCAAAATCAGTTGCTGAGGTTAAGTTTACCGATAATGAAGGAAAACTGATCTGGAGCGAAAAAGCTTTGAATGGCAGTTTTACCAAGAGTTTTCCGCTTGGGTTAAATGGGGTATATTTTTTGCAAATAAAACAAGCAGGCAAAGTTGCGCTGAAAAGGATTGTTAAAGAGGAATAAGCAGAATTAATACTAAGATAAAGAAGGCCCTTGAAGGGCCTTCTTTATTGATCCATCATTTTGCCTTGATAAACTTCAGCGCGTATGAATCCAGGCAATAACGTAAGCCAGTAGGTGCAGGGCCATCATCAAACACATGCCCAAGATGAAGCCCGGTACTACGTTCAACCACCTCGTCGCGCACCATTCCGTCCGAATTATCTTTGATGATCATGATCGCTTTTGGATCGATCGGCTTAAAAAAGCTTGGCCATCCGGTACCTGAATCAAATTTGGCATCGGAGCTGAACAAAGGCTTGCCGGTTGCGGCACTTACATAAATGCCTTTTTCGTGATTATCCCAATAAGGGTTATGAAATGGCGGCTCGGTGCCTTTGTTTACCATGATGTCGTAAGCATCCGCTGACAATACCTTTTTCCAGTAGGCATTTGGCTTTGCTTCAGGAAATTTTTTCACATCTTCCGAACTCCCGGGAACTACTTTTCCCGTCGATTGCGACTGGCCGCAGGCACTTAATACCGTAAAAAAGAAGAAAGCAAGAATCAGATTAACTTTTTTCATATTCATTATCAAAATGTTATATATTCTACTTATATTTATTTGTCGAAAAACAATTCTACTCCTTACAGGAAATTCCTAAAAAATTTAAACTATTATGTTTTGTTATTTGTTATCAAGGTTATTTAGTTGACTAATAATAAATAATATAAGGAATTAGTTTTAAACAATTGTTTAGCAACTTTAATTGCCAACAATATATAGCTGATATTCAATACTATATCGGGGAATTTTTTACCCATAAAACTTGATTTTCTACAAAGATTGCGGAATATAATTCCCGATTTTTTATATATGATTAAACTTAATTTGTAAAAAAGGGTCAAATTGTTAATAAAAACGCAATTGTTAATAACAGGCACGGTAATTGCGTATTTTCTTCACCATAATTCAAATACCAAATGAATACGTACACATTAGTAGGGGTGATCATAACCGTTTTACCGATAGTATTAATTATCGCAACGGTAATTATTAGAGGCAAAAAATTGTTCGATTAACCGGCTCATGTACCTAAAGAAATTTGGGTTAGGCAATGCATTATGTATTTGCCTGTACTTGTTTGTGCCTTTTTCCCCTTTAACTATAATCCCCTTTTTAATACTCTTCCTCTCGGTTTTTCAGTTTTTTCTTGTTGTTTACCGATACTATCCTGATCATATGGCCTGGTAATCCTTGCTATGCGCTCTTCCAATGTTTCCGTGGTTAGTCTTTCCCTGCCAAGACTGTCAACCATAATGGGAAATGCAAAGGGTGTTGGCCGGTCGATTTGTTTAAGAATGATATTTTGCTTTACAATACGCTGTAAAGCTTCCCGCAGCCTGAACTCTTCTAACTGAAAAGCTAACGCCTCATTGTAAGCCTGCCGTACCAGTAGGTTATTGGGTTCATATTCGCTGAATACATCAAACAGCAGGGAAGTTGATGCCTGCAAATGTTTATTCTTTACCTGCTGACCGGGATATCCGGTAAATACCAGTCCACCGATATGCGCAATATCCCTGAACTTTCGGCGCGCCATTTCATTGGCATTTAAACTATGTAAAATATCGTCCAGTAAGTTATCAATAGAAAAGAAGCTAGCATCTTCCAAAGCCTGCTCGATAGGGATGATCTCATCGGCCAGCAATTCAAAGCCGTAATCGTTCATGGCGATGGAGAACGAAAATGGTTTGATCTTAGAAATACGATAAGCCAGCAATGATGCCATCCCCTCATGTACCAGCCGGCCCTCAAACGGGTAAAATATCAGATGATGCCCCTCACGTGATTGGAATGATTCAATCAAAAATTCATGGCTTTGCGGCAGGTGCGACAATTGTGCCTGCAGATCAAACAAAGGTTGCAATGCAACCACCTCTTCATCATTTGCTATTCCGTGTGCTACTTCATCCAGTTTATCCCGAAATACCGCTGAAAGCTGGGAAGATAAAGGCATCCTGCCTCCCATCCAGCTGGGTATCAGTCCTTTTTTAGCTTTCGATTTTCTGACATAAGCGCTCATCTCCTTCACCCTTATAAATTCCAAACTTTGCCCTGCAAACCAGAAGTTATCTCCCGGCTTTAGTTTTGAGATAAAAGACTCTTCGATTGTTCCTAAACTTTTCCCGCTTAACCATTTCACACGGATACTCACATCGCTGGTAATGGTGCCGATGCTTAACCTGTGTCGCATAGCAACCCTGCGATTCTTTACCTGGTACAGACCATTCTCAACCTCTACCTTCAAAAACTCATCGTATTGTGCCAGCACGCTGCCGCCGTGGGTTACAAATTCGAGCAGTTCGTTAAACTCATTTCGGGTAATATCTGCAAAGGCATAAGTTGTTTTTACTTCCTTATACAAATCATCTGCCCTGAAGCCATCCGACACCGCAAGGGTAACCATATACTGCACCAACACATCAAAAGTCAACAACATCGGGTCGCGGCTTTCAAAAATCTCTTTCCGGATGCCCTCTTTTAAAGCAGCGCCCTCCAATAGTTCTAACGAATGCGTAGGAACATAATAAGCCCTGGATACCGCTCCCGGGGCATGGCCACTGCGGCCAGCTCTCTGCATAAACCGGGCTACTCCTTTGGGGCTACCCACTTGTATCACTGTATCAACCGGGCGAAAATCGACGCCCAGATCAAGGCTTGAGGTACATACCACTACTTTTAAAGCTTCCGCATGAAGCGCCTGCTCCACCCAGTTGCGCAACTCGTTATCTAGTGACCCGTGGTGCATGGCCATGATACCAGCATATTCCGGGTAGTTATCCAGGATAGCATGATACCATATCTCTGCCTGCGACCGGGTATTGGTAAATATCAGTGTCGTTTTGCTTTTGGCCACAATCTCTATTACTTGTGGCAACAACTTCACGCCGATATGTCCCGACCATGAATAACTCTCAATATTTTCAGGAATAACGGATTTGATGACCAGCTTTTTATCAATATGGGCCCGCACCATCTTTACCTGCTCTGCCGGGAAGTCGTTGCCCAGCAATACTTCTGACGCTTGCTCGAGGTTTCCGATAGTTGCACTGATACCCCATATTCTAAGTTCTGAGTCATTACCATCTGACTTCTGACTTCCGGCTTCTGACTTCCAATTCAAGACTTTCAACCGTGATACCCCCAACTCTACCTGCACCCCGCGTTTAGTACCCAACAACTCGTGCCACTCATCGATCACCACCACCTGCAATTGCTGGAATATCTTTGGATATTCCTTTTGTGCCATCATCAGGTGCAGGCTTTCGGGGGTAGTGAGTAACACTTCCGGTAATTTCTTTTTGAGTGCTTGTTTTTCGGCTACCGGGGTATCTCCTGTTCGGGTGCCTATTTTCCAGGGGATACCAATCTCATCGCATACCTCCTGCATGGCTTTTTTGATGTCGTTGGTCAATGCACGCAGGGGCGTTATCCAAAGCATCATCAAACCATTATTTAAGCGGGTGTTCCAGGTATCGGGGTTTTTGTTGATATAATCCGCCAGGAAGGGCAAAAACAGCGCAAATGTTTTACCGCTACCGGTAGGGGCATTCAGCAAGCCGGAAAAGCCCGAAAGATAAGCCTCCTCCATTTCTTGCTGAAAAGGAAATTGCTGCCAGTTCTTACGCTTATACCACTCCGCTATAATTTGCTGCCCTGTCGTCATCACAACTCAACATACAATTTTAAAGACAAATTAGTTGCATGCTGCATAAAAAATTGTCTGAACAGGTGTTCATGTTCACGGCGTGAACGCCCTGTGAACAAAAATGAACATCTGTTAATCAGTCATTTGTATTTTAGCACATGGTGACAAAACACTGTCACCACATTATTCAGCAAGGTGCCGTAAATTTGTATATACCGGGGTGAATATCTTCTAACCCACAAGATCTCTAAACAGGCTCCCTCTTCTGCCACCGTGTCGGGAATATCCTTTGGATTTATCAGAACAATCAGTAAGTATCACTAGCCACAACAATATATAATATTGAAATTAACTTATTTTCCCTATAATAAAACATTATGTAACTATTGATTAATAGTTGACGTACAAAAAACCCTAATTAATTTAACTTTTATGATCTTCAAACACAAAACACACACCTTACGGGTTGGTTTAATGTTAGGAATTACATTAATTACCACCTCCATTTTGACATCCTGTTCAAAGGATAGTTCGGTTGTTCCTTCTTCTGCAACTAA
>Ga0307510_10006886_pt1 | contig 13556 bp, 12 predicted proteins | sample 12_EM_MG_FD_207224 | JGI IMG/M metagenome (GOLD analysis project Ga0307510, IMG submission 207224) | Populus trichocarpa ectomycorrhiza microbial communities from riparian zone in the Pacific Northwest, United States - 12_EM | ecosystem: Host-associated > Plants > Roots > Unclassified | place... | reverse complement strand
GCATGCTGACCAACGGCACGACCTTCGACGAGGCGGCGCGGCCGACGCCGATGCCCGTGGCCGAGGTCGTGCCGGGCTTCTCCGAAGGGTTGAAGCTGATGCCGCGCGGCGCGACCTATCGCTTCTGGATCAAGCCCGAGCTTGGTTATGGCGATGCGGCGACCGGGCCGATTCCGGCGCATTCGATCCTGGTGTTCGATCTTCAGCTGCTCGACTTCAAGTCGATGGACGAGATTCGGCGGATGCAGATGCAAGCGCAGCAGCAGCAAGGCGGTATGCCGGCCGCGCCCGCAACCCCCTGACGCACACGCCCGGCGTAATGTCGGATGTGCGCCACGCACTTGCGTGGTTGGACAACGAAGCGCACAGGGCTCATCCATGTTCGACCATGTCGATGCGGTGAACCTGGCGCGGGCGCAGTTCGCCTTCACCGTCAGCTTCCATTTCATTTTCCCGGCCTTTTCGATCGGCCTGGCGAGCTATCTCGCAGTGCTCGAAGGACTGTGGCTGTCGACCGGCAAGCAGCGCTTCCTCGACATCTACCGCTTCTGGCTCAAGATCTTCGCCGTCGCCTTTGCCATGGGTGTCGTGTCGGGCATCGTCATGTCCTATCAGTTCGGCACCAACTGGGCGGTGTTCTCGGACAAGACCGGGCCGGTGATCGGGCCGTTGATGGCCTATGAGGTGCTGACCGCCTTCTTCCTTGAGGCGGGGTTCCTCGGCGTGATGCTGTTCGGCATGAAGAAGGTCGGCAAGCGCCTGCACTTCGCGGCGACCTGCGCGGTCGCGGTCGGGACCTTCATCTCGGCCTTCTGGATCCTGTCGGCCAATAGCTGGATGCACACGCCGACCGGCTATGCGGTCAACGCGCAGGGCCAGTTCGTGGTGGCGGGGTCGTGGCTGAAGGTGATCTTCAACCCGAGCTTTCCTTATCGCCTCGTCCACACCGTGATCGCGGCCTATCTGACGACCTCGCTGGTCGTCGGCGCGACGGGCGCGTGGCACCTGCTCAAGGACCCGGCCGATCGCAATGCGCGGACGATCTTCTCGATGGCGATGTGGATGGCCGCGCTGGTCGCCCCGATCCAGATCGCGGCGGGCGACGCGCAGGGGCTCAACACGCTGGAGCATCAGCCCGCCAAGGTGCTGGCGATGGAAGGCGACTACGACGCCAGCCCCGATGGCGCGCCGCTGATCCTGTTCGGCCTGCCGAGCAACGAGGAGGGCAGGGTGCGCTACAAGGTCGAGATACCGCATGCCGGTTCGCTGATCCTCAAGCACGACCCCAATGCGCCGCTCCAGGGACTGAAGGATTTCCCGCGCGATGAGTGGGCGCCGGTGTGGATCGTGTTCTGGTCGTTCCGGATCATGGTCGCGCTCGGCTTCGCGATCTTCGGGCTCGGGCTGTGGAGCCTTGTCGCGCGCATGCGCGGCAAGCTCTATGACTGGCGTTGGCTGCACCGTGCCGCGCTGGTGATGGGACCGGCCGGGTTCGTTGCGGTGATCGCCGGCTGGGTGACGACCGAATCGGGGCGCCAGCCCTGGACGGTCTATGGCCTGCTGCGCACGCAGGAGAGCGTTTCGCCGCTCGCCGCGCCGGCGGTGGCGTCGTCGCTGCTGGCGTTCGTCGTGGTGTACTTCGCGGTGTTCGGCTTCGGCACCTGGTACATCCTCAAGCTGATCGCCAAAGGCGTCGAGGTCGGAGAGTCCGAACTCGGTGACGCGCCGATCCGCGCGGCGGGCATCACGCCCGCCGGACAGAAGCTGTGAGCGTCTCCTTCGATCTCGCCACGATCTGGGCGTTCATCATCGCCTTTGCGGTGTTTGCCTATGTCGTGCTCGACGGGTTCGATCTCGGCATCGGCATCCTGTTCCCCAGTTTCGCGGTCGGCGAGGAGCGCGACCAGGCGATGAACGCGATCGCGCCGGTGTGGGATGGTAACGAGACGTGGCTGGTGCTTGGCGGCGGTGGGCTGATGGCGGCGTTCCCGCTGGCCTATGCGATCGTGATGCCGGCGCTCTATCCGCCGATCATCGCCATGCTGCTGGGCCTGGTGTTTCGCGGCGTCGGCTTCGAATTCCGCTGGCGCGACCCGCGCCACCGCGCCTTCTGGGATTTCGGCTTCACCGCCGGGTCGGTCGTCGCGGCGCTGGCGCAGGGTATCACGCTCGGCGCGCTGCTCCAGGGCATCAAGGTGACGGGGCGCGGCTATGGCGGCGGCTGGCTCGACTGGCTGACGCCGTTCAGCCTGTTGACCGGCGGCAGCGTCGTGGCGGCTTATGCGCTGCTCGGCAGCTGCTGGCTGATCGCGAAGACCGAAGGGGAGGCACAGCGTCGTGCCTATCGCCTCGCGCGAGGTTTCGGCGTGGCGACGATCGCCGCGATCGTCGCGGTCAGCGCAGCGACGCCGTTCCTGACGCATGATTATTATACACGCTGGCTGACCATGCCCGGCATCCTGCTCACCGCGCCGATCCCGCTGCTGGTCGGCGTGCTGAGCCTGTTGTTCTGGCGCGCGCTGGGGAGCGAGGCCGAGTATAAGCCATTTCTGCTGGTGCTTGCGCTGTTCGGGCTGTGCTTCGTCGGTCTCGGGATCAGCATGTACCCGTTCATCGTGCCCAACGAAGTGACGATCTGGGCCGCCGCCGCGCCGGCCAGCGCGCAACTGTTCATGCTGATCGGCGCGGGTATCATGATCCCGATCATCCTCGCCTATAGCGGCTGGTCCTATTGGGTGTTCCGCGGCAAGGCTGGTGCCACCGGTTATCACTGATGGACGCCGACGCAGCTCCCTTATGGAAGCGCCTCGGCTGGATGGCGCTGATCTGGACCATGAGCGTTGCCGCGCTGGGACTGGTCGCATGGGTCTTGCGCTTGTGGCTGCACGCCTGACCGGCTAATCGCCGCGCACTCCTCAAGGATTCTCCCGCATGACGATCAAGCCGCTGCGCAAGGCCGTGTTCCCCGTTGGCGGCCTCGGCACGCGCTTCCTGCCCGCGACCAAGGCGCTGCCCAAGGAGATGCTGCCGATCGTCGATCGTCCGCTGATCCAGTATGCGGTCGACGAGGCGCTGGAGGCCGGGATCGAGCAGATGATCTTCGTCACCGGGCGCGGCAAGTCGGCGATCGAGGACCATTTCGACATCGCCTATGAACTCGAGACGACGATGGCGCATCGCGGCAAGTCGATGGAGCTGCTCCACCAGACGCGCCTCAAGCCAGGCGCGGTCGCCTATGTCCGCCAGCAGGAGCCGATGGGGCTGGGCCATGCCGTGTGGTGCGCGCGCGATATCGTCGGCGACGAACCGTTCGCGATCTTCCTGTCGGACGAGTTGATGGTCGGGCAACCCGGCTGCATGAAGCAGATGGTTGAGGCGTATAATCGCGTCGGCGGCAATATCGTTGCCGCGCTGGAGGTGCCGCCCGAGGAAACGCACCGCTATGGCGTGGTGACGCCCGGTCGTGTCGATGGCAACCTGACCGAGGTCCTGGGGCTGGTCGAAAAGCCAGCGCCCGGTACCGCGCCGTCCAACCTGATGCTGCCGGGGCGCTACATTCTCCAGCCGGAGGTGATGCGCGTGCTCGAAACCCAGGAAAAGGGCGCGGGCGGCGAGATTCAGCTGACCGATGCGATGGCACAGATGATCGGCGGCCAGCCGTTCCACGCGTTCAAGTTTGCTGGTCGCCGCTTCGACTGCGGCGACAAGGCCGGATATATCCAGGCGAATATTGCGCTGGCGCTTGATCGGCCTGATATCGGCCCGGCCGTGCGCGCCTTTGCGGTTGACCTGCTTCGTTAACCATTCCGCGCTAGCCCGGACGCTCTGACAGCGACGGGCGCGAAACGCATGAAGGGTATCATTCTCGCCGGGGGCAGCGGCACGCGGCTCTACCCGGCGACGCTGGCGATCTCGAAGCAGCTGTTGCCCGTGTTCGACAAGCCGATGATCTATTATCCGCTGTCGGTGCTGATGCTTGCCGGCATCAGCGACATCCTGATCGTTTCAACACCGCGCGACCTGCCGATGTTCCGTCTGTTGCTTGGCGATGGATCGGTGTTCGGTATCAACCTGTCCTATGAAGAGCAGCCCGAGCCGGGCGGCCTGCCCCAGGCCTTTCTGGTCGGCGAACGCTTCCTCGCCGGCGAGCCGTGCGCGATGATCCTCGGCGACAACATCTTTCACGGCGACGGGCTGGCCAGTAAATGCCGCGCTGCAGCGACAGCGGCCGAAGCCGGTCGCGCGACCGTGTTCGCCTATCAGGTCGACGATCCCGAACGCTATGGCGTGGTGACATTCGATACCAATGGTCGCGCGCAGTCGATCGAGGAGAAGCCGGCGATCGCGGGGTCGCCCTGGGCGCTGACCGGCCTGTATTTCTGCGATTCGCGCGTCGTTGCCATGGCGCGCGGCCTTGCGCCGTCGCCGCGCGGCGAACTGGAGATCGTCGACCTGCTCAAAGCCTATATGGCCGCCGATGCTCTTGACATCAGGCCGCTCGGTCGCGGTTATGCATGGCTCGACACCGGCACGCATGACAGCCTGCACGATGCCTCGTGTTTCGTGCGGGCGATCGAGCGGCGCCAGGGCATCAAGATCGCCTGCCCGGAGGAGATCGCGTTGGACAATGGTTATCTCGATCGCACGGCCGTGATCGCCCGCGCCGACGCGATGGGACGGACCGATTACGCCGCCTATCTCCACCGCTGCGCGGCGGCGGCGTGAACGAGGCGTCGGTCGAACGGACGATCCTGGTTACCGGCGGCGCCGGGTTCATCGGCTCGGCGGTGTGCCGTCAGCTGATTCGCGGTGGGCGCACACGCGTGATCAACCTCGACAAGCTGACCTATGCGGCCTCGCTCGATTCGGTGGCGGAGATCGCCGCATCGCCGCGCTATCGCTTCGTGCACGGCGATATTGGCGATCGCCCGCTGGTCGCGGCGATGCTGGCGGAAGAGCGGGTCGATGCGATCATGCACCTTGCTGCTGAGAGCCATGTCGACCGTTCGCTTTCCGACGCCGGGGTGTTCATCGAAACCAACATCACCGGCACCTATCAGCTGCTCGAGGCGGCGCTCGATTACTGGCGCGGGCTGGACGATGAAGCGCGGGCGCGGTTCCGCTTTCATCACGTCTCGACCGACGAGGTGTTCGGCGACCTGCCCGATGATTCGAGCCGGTTCGACGAGGATTCGCCCTATCGGCCGTCGTCACCCTATTCGGCGTCCAAGGCGGCATCGGACCATCTCGTTCGCGCCTGGCATCATAGTTATGGCCTGCCGGTGGTGCTGACCAATTGTTCGAACAATTACGGGCCGTTCCAGCACGCCGAGAAGCTGATCCCACTGACCATTACCCGAGCGATTCGCGGGGAGGAGCTGCCGGTCTATGGCGATGGCGCCAATATACGGGACTGGTTGCATGTCGAAGACCACGCCCGGGCGCTCGAAATCGTGCTGCAACGCGGCATAACGGGACGAAGCTATGCGATCGGCGGACGCGAGGAGCATCGCAACATCGCTGTGGTGACGATGATCTGCGACCTGCTTGATGCGCGCGTGCCGCTGCCGGGTGCGCCGCGACATGAACTGATCCGCCTGGTTGCCGATCGGCCCGGACATGATCGTCGCTATGCGATCGACCCGGCACGGATCGAAACCGAGCTGGGCTGGCGTGCTGGATGGACGTTCGCGCGTGGATTGGCGGCGACCGTCGACTGGCATCTGGCGCGATTGGGTTGACCCAAGCTTCTAGCCCCTCCCCTGAAGGGGAGGGGCTTAAGAAGAGTCGCCGGGCGCCCGGATACGCGATGCCGCACCACCAGAAACGACCGTCCCGAAACGAGACGGGCATAAAAAAAGGGCCGAGCTTTCGCCCGGCCCCTCTATTTGCTTTGCCGCAGCGCTTACGGGCTGACGGGCTTCGAGCTGCTGTTGCTGGTGGCGGCAATGATGCCGCCCGCAACTGCCAGCAGCGCCAGGCCACCAACGACATAACCCGAACCGCTGCCGCCGCCGCCAGCACCTTCGTCGGTGCCGTCTTCGCCGCCAGCAGCGAAGGACTTGGCCGACGAGCCGCAGCCCGCAACCGAAAGCATCGAGGTCGGTGCGATCGTGTAGCTGCAACCCTGCGACTGCACATTTGCACGTGCCTTGCCGCGCGTCACCACGCGGTCACCAGCGTAAAGCTGCTGACCGGCGAACGCCGGGACCAGCTTGCCGTCACGAGCCACGAACGTGCCCTGATCAGCCGAAGTCAGCTTACCAATCGCCTGCTCGGCGCCCGCGAAAAGCGGCGAAGAAAGGCTCACCATCATAATGGCGGCGGTTACCCGCGAAAATTTCATTATCAGTCTCCTCCTGAACCGCGTCGAAACAGGCTCACACGAAGGGAAATAACCTGACCCCCCTGCATTGTCCACCCGAAAACGCTCGCGCTTGCACAACGATTTCACTCAGTGGCCTAAACACCACAAACAGTAAAAAGTTTCCTCACAAAGTAGCGCGAAGATAGCGCCGGTTCGTTCCCTCGATGCAGATCGCCGTCAACACCCCGGACGCATAAGCCCCGGTATCGATGCCGATTCGATTGTTCTGCTCGTCAGGTTCGGGCGTGATCGTGTGACCGTGCACCACCATATAGGGATGTGGAACGGCGCTGGTCAGGAAATCCTCGCGAATCCAGCGCAGGTCGCGCGTCGACTGCTCGTCGAGCGGTATGCCGGGCCTGATCCCGGCATGGACGAAGAGATAGTCGCCGAATCGAAAGCTGTCGGCAAAGCCGGCGATGAAGTCGCGATGTTCCTGCGGAATGGCTGCGCCGACAAGTGCCGCGCCATGCTCGACGTCGAGCACCGCCAGACGCCCGACCTCGACGCCATAGCTCTGCGCGCATTCATAACCGCCATAGCTCAGCCAGTCGCGAAACTTCTCGTCCGGCTTTTCGAGCACGCGCAGCATCATCTCCTCATGATTCCCCATCAGGAATACCGGGTGGGGGAGGTATTTTTTGCTGCGGAGCAACAAATCGATCACGCCGCGCGAATCGGGGCCACGGTCGATCAGGTCGCCGACGAAGATCAGATATTCGCGCTCGCACGGCCTGGCCCTGCTGTCTGTCTCGATCTCGTGCAGCAGCGTGCGCAGCAGGTCGAGCCGGCCATGAACATCGCCAATGGCATAGGCGCGCGCGTTCGCCGGCCCGCTCGGTACGGTATTGATGGCTGGCGCGTTGGCCTTGCGGCGCAATTTCCCGAACACTGCAATCTCTTCTTCTTGCCGGGCCGGTAAAACGTACGGCCGGGGAGTCGGCGGGAGCAAGCAGCCCGAAATAGGAGGCGGACCGCTTGCTCGGTATATTGTTCGCATTGTTGATAGCTGAAAACCGGTTATCCACTCTTCGGCACGATGCCCTGGTCCTGTGGCAAATTATCGGCCTGAGGTTAAGAGCCCTGACGCGGAAACCGCATTTTCACCACGCGCCATGCGCCGTTCTTGCATGGCCAGCCATGAAATCCCGCGGCGGCGTTGTCTTCCATGACATGGCACTTCCCGAATCGGATGACGGCTTACAACTTTGATCTTTGTCATTGCCGTGGCGTCCCCCCGGGATCACCGCTTGATTCATGCGGCACGGTCGCTAGGACGGGGCTCGGGTGTTGGAGCTATGGTGATATGCGTACCAGCGGGATGAATCAGGTGTGGCGGCGGCTTTCGACATGGGTCGTGATGGCGGGAGCAGCGGCAGCGCTGGCCGGCTGCGCGACGCGCGGCGGACCGGTTGCCTATGCGACCGACCCGCTCGCAAAGCCCGATATTCCGACCGAAATCGCGCCGAACAACGATTATCATCTCGGGCCGGCGGATGTGCTCAACGTCTCGGTCTATGGCGTGTCGGAATTCAGCGGCGACTATACGGTCGACACCGTCGGTCGAATCAAGCTGCCGCTGGTTGGCGACGTGCCGGTTCAGGGCCAGACCGCCGACCAGGTCGCGGTGGCCCTGACGCAGAAGCTCCAGGCGACCTATCTGCGCGATCCCAAGGTTCAGGTGATCCTCAAGACCGCGCAGAGCCAGCGCATCACGGTCGACGGCTCGGTCACCCAGCCCGGCCTCTATGCCATCGGCCCCGACACCACGCTGATCCAGGCGATCGCGACGGCCAAGGGCGTGACCGAAGACGGCAATCCGCGACGCGTGGTGATTTTCCGCAAGATCAATGGCGCACGCCAGGCGGCGGCGTTCGATCTGACCGACATCCGCCGCGGCAAGAGCCCGGACCCGCAGGTCTATAGCAACGACATCATCGTCGTTGACGGTAACGCCGCGAGCAAGGCGTTCAAGAACGTGGTCAGCGCCCTGCCGTTCGCCGCCATCTTCCGACCCTTCTAGAAAATCAGGTTCCCCCTTCGATGAACGATTACAGCGGGTCCGTCCCCGATATTGCCGATCGTGGCCGGGGCGGCGCGATCGCGCCGCTCGGTCAGAACCTCCAGGTCTCGCAAGGGCCGACGATGTTCGACGTCGATTCGCTCGAGGGCGATACCGGCGGGTTCAACCTGCGCGACGTGTGGCGCGTACTGTATCGGTGGCGCTGGCTGATCGCCGCCGTGACATTGGTGTCGGTGCTGGCCGCCTTTGGCCTCAGCCTGCTGACGACACCGCTTTATCGCGCCTATTCGTCGCTCGAGATCACCCAGCCGCAGTCCGAACTGATCGCGCGCGCGAACACCGAGCCGGTGGTGCAGCGCGATCCGGCGTTCCTCGCAACGCAATATGGCCTGCTCAAGAGCCGCTCGCTGACCGAGCGCGTGGTGCGTCAGCTCAACCTGGCCAATGATCCTTCGATCGCGCCGAGCCGGCTGAGCCTGGAGCAGCGCGAACGGATCGCCGGGAACGTCGTCCAGGCCAATTATCTGGTCAATCCGGTGCTTGGCAGCCGGCTGATCAACCTGAGCTACGTCGACAAGGATCCGGTGCGCGCGGCGCGGATCGTGAACACCTTCGGTGATGCGTTCATCGCATCGCAGCTCGAGCGCAAGTTCGGCCAGACCGCTTATGCGCGGCAATTCCTGCAGACCCGGCTCGACGCCACCAAGAAGACGCTCGAGGCATCGGAAGCGGCGGTGGTGAATTACGCCCAGAGCCAGGGCCTCGTCATGGTCAACAGCGGCGGCGGTGGCGGCGGCGCGTCGGGTGACGGCAGTGGCGGTAGTGGTGGCGGCAGCGGCGCGACATCGCTCGAAGGCGGTTCGATGGTGGCGATCAACGGCGCCTTGTCGCAGGCAACGAGCGACCGCATCGCGGCAGCGGCGCGCTGCCATCAGGGGCAGTCGGGAAGCGAAATTCAGCGCGACGGCGCGATGCAGACGATGCGCTCACGCCGCGCCGAACTGCAGGCCGACTATGATCAGAAGCTGACCCTCTACAAGCCGGAGTTCCCGGCGATGGTGCAGCTGCGCGCGCAGATCGCGGCAATCGACAACCAGCTGCGCCAGCAGGGCGGCAATATCTCGAGCGGCGTCTGCTCCGACTATAATGCGGCATTGTCGCGCGAGAGCGCGCTCAAGGCGCGCGTCGGTCAGCTCAAGGGCGACGTGCTCAACGTTCAGGAGCGCAGCATCAAGTACAACATCCTGCAGCGCGAGGTGGATACCAACCGCGCGCTGTATGATGCGTTGCTGCAGCGCTTCAAGGAGATCGGCGTCGCCGGTGGCGTCGGCGCCACCACGGTGGCGGTGGTCGACCGCGCCGACGTGCCGGGCGCGCCGTTCCAGCCGAACCTGTTCAAGAACGTGTTCCTGGCAGTAATCCTCGGGCTCGGCCTGGGTGTCGCGCTGGCTTATCTGATCGAGTTCATCGACGACACGGTGAAGGCGCCGGAAGACGTCAAGCAGAAGCTGCGTGTGCCGGTGCTCGGCGTGGTGCCGATCGTCGCCAAGGGCGAGACGATCGCCGACCAGCTGGCGGATCCACAATCGCCGGTGTCCGAGGCCTATTTCTCGATCAGCGCGGCGATCCAGTTCTCGACCAGTGGCGGTTCGCCCAAGTCGTTGCTGGTCAGTTCTTCGCAACCGGCCGAGGGCAAATCGAGCACCTGCTATGCGATCGCGCAGAATTTCGCGCGGCTCGACCGCACGGTGCTGCTGATCGACGCCGACATGCGCAAGCCGAGCTTCTTCATCGAGGATAGCGAGAAGGCCAAGACCGTTGGCCTGTCGGCGCTGTTGACCAGCGATTCGAGCCTGGTGTCGCATGTCAGCGCGACGCGCAGCCCGAACCTGTTCCTGCTGTCCTCGGGCCGCGTGCCGCCGAACCCGGCGGAACTGCTCGCCAGCGTGCGCATGCGCGCGATCCTCGAAGAGGCGATGTCGCGCTTCGACATGGTGATCATCGATGCGCCGCCGGTGCTCGGCCTGGCCGACGCCCCGCTGCTCGCCTCGATGGTGCAGGGCACGTTGCTGGTGGTGCAGTCGGGCGCGATCCGTCGCCCGGCGGTGAGCAACACGATCAACCGGCTGCGCTCGACCGGCGGCCATATCATCGGCGCGGTGCTGACCAAGTTCGATCCCAAGACCAGCGCCTATGGCTATGGTTACGGCTACGGCTATGGCTATGGCTATGGCTATGGCTATGGGCGCGACGCCTATAAATATGGCGTGACGGCCGGCGACGATGGCGGGACGCGCCGCATCCAGCTGTCCTGACGATATCGCCGGGACCGGAGGGGACATGGCGGATCTTCGTCGTACCGCGGGCCTGATCGCCGGGGGCGCCCTGTCGCTTGGCGTGGCGGCCGTGGCGCTATGGTCCACGGGCCATGCGTGGCACCAGCCCGCCCGGGTCGCGGCGGAGAATGGCTATGTCTCCGCGCTGAACGCGGCGATGCTCGATCCGCAACAGCCCCGTCCGGCGGCGCCGGCAGCGCTCGCATCGCCGGCGGCACGGCTGGCGCAACGTCCGCTCGACCGTGGTGCGCTATCCCAGGCAGCACTCGAGGCGACGCTGGCGGGCAGGCGCGACGTGGCGCGGCCAATCATGCAGGAGGTGGTGCGCCGCGACCCGCGCGCCAAGGCGGGGCGGATCTGGCTGATGGCCGACGCGCTCCGCCGTGGCGACCTCGGCGCGGCGACCGGTCATATCGAGCGGCTGATGGCGATCGACCCGGCGCAAAGCCTGGCCTATTTCCCGATCCTTGCCGATATCGCGAAGCAGCGCGGCGGCGAGCAGCTGATCTCTGCCATCCTGGCGCGGGGCCCGATGTGGCGGACGCAGTTCCTTGGCTTCCTGACCACCCGTGGTGTCGCACCGGAGCGCATCTTCCGGTTGAACACCGGGCCGAGCGGTGTCGCCAAGGTCGGCGGCGAGCCGGCCCAGGCGGCGCTGATCCAGCAATTCATCGCCCGCGGCGATTATGACGGCGCCTATGTCGCCTGGGTCAATTTCCTGCCGCCCGCGGCGCTGGCCAAGGTCACCACGGTTTATGACGGTGGTTTCGCCGGCTTGCCGGGGCCGCAGCCGTTCAACTGGCTATTCAACGACGGCGAGGTCGCCTCGGTCGGGATCGATCGCGGGCACGGCCTGCACATCGAATATTCGGGTGCGCAGACCGCCCGGCTTGCCAGCCAGACGGTGCTGTTGAAGCCGGGCACCTACCGCCTCGACTATACCGCGCAAGGATCGGGCGAGGTCGCCGATGGTGGCGCGCTCACCTGGCGCCTGCTGTGCCTGCCCGACAACAAGCCGGTACTCGACCTGCCGATCACCGGCCTGACCGATCGCACGGCCGGCCGGGCGGCGCGTTTCACCGTGCCCGCCGGCTGCAATGCCCAGTTGTTGTCGATCGAGGCGACGCTCGGCACCTTCCCGCAATCGCGCTCGCTGACCATCGCGCAGGTCGCGATCAACAGGGGGCCGTGATGGCCAGTTCTTCACGTTCACGCCGGTCGAGTCGTTCGCGCAGCAATTCGCTGACGCCGAGCTTCGCGCCGCGCACCTTGGCGTTGCCGGGCTATCTCGCCGCGGCGATCGTGCTGGGCGGGGCTTCGGCGGCGGGGCTTATCCCCAATCTGCTGCTTCAGCTTGGCGGCGCGGCGCTGCTGTTCCTCGCCTTTCTGCGGCCATCGCATCGCCCCGCCGCCCGGGCAGAGAAGATGCTGGTGTGGATGGGGGTGGCGTTCGTCGCGGTGGCGCTGATCCAGCTGATCCCCGTGCCCGCGAGCCTGTGGCCGTCACTTGGCGGCCGCGCCTCGGTAGCGCACGGCTTCACCCTGATCGGCGCGCCGCTGCCGGCCTTGCCGCTGTCGCTCGATCCGATGGCGACGGTGGCCAGCCTGTTGAGCGTTGCCGTCGCGGCCGGGATGTTCGTGCTGGTCCGCCGCGCCGATGATCGCCAGCTTGCCGCCTTCGCGGTGACGCTGACGGTGATGGCCGCGCTGTCGGTGGTGCTGGGGTTGATCCAGCTGGTCAACGGCCAGAATTCGCCGCTGTATCTCTACACCAACACCAATCGCGGCCAGCCGGTCGGCTTCTTCGCCAACAGCAATCACCTGGCGACGCTGGTGCTGAGCGCCATGCCCTTCCTGGCGGCGCTGGTCGCGACGGCGCGTGCGCGCGGCGGCGAGAAGGTCGGCGGCGGAGCGGCGGACACCATCGTGCTCGGCGCGCTGGCGGTTATCCTGTTGCTCGGCGCCGTGGTCGATGGGTCGATCGCCGGGCTGGGCCTGTTGGTGCCGACCTTGCTCGGCTCCTTTTTCCTGATCAGGCGCGGGCGCGACCGGCGACCGCTGCTGATCGGCGCGGCGGTACTGCTGGTGCTGGTCGGCGTGTTCGTCGTGCTGGCCTTCAACAGCCCGATCCTTGACGGTTATGCCAAGACCTCGATCGATGCCGGGCCGACCTCGCGGATCGGTTTCTATCAGCACGGCATTGCGGCGATCGGCGCTTATTTCCCGTTCGGGACCGGGCTGGGGAGCTTCGTGTCGGTGTTCCCGGCGTTCGAAAACCCGCAGTTGGTCGACTCCATCTTCGTCAACCATGCGCATAACGACTATATCGAGATCGCCCTTGAGCTGGGGCTGGCGGGGATCGTGCTGATCGTCGCTTTCCTGACATGGTGGGCGTGGCGCGCGCTGGCGATCTGGCGCGATCGCGACAGCGGGCTGTTGCCGCGCGCGGCAACGATCAGCTCGGCGATCATCCTGGCGCACAGCCTGGTCGACTATCCGGCGCGGACCGCCGCCATCCTGGCGGTGATGACGGCGTGTTGCGCGATCATGGCGCGGCCGGGGCGGACACCGCCGCCACCGCCGGCGATCGACGAGGATGTGGCACCGGCACGTCATCTGGCTGCGTGACGAGGCGCGACCGATAGCTGTATCGCAGTGCAGCATGCGTCGCTATGCATCGCCGGCTTCCGGCGGCACGGGTAACGAATCGAGGGGTTTTTGTGACCAAGACGGCGCTCATTACCGGCATTACGGGTCAGGACGGCGCGTATCTGGCCGAATTGCTGCTGGCCAAGGGTTATATGGTGCACGGCATCAAGCGTCGCTCGTC
>Ga0307510_10006885_pt1 | contig 13557 bp, 10 predicted proteins | sample 12_EM_MG_FD_207224 | JGI IMG/M metagenome (GOLD analysis project Ga0307510, IMG submission 207224) | Populus trichocarpa ectomycorrhiza microbial communities from riparian zone in the Pacific Northwest, United States - 12_EM | ecosystem: Host-associated > Plants > Roots > Unclassified | place... | reverse complement strand
ACGGGACGGAACGGGACGGAACGGGACGGAACGGGACGGAACGGGACGGAACGGGACGGAACGGGACGGAACGGGACGGAACGGGACGGAACGGGACGGAACGGGACGGAACGGGACGGAACGGGACGGAACGGGACAGAACGGGACGGAACGGGACAGAACGGGACGGAACGGGACAGAACGGGACGGAACGGGACAGAACGGGACAGAACGGGACAGAACAAGACGGAAGTGTATAGTGACGTATGGAAACCTCTGGAAAACGCGAGGTTGGTCCATAGATAGGTTATGTAATTGATGGGCAAAGCGGCCCGGAGTCACGGACAAAAGCAGAACAAGAAAGCGAAATAGGAAGGAGAGAATGAAGTAAGCGAGGCTGTCCGTGACATTACCCCCTTGTTAACGTCCTTTAGACGTCAACACAGTCGTCTATCGCAGCGCAGTGCCCCCGCTCGAAGTGGGGATGCGTAGAGTAAACCTTACAGCCCTCGTATTCCATGCACATGGCATGGGGATCCTTGCAGTCCACCCCTGTATGACCTTGCCTAGAGCAATGACGGCAAAGTCCGATACAGTAACAGGTGTCAATGGCATGTCCGACCTTACCGCACCACATACACTCTTTGGGGTGACGAGCGCGCTCTTCAGCGACGCGGTTGCGAAGGGAGGTGCGGATCTTCTTGACCCGCGCAGTAGAGAACGAGGGGGCAATGTGGAGGGAGGAGTCGATGTGATGCTGAAGGCGTCCGAGGGCGTTGGCCTGTGTGAGGCGGCCCGAGCTCCGGTAAAGGGCCTGTCGTTCGACTTCTAGCGAGTCTCGGAGTTGCCCCATGCGCTTAGCGAGGCGATCACACGCCTTCTTGTGAGACCGGAAGTGTTGGACTTCTCCAGCCAACGTGGGATCGTCCTCGTAGAGGATGGCCCAGTCGACGCCCCTAGTTAGTTCGAGATCGGGGTGGAAAAACAGTTCGTTGCGCGGTGACAACGGAGAGATACGAGCAGACTGAGGGGCGGCATGAAGAGGGCAAGAGTAGACTGTACAATGGCGCCCGTTTGTGGTGAGCAGTTCGGGGAAGGGGTTGCAGAGGTCGTAACGAATAAAGGGGGCGATGACGTCTTCATCTCCGAGGGGAATCACAAAGAGATGGCGCGTTCCCATAGTGTCGAAGTTGTCCTGCCAGCCCGGACTGGGGTGAGTGCTGGGCTGCGGGTTAGGAGGAGATGGCGCTCGATTCTCTTTGTCCTCCATCAACTCTTGTATCTTTGTATCTTGGTTGGAGATTTGGCGATAAAGCACCATAGCGAGCTCTTCGTAATCCGTCGTGTCCCCCAAGGGGTGAGACACCTGACGGATTGGTGTGATGTCGGCAAGAGGGACTTGAGGCGATGAGCGGTGAAGTTGGGGTTGACGTTGGCTGTCCTGTCTCCAGTCTTTCTCGTTCTCATACTGTTCTCCATCTGACATCACGATGATCATTGACGTTTCAGCAAGTGGTGACGGAGAGGTGGACGGCGGCTCGGAGGGAAACTGAGGATCATTATACTCAGCTAGTTCCATTCCCGGATACGGTCCAATTGGGGATCCGGGAAGAAAGGGTGGAGAAGGAGCAGGTGGGACAAAGACGGGGGATAGGGCACAAGAAGGGGGAACGTCAATGGGCAAAAGAGAGCGGTTGTCGGGAAAGCGGCGGCGAACTTCTTCGATGTCGACCCCAAGTAAGGTAGAGACGTGCTCCAACATCATTTGGTGGGGCCACGCCACTTCTGAATTAGTAGGACTGTCTGGAGGGGGAGAGGTGACGACGTAGGGGGTGCCGCCTGCAGATCCTTGATCGGGTGACAAGGAGTGGGAAGGAATGAAAATGGCTGATGTCGCGAGCGGTACTCGCGCCCCCCAGTCTCAGCTACAAACCCGTAACTCCAAGACCACGTGACCGTGGGAACATATCACATGACCCTACACGTGACTCATCACGTGACCCCTTTGCCACTCGTACATCACGTGACCTATCAGCACGTGACCCTGGGAACCTACGACCCCGTGACCCTGGGAAGATAACACATGACCTATCAAGGAACTGGTCATCAACAACGTCACCTGACCAGATGCGCTTTGGACGCGCGTCTAACCCGTTGATCAACACGTGGCAGATCGTGGGAACAATCAACAAGACGCGTCCACTAGACAATCAACAAACACGCGACGCGACTCGATCAACGAAGACGCGACTCATTAGGGCTAGACCCTAATCGAGATGTATTATGTAATCCGCAGTTGCTGCGCATTGACTGCGCAGTCCCCCGTTACCTGTAAACTTACCTACCCTAAACTGCGCACAGACCACCCTGTATTAGTATATAAGACCTACGAATTTAGGTGAACAGTCCTTAGACTGTTCTCTTGTCATCCCCCACACTGGAGCCTTTCAAAGCTCCCTCATCGCCAGCAGCAACCCGCTCGTCGTCTCCCACAGTCTACCCGCTCCCGCCTCTCCTCGTCTTCTGCCTCTTCCTTCTCAACGTCTCTCTGCTGCTCCTTTGGATCAGTCACCTTCAACTCCGTTCCGTCGTCGAGTCTTGCTACCCATAAAGTAGTAAGTTCCCGACAGCTGAGTTGGCGTCGGTCATATCTTCGAATTGATTCTGTAAGATTTGAGCAAGGTTTTCGGCGAAGGTAGGGCTAGTACGACGAATGCTAAACAGGTGTCATTCGAAGTGGTCGTTGTAGCTGTAGAAGATTGTAAATGGGGAGGCCAGGGTGAGGAAGCGATGGGGGATGAGAGTAGTTGGAGGCTGTTGAAGGTGTCTTTATACAATCGGTCGTCCAGCCTTAGCGGAGTCAGAAAGGTAGAAGTCTGCTAACAAATCTGGGGCGTTGAGGTCTTCGTGATTGATCCACTGGTCGTCGGAATGAGGGTACCCTTTCCAGTGTACGAGGTATTGGAGTTTACGTTTCCTACCGAAATGTCGTGCGTCTAGAATGTTCTCGATCTCGTACTCTTCTTCACTATCGATGATCGGAGGGGGGCGTGTATAGGGCGTGCCATATTGTTCCGTCTCCTTATATGGAAGGAGGAGGTCCGTGTGAAACACATTGTGAATCTTCATCGATGAAGGAAGATCGAGTCGCATTGCGACAGGGCTTATCTTCTGTGAAACTTTGAAGGGTCCATATCGTTTTGGGGAAAGTTTACGATTGCCGGTGATAGAAAGGTTGCGACCTTCTAGCCAGACCTGGTCACCTTCCTTAATCTCCGTCAGTTTCTTATTGTCCTTGCGATTTTGTACGTTTTGTAGAAGTTTCTGCGCCGATTGTCTAGATTCATCCAAGAGGCGAAGGCGTGTTTCCGCAGCAGGCACAGGACCTTCTAGATGTTTCAGAATCACCTGTGGTTTGATTCCGATCAGAAGTTCATGAGGGGATTTGCGTGCTACGTCATGTTTCCAAGAATTATGTGCAAACTCCGCTATGGGAAGGAGTTGACTCCAGGCAGAGGGTTTTCCCGAGGTCCAAGGCCGCAAGTACTGCTCGATCCATGCGTTCATGCACTCGGTTTGTCCGTCGGTATGAGGGTGAAAGGCGGTAGACAGGTTCTGTTGAATCCCCAATGCTTTGCACATTTCTTTTGCAAACGCCGAAGTGAATCGGGGGTCCTGGTCCGAAATGATCCATTTAGGGAGTCCAAACCAGGGGATGAGGTGTTTCAGGTATTCGAGCGCTACCCCTGTCCCATTGATCGTTTTGGTGCATGGAATGAATTTAGCTGCTTTGGAACACCCTTGGTCTACGATCGTGAGAATGGAGTCGAAGCCTTGCGATTTCGGGAGGTCCATGATCAAATCCATCGATACGTATTGAAAACGCCCTTCTTCGACAGGGGTATCGAAACGTTGTAGGGGTGCTTTTGATCGATGTACGTTGGTTTTGGACTCTTGGCAGTGTGCACACCCTTTTACGTACTGTTCTACGAATTCTCGGAGTCTGGGGCCTTCGTATTGTTTGCGGACCAGTTCCCAAGTGTTTGAGATACCTGGGTGTCCGGCAGCGGGGGAGTCGTGGAGGGTTTGTAGAATGTTGCGTCTTAGGTCAGCATCGTCTTCAAGAAAAACTTTGTGTACCTCGATAGGATTTGTTGAAGCGAAGAGGTGATCGGGAAGTAAGATGCGAGGTTCGTTGGAATCCACCCCCTTGTTAAGGTCCTTTCTTCGTGACAACAAATTAGCCACGGTGTTTGTTGACCCAGGAATGTGTTCAAGAGTGTAGTCAAAGTCCTGCAAGAATTCAATCCACCGGGCTTGACGGCCCATGATTTTCCAAGGGTCGCGGAAATATTGAAGATTCTTGTGATCGGTGCGGATGCGAATTGCGTGTGTGGCACCTAGAAATAGGGGGCGACCACTCTTGAACCCAAAGATCACTGCCGCAAGTTCCTTATCGTGAGCGTCGTAGTTCTTCTCGGCCGGTAGGAGACTTCTGGAGTGAAAGGCAATAGGATGAATGCCATCTTCGAACTCCTGCGCGATGACAACGCCTAAAGCATAGCCCGACGCATCCGTTTCCATAACGAATTGTTTGGACCAGTCCGGAGTGCGGAGGACTGGATAGCTACTACAAATCGCCTTGAGACGGAGGAAGGCGTCATTACATTCTTTTGACCAAATGAATTGTTCATTCTTGCACATAAGATTATTGAGGGGGCGTGCGATATCGGAGAAGTTCTTTATGAACGCTCGATAAAAGTTGCAGAAGCCCAAGAAGCTGCGTACATCCTTGACCGTCAGGGGGATGGGCCATTCCGAGATACCTTGGACTTTAACAGGGTCCATTTTGACTGAGCCGTTGCCAATCAGTACTCCAAGATATTCGACTTCACGTTGGTGGAATTTGCACTTCTCCGGTTTAAGGAACAAGTCGAACTTCTTGAGTTTATCGAGGATGTGGTTGACTCGGAGCTCATGGAGAGTGTCGTCATCTTCGGTGGCGATGATCATATCGTCCATATAGATACGAAGCCATCCCTGTGCAACTTCTTCTTGAAAGATGTCGTCCATCATCGTCTGAAAGGTAGCTGGGGAATTGGTCAATCCAAAGAACATGACTGTCGGTTCGAAAAGTCCTTCGCTAGTCTTGAAGGCGGCTTTGTACTCATCGCCTTCCTTAATGTGAATGTTGTTGTATCCCCAACAAATGTCAAACTTAGAAAAGAGACGTTTCTCAGCGAGGTCGTAGATCAACTCAGAGATTAATGGAAGTGGATATTTATTAGGAATAGTCCACTTGTTCAAGTTTCGATAGTCTTGTACAGGGCGAAACTTGCCATCTTTCTTGCGAATTAGGAAGAAACCACTGGCGTAGGGGGATTTCGAGCGGCAAATTCGTTGGAGGCGAAGATTTTGGGAGAGGAATTCTTGTTGCTCCTCTTTCTCCTTAGGGGAAAGAGGGTAAACTCGGCAGTTTATCGAGGTTGGTGCATCGTCTTTTAATTCGATAGCGTGATCCCAAGGGCGTCGGTCAGGAAAGCGTTCTGAAGCTTTTTCGGAAAAGACCTTGCCATGGCGATGGTATCGCTCTGGGACTATTTCCTGCCAAGTACGTGTCTTTTTGTCTGTAGCTGCTTCCGCGAGTTGTTGTGCCACCGTGGTTTTAGCAACTCTAGTCTGTAACCAGATTTCGTCGCCTTCTTCCCATCCAGGGATACACCGTACCCAGGCCGGGATTGAGTCTTGACGCCTGGTGCCTTTGAGAGGGGGTCGCCAAGCATCAGCGTTTATGGACGAGATGGTGGTGAATCCTTCTATGCGACCACCACTCCAGTCTACGTTCGGGTTAGACGCTTCAAAGAAGGGATATCCTAGAATGAAGTCGTCGTGTCCTATATTGGCGACAAAGAAGGAGTGAGGGGCTTTCTGGCCATTATTGTTGACCAAGAGATCGACGGCTTCAAGGATTTCTCCGGATTTGTTAGGAGAGCCGTCAACATTCTGTACTTTTCGAGGTTTAACCAGTTTCCTAGTTGTAAGTTTGAGGCGTTCCACCGCTTGAGGATGGATGAAGCATTCGGTGGCACCACAGTCAAGTAGTGCCTTTTGATCGACTCGTTTCGTTTTGGTTCGTAGCTGAAAAGGGACTTGAATTGCATGATTTCGAGCTATGTACATAGAACCAGAACTATTCAGAACTGCCCGAGTAAGAGCCGTAGTACTCAGGCGCCAAGAAAATCCATATCTTCTCCTAGGGAGCGCATTTCATCCATGAACGCTCCGCGATCTTCTTCGGTCAGACGTGCTACTCGCGCAGCCAGAGACGGAGTTGGGGCGAAGGAAGAGTTATCGCTAGCCGCAGTCAACTGATTGTCTTCGATTTGGACAGTGTGAGTGCGAGCAGGTTTGCTGGGGCAGTCGCGTGTGAGGTGACCTTGCTTCCCGCATTGGAAGCATCGACCAGTACGACGATATTCTTCTTTTTCCTTCTCTGTGGTGGCTTTGCGAATCACAGAGAGGTCCATGGCGTCATCGTTTCGGGGAGGAAGACGAGGACGGGGAGGTTGTGCTCGGTTTCCCTGTCCGCGCCAGTTTTGATTGTTGGGGTTTGCGTTTCCCCCAGGACAATGCCAGACCCATCCGGAGTTTTGCTTTTGCTGAGGGTTTTGACCAGCGTTTCGAGCAGGATTGCGAGTTCCGTACTCAGAGTGTAATGCCTTCTTTTTCAGGTAGATCACCTGTTGTCGTTGAGCAGCTGCTCTCCATTGTGCATAGGTGTCAGGATTTTCCATCGCCAGACAGGCGTCAGCTAGTTGCCATGGAAGTCCTTGCGCAAAGGTACGTAAGTTTGAGGGGTCGTCGGGATTAAGCTCAGCCCGACTCCCCAGAGTTTCGAATGTGGCGAGATATTCGTTGAGGTTGTCGCCAGTCATCTTCAGTTTCCCGAGTTGATCCTGGGCACGCTCCCTTTCTGCGTAGTCGGTAAACGACACTCTGAACTTCTCTTCCATCATTTTCCATGGGTTGGAGAATCGGTCAATAAGACTGGGATCGGCCTCGATTTCTTCTAGCCAATTGAAGGCCATATCTACCCATCCATTGACCTTCTCTCCGTCGAGGAGTGACATGAAGTAGATGCATTTGGAGATAGGGTCTTTGGCTATGTCTGCCTTGCGATTCATCAACATGAACCTGTTAAATTGGTTCAAGAATCGCCTGGTTTTGGATCTATCTCCTTCGAACTTGTCTGGATGGATGCCTTCCAAACGACGTCCTTTATCGTTTGTCCTCTCGGGTTCATCTATGAGATCGTCAAGGCCGAATGGGTCGTCCCCCGTTCCTCTGGGACGGCGTGGCGGAAGTTTAGATGGCTGTCTAGCCATGCGTGAAGAACGCATCCTCCATGATCCAAACCCTGTGAAAGACTTCCGCTCGGGTTGATCTTCAGGATCGGGTGATGAAGATCGACTCGTGTTGCTATTTGGTGCTTCTCTATCATCGGGGTTAGTTTCGTGAAAGATATCCCCGTCGTGTGGAGTAACTGCCGATATGTCCAGTGGAGCTGGTCGGATTGGAGATGTCGCCCTGGAAGGGGCTTGAGTGATTGGGAGGCTAGTGAGTCGGAGTCGCGCGTAGTTAATCCCTTTCATTGGGGAATCTTTTAATTGGAGACTCGGTTGTGCCAGTCGGAAACATTTGTAAGTGTTTCCTGCTCGGAGGCGAATTTCGAACCAGACTCCAAAGACGTTGGACAGAGCAAGGAGAGCTCCTTTATAACAGGCATAATAGGCAGTAAAAGGGGCCTTCTTGGAGACCTCTTTCCCGTCTATTCTAACGACGATGTCTTGTCCTCCAACTAGATGGCGGACGCGTTCGGAGAATTCCGATGGGACTGTATCTTTGGTTTCGGGTTTTGTTTCGAACGGGAGGTCTAATACCGCTAGTGATTCTTCCGTTGGTTGGTCTATTGCGTGTACTCGCCAGTCTATGGGAATGCCCAGTCCTTCGGGGGTTTTCTGTTTTTCTTTCAATCCAGAGGGAGTCGAAGTCATCGTAGAGAGGGAAGCTCGTTCTAATGTCACGGTCAGACCACCATGTCAGATCGAGTCCGGGGATCTCGGGGTTCAGGGTTCTCGGACAAGATTATAAAGATGGATTTCGAAGAGGGGTCGTTCCCGGAAGGGAAATCGGTCACGTGAGATGTCACGTGACAACGAGGATGATGAGCGAAGATTACACAAGTCGAAGCGTGACTTGGAATCGAGCAAGACACTAGCACGTGATCTCGAGACGTATAGAGTCAAGGGCAATTAGCAGCGGAGCTGACTAATGCAAGGAAGGTTCGTTCGATGGAAGCCGCACGCGTTCAATAGTGAGAAGAGACTATCAAAGTCTGATTGCACGAATAGAACGAGCTTAAGAAAGCCGTTCTATGCTATGGAGTACAGCTTATATACCGAGACGAGAGAAACTACTGGAAGGTAAGGGAACAAGACGGAACGAGACGGAACGAGACGGAACGAGACGGAACGAGACGGAACGAGACGGAACGAGACGGAAGCGTATAGTGACGTATGGAAACCTCTGGAAAACGCAAGGTCGGTCCATAGATAGGTTATGTAATTGATGGGCAAAGCGGCCCAGATTCACGGACAAAAGCGGAACAAGAAAGCGAAATAGGAAGGAGAGAATGAAGTAAGCGAGGCTGTCCGTGACAGCATGCTTGGGTTCTATCAAAGTGGCCCCAGTGGTGCATGGCCAGCATGGCCTCCCAGAAACGCATGGCAAAGGTGGCCCAATTAGAGGTATCTTCTTTGAGATGTGGGACGGTGTTGGGGAGTACAAGGAAAGACATAGTGAATGTGATGTGACACGTTGCAGCAATGACAGTGGTTCTATTGGGCTAGGGCAGGGCCCATAACCTGTTGTGAATAAGGAGTGAATTCCAGGCACACAATGGCCTCAGAGTGCATGCATCAGACACAGGAACTATAGTGATATTGGAGAAGCTACTACTCACCTCAGAGTGTGTGCGTCAGACATGGGAACTGAGGTGACAAAAGTCAACTATGTATGGTATATAACAAATGATTAAGGTTCTAGGGTATTGTGCTACTGTCTGTCAGAATGAGTGCTAACTATGATGGTCAAAGTATCTAATCAATCGATCCGCTCATGTGTGCCATTTGCTACATACATCTCAATAGAGACATACCAAGAGCCACCCCCAGTAGAGAACCCACTGGAAGACCCAGATAGTCCCATGGAGGATGTACCACCCTTAGAGCCAGAACCAGTCACTCGCTATGAACCTGATGTCTCCAGAGGTCAAACACATACCTTATCCCTGGAAGAGTCCCCTATCGAACCCTGGGAAGCATACCTCACTCAGCCCAGTAGTCCTGTGTCCCGCAAGCATTCCCTCTTACCCACTAGTTCCTCATCTGTGCCTATATGACAATGTACCAGTCAAGAAGGCAGCTACCAGTCAATCACCCCTTCAGCCTCATCACCCATAGCTGGCACCTTGCCCCAGAGTCAGAGCTACCAGTTGACCTCTTCAGGGGGATCCTCAGACAATCCCTCAGCCATGCAGAGCTCTGCAGACAATATGGATAGCGACATGGCCCTTAATTGGATCTCCATCAAAACCAACTACCATAAAGGGTAGCTGCTTACACTAGACACCCATTAGACCAGAATGGGCACATGGAGATCAGATCTCCTTGGATCAACCTCAAACCTCGTGGTCGTCATCATATCATGATGACACTTCTCTTCTTGGAATGACCCACTGCTATTGTTCCCTGGTTAAGGATAGATTAGGCAATTCCCTGATCCTTCATTTGCTCTTGCTCATTCTCTATTGTTCAACTCATACAGACTGCAGTACTTATCTGTGGACCTTCATATGATACAGACAGACCCCTATTGACCAGAAGTACCTACCTTAGTAACCATGGCCCATGCACAGACCCACCTGTATATAAGCGCCCAGTATTTCAACAGTCAAGACCTATGCTTGACTTGATTAACAATATCAATATTCTTGAAAGCTCCCTTGTGCCTCCCCCTTTCCCTCATCTCTTACATAAACCACTCAGAGTCATCTCTAGCAATACTAGAGACTTCTACTCCTTCAAAGTACTTGCCACTGGTTCACTCTTAGTACACTCTTAGTACAAGTCGTACTATCAAGGCCTGTTAAAGCCTTAACAAGAATAGTAGACTGGCCAGAAAACATCACAACACTCAAAGGAGCCTGCTCCTTCATTGGAGTCATAGGATACCACTACATGTTTATCTCTGGATTTTCCTCTATCACAGCCCCTATCATATGACTCTTCAGAAAAGACATACCATTTGAATGGATCCCAGCATGTATAGCAGCCATCTGGGAACTCAAGAAACACATTATATCCACTCCAGTACTTGTCTGACCAGATCCCAATAAACAATTCAAACTGAAAGTTGACATATCACAAATAGCAACCAGAGCAATATTGTATCAAAGAGGACCACCTATCCAGAGGCCTGATGGCATAGAAAACCCAGGACCACAACACCCTGTAGGATTCCACTTCTAGAAATTCACCAGCACAGAGCAGAATAACCCTATCTACAACAGGGAATTCCTGGCCATCATATGCAGCATTAGGAATTGGGACTACCTCCTCAAAGGTACTGAGAAACCAGTACTTGTGTACACTAACCACCCAAACCTCCACTACTACCATGACCCCAGGAAAATTGGACCACACATTGCTGGATATCTATCAGAACACGAACAATACAACATGCTACTGGAATACAAGCCAGGAGCTTCAAATCAAGCAGACAGTTTATCAAGATGCAAAGACCATGATAATAGCAGTAACCTGGAAAATGAAGATATAACTGTATGGCCAGGCAAATATTTCTGTGAATACCATACAAGTGTCGCAGATATGGCGATCGGCCCCAAGATCTTACAATACATACAATACATAGTTTACCATTTGGACACACCGGACAGTGCATACAGCGCTAGCACGAGCCGTAGACAGCATGTACAGACTATTTTAGTACACACCCTCATTTTTGCATCCGTTGAGTACCCCATTCCATATCCCTCACGTCGCACTCTTTTATACCTAGTAGTTTCCGCTCGCGCTCCCTCAGTTGTGTGCATCTCCTGTGCCCAAACTGAGGTGAGTATCTACTTACATTCCATCCCTTACCACCTGTGCTTATGATACATAGACATCCATTCCATACAGGTGAATACATCTCAGTTGTGTGCATCTCCTGTGCCCAAACTGAGACATCCATTCCATACAGTTTCACACCGCTCACTTCCAGTCTTGCTCATTTACTCTTGCACCAGCTGCACACTCTTTCACCCCTTTTGCTGCGACAACAAGTATTCAAAGCACCTCCATAGTTGGAAGTCACCACAGAAATGGAAGGCCTGGTGGAGAAGAAGAAAACATCCATGTTATGGACTGGGACACCCTTGAAAATAATCTGGATAGCAAAATCAAGCTAGCACAGTACCAGAATCAAGACAAGCTCAAAAATTGGGCCATAGCATTCAAATACAATGTTTAGCAGTTGGTTGTATTGTCCCAAATTACTAGCCACTGCAGGTTTCATCTTCTCTGGCAATGACTGGCATCACCATATTCCTCAGCATCCCATTTGTAAGCTTGTTGACTACTGTTTTTCCACACATGTACTGAGGGCATTGCTTGTGGTTGAACTGGTACTGACAGGATGCCAGCACATCATAGAGACCTGGAGCATGCTTCAGACCTGCCAGAACCTGCACAGGCAGGCACTGCCTAGCATTGTACAGTATGCCATATACAATATGCCATTGGACCAACCTGTTTCTGTTGGGGCAGAAGGTGGCCAGTTGGGTTGTGGAGGTATGCCATATAATAGTGTGCATGTAGCCAAGGAAAATATAGAGGGACACCAGGAGCTGCTGCAACACATGCTGTTCTTAACATAGCCAAACACTCATATGCCTGGCTGCCCTCTCCACAAACCCTCTGCACATGTTCCTATATGACATGCACATGGGTGTGCTAATGCAGATGGCTGACATTGGTCCAGGTGCCCAAGGGCTAACCTCTGCTATGTTGACATCAATGAGCAGTATATATTTGTATGCAAGTTACACATGCTGCATGTGAAGGCATAGAATGGAGGTGCTGAGGCTTTGTGGATGCCAAATGACACCCCTCATACTGAAGGCCATGGTACTGGTCTCTGACCCCATGCTAGGAAAACTGTTTGTTAAAGTTCTCTCACTGTGCTGGGGGCATGATAGCTCCTGTCCAAACTTCTTAGCAGGTGCATAGCATTGCCCCCTCCCCTTGGCCCATGCTTGTATAACCTCCACAGCTATATTTTCTGCATGGTAGCCAGACAGGTGGTGGCTCAACTTTTTTCCAGCTGCACATGTATCCAGGGAGGGCTGTGACCTTGGCAACCTTGGCTTCCAAAGACTGTCTCCTTCTTGCTCAGGGTTTTGGATGCATTTTCTGTGGAGAGGTCAGCCTTGCCACTGCTAGGCAGGTGCTGCACCTCTTTCCAAGGGACCAGCACTTTTATCTGGAAGTCAAACACAGATGTATCAGTGTAGCCACAGTGTGCATTTTCATGGGTAAGCCTCTTGTTCATTTACACAACTTGTTCTGGTGCACCATTTGTGTTTGTTCCTCCCCCAACTTGGTCAAGCTTGCAACTATAGCTGCTGTGGCCAAGCACCTCTACTACCATCACAACTAGGCCATAGCAACAGCTGCCTGCACCCTGGCTAAGACAGACACTCCAATGACATGGACCTGGTTGCACACTGCATCTATCTACAAGCTGTAGCACTCAAACCAGATGTTACCCTCCATGCTGTACTCAAGGTTGGGTGCTATGGGTGTGGTGGACACAGTGGGTTTGCAGATGCGTAGGGGGGGGGGGGGTTGTGGACATGGTGGTTCACTGGACTTGTGGATGTAGAGGACTTGGTATGCTATGTGTTAAGGCTTCAATGGGCCTTGATAGTACAACTTGTACTAAGATTGAACTGGTGGCAAGTGCTTGAAGGAGTAGAGAGTCTCTAGTATTGCTAGAGATGACTCAGAGTAGCTTATGTAAGAGATGAGATAAAAGGGAAGGTACAAGGGGAGCTTTCAAGAACATTGATATTGATAATTAAGTCAAGCTTAGGGCTTGACTGTTGAAATACAGGGCACTTATATACAGGCGGGTCTGCACACAGACCAAGATCACTAAGGTAGGTACTTCTAGTCAAGAGGGGGCTGTCTATATTGTATGATATTCCACAGACAAGTGCTGCAGTGTTAAGGCTTCAACGGGCCTTGATAGTACGACTTGTACTAAGAGGTGAACTGGTGGTGAGTATCTGAAGAGGTAGAAGTCTCTAGTGTTGCTAGAGACGACTTTGAGAGGCTTATGTAAAAGATGAGGGAAAGGGGAGGCACTTGGGGAGCTTTCAAGAACGTTGATATTGAGAATCAAGTCAAGCTTAGGGCTTGACTGTCGAAATACAGGGCGCTTATATACAGGCAC
>Ga0307510_10006882_pt1 | contig 13566 bp, 21 predicted proteins | sample 12_EM_MG_FD_207224 | JGI IMG/M metagenome (GOLD analysis project Ga0307510, IMG submission 207224) | Populus trichocarpa ectomycorrhiza microbial communities from riparian zone in the Pacific Northwest, United States - 12_EM | ecosystem: Host-associated > Plants > Roots > Unclassified | place... | reverse complement strand
GACCTTAACCTGGACTGGTCAAAGACTGGACTGGACTGGACCTGAAGTCCAGTCTTTTGCAGTCCAGTCCAGTCCAGTCCAGGTTAAATTTCCAGTCCAATGGACTGGACCTTTAAACACTAGCTGCAATGCTGGGAGAGTGGCTGAGTCAGCAGCTCAAGCTGAGTTGGAACCTAGCCAGAGAAAGCCTGGCTTGGCTGAGCTTTGAGAGCCAACCGGGCTGGCTTCAGCCAGCTTGGCTCTGGCTTCTGGAGCCTCCGCAACACTATACCTGACTAAGCATACAAATAAGGCAAACAATAGAGTCATGGAACAATAGACATCACAGAACAATGGCATCATGAACAATGGCAGTCACAGATTACCATAAGAAGAGAACAATGGAGAATATACAAAAAGAGGGAACAATGGAGTTCCCAATGAGATGGCTCTGTTGTACAAGTAAGCAGTCACATGAGAAGTGGTCAGGTGATCATATAAGTACATAATGGTCAAGAAAAGAAAAGAAAAATGTGGGCCAAGTGCCCAGGAGTGTAACAAAATGTGATCACAGAAAGAATAATACATATCTGGGGAGAGCAATGGCTATGCCAAGATCAATGATGCTGGTCAACAGAATGAGTCCAAGGACAACCTGGGCCTCTAGGTAAGCACCATAACCAAAACCTTTGCCCTATAAGATAATAGGACACACTAGAAATCATGCACCAACTTTGCCCACAAGAGCCACATGTTGATTTTGTGTGTACACTGGAGTGCATTAAGTCTGGATAAATGCCACAAATGGAAAAGGCAATATTCAGCAATTGAAGGGGAACTGTCAGCATGACAAAGCACAATTTCAGGATCTCAAGAACTACTGCACTGTTTTCATTCATTCAACTTTACAGACAAAGGTATGATCCAAGGACTTATATGTGTAAAGTAAGATGAAGAAAATCTTATGTATTTGGTGGAATGCTGAAGTGATGGTGGGTGCCAAAATGGTGGTGGGTGATAACTTAGGTGGTTAATACTATCACCTACCACTGTGTCAGCACTCACCACCATTTTGGCATTCCTCAAAAACATATAAAATTTCATCATTTTACTTCCCACATCTAAGTCCTTGCACTATATCTTTGTCCATGAAGTTAAATGAATGAAAACAATGCAGTAGTTCTTGAGATACTGAAATGGGTTTTCATCATGCCAACTTATGCAGACTGTCACCACGCGTCACTCCTTGAACATGTGCTGAAGCGGAGTTTCAAAGATGATAGTGAGGCACACACTGTACAATTCCACATCATAGGTGTGTGGTCACTTGTGCCAGTCATGGTGTGTCATCAACAAGGACAACAAGCTTCTACCATGGATCCAGAATATGAGACTTGAATGAAACTTGCTATCAATGACCTTGTTAATAGGACCTACAGGACCATTGTTGCAGCTGCAAATGCTCACAATGTAAGGGTGTTACTCTGGCTCAATGTCATCATCTGAGTCTAAGTTGTCTCAAGTAAGCTAACATTGCATCACAGGTTAAACGCCAGACACTTAGTGACCATATAAATCGCACCCACAAGGCCCAACATGAGGCTATCAAGGCCTCACAGCATCTCAATGATGTGCAGCAGAATGTTGTGAATGAGTGGGTGGCCTAGCGTTCAAGAATGGCAACTCCCTTGCATGCTTGTGATTTACACACCCATGTGTTGGACCTCACTGGAAAGCTACCAGGAATCAACCAGCCTTGGAGGTATCTTGAATGGAACAACAATACCCTGAAGGCATCTAAACCATCCCATCTTGACCCAAAACATGCACAGAACTTCAATTGTACAAATATTAAAGGCTACTTTCAACTCCAAGCTCAGATTGAGAAGCAGTATGGTAGTATCCCCCCTGAGCATCACTGGAATGAGGATGAGAAAGGTGTCCAAATGGGTGGTGGGCAGAATGGTTTAGGGATGAAGTTTATCTTTGGTGCAGAGGCTAGGGAGCACTACTGCTAGCACAGTGATAACTTAGAGCTTGTCACCATTCTTGAATGTGCCAATGCTGCAGGAGATTTTATGACCCCATATTTCGTGTTAAGAGATGGCCAGATGCCTGATCCATGTGATTCTACATTTGATCAAATGGGAGGGTACATAACATTTCTATCACATTTGGAAGCATCTTCTTGATTTATTTTCAGCATGGCAGTTTTAGCAAATGGGTGGACAGAACGCCATATCTTTGAACACTGGTTCCTGACTATCTTTGTCCCTCAGGCAGAGGAGCACCATGTAGATCCTGATAAACCAATTTATCAGGGTTTGAGGAAAAATATTGTAACACAGTGCAGGGCTTGTGACTGAGATCTGGGCTGGTGTGAGATTGTGCCCCCATACGAGCATCGCACGTCATTACAAGGACCCTAAATGGGCCTTGTACGTTGTTACAATTTGATTACAAGCTTACATTATACTTGCCACTCAAATGTGGGCTCATTCATGACTCATACTGAATTGTAATCTATATCTCAGGTCATTCAGGAATCGTGCCTTGCCATGAATACCAATGTCCAATCATTTTTGCCTTACAAGGCACCATTGAGCTCATGCTACACCTGTCAGGTCATAGCGAGATTGTTTCACACTCATTCTGGGATACACGTTGTGTTGTATCAATTTCAAAATTAGTGTAGACTAGTACAGTAGTAGTACTACTATAGCCCGACCCCTTGCACCCATCGTTTATGGTAGCCTCATCATCTAACTTGGTGACCCACCATCCCTTGCTCCTGATCATCCCACCCTGTCCCATCACCATGCCCCTGGGTTCAGGGTTCGGGGGGTCGTCATCCGACGTCGGTCATCATTGTCAGGCTGAGTGGACTTGGACAGGGTCGTTGGCCATCGATATCGGCCATTGTCATCAGGTTCAAGTTGTCTGAGTCATCGCCATCAGGGTCAGGGTGGTGGCCGTTGTTGGGGTGTGGCTGGTTGTTATAATCCACCCCTATTTTTTGCCCCTTCATTGGATCCCCTCCTTGTCACCCTACCCAAACCACCCCTCATGGCCAAGCGACCATTGCCACTGAACCCATCACCCCTACCAGACCTGCCACCACTACCGCCTAGTGAACCACCCAAACCATCGTTGCCTATTGATCAGCCACCAGTCCTGCCCCTCATCCCTGTCCCATGGAACATCCACCATTAGGAATACTCCTCAATGGAGATGTACCAAGAGCCACCCCCAGTAGAGAACCCACTGGAAGATCCAGACAGTCCTATGGAGGACGCGCCGCCCTTAGAGCCAGAACCAGTCACTCAATATGAACCTGATGTCCCTGGAGGTCATACGAAGACCCTGTCCTCCCAAGAGTCTCCCATCACACCCTGGGAGGAATACCTCACTCAGCCCAGTAGTCCTGTGTCCCACAAGCACTCCCTGTCACCCACCAGTTCCTCTTCAGCACCCATACACCAACGCACCAGTAGAGAAGGCAGCTACCAGTCAATCATGCCCACTGCCTCATCACCTATAGCCAGCACTTCACCCCAGAGTCCAGGCCACCAGTCAACCTCAGGAGGATCCGCAGACAATCCCTCATCCACACAGAACTCTGCAGACAACGCGGATAGCGACATGGCCCTTAATTGGGTCACCATCAAGTCCGACTACCATAAAGGGTAACTGCTTACTTCAGACGCCCATTAGACCATAATGGGCACGCGGCAACCAGATTGCCTCGGATCAATCTCAAACTTCGTGGTCATGATCACATCATGACAATGCTTCTCTTCTTGGAATGACCTGCCGCCATTGTTCTCCAGTTAAGGATAGATTAGGCAATTCCCTGATCCCTCATTCGCTCTTGCTCATTCTCTATTGTTCGACTCATACAGACTGTAGCACTTATCCGCGGACCTTCATACGTCACAGACAGATGCCTCTTGACCAGAACTACCTACGTTAGTGATTGTAGCATGTGCACCCGCCTGCCTGTATATAAGCACCTTGTATTTCGACAGTCAAGCCCTAAGCTTGACTTGATTAACAATATCAACATTCTTGAAAGCTCCCCAAGTGCCCCCCCCTTTTTCCTCATCTCCTACATAAACCTCTCAGAGTCATCTCTAGCAACACTAGAGACTTCTACCTCTTCAAGTACTCGCCACCAGTTCACTCTTAGTACAAGTTGTACTATCAAGGCCCGTTGAAGCCTTAACACTGGTCACATATGGGGTCACAGTAGTGGTCATACTAGTAGTCAGTGATAGGGATCATCGTTGTCATCGCCCAAGTCGGGGATAGTGGCAGGACCAGGTTGTGGTTGGGGATAGGGTACGCCATCATCATTGGTTGCCTTCATGGTCAGCGGTGGGGGAATTGGTCATCATTGTCAGGGATGGCTGTTGTCAAGCCCGGGTTCAAGTTGGTGGCATTGGGACGCATCAAGATCATGGAGACGACTGACTTGGACCAGGTCCAGACAGACACACGCATCGAGCTCAGATTACTATATATGGAATAATGAATGCTGTAGATAACGATAGTAACACGGACACACATACATATGATGCTAAAAGTGCAATGCTTGATGCAACTCTTGATGTTTTTTACTTTGTAATCAATATCGTACACTCCATAGTGACTATCTAAAGACTAGCATAACCACCCAAGTTGCTATTATCATTATCACTGTCTTCAACCTCCTCACTTTCATCATCATCACTGTCATTGTTGTCGGTCACAGGATCGCCCTCAGACCCAGGTTCAGGTTCTTCGGCATCACCTTCTTCCTCACTTTCTTCAGTCCCACTGGAATCATCATTGTCATGATTGTCATCACCCCTTGGGACACTTGTGGCATCAATCTCACTGGGAGGCTCTTGCTGTCTTTTGTGCTTCAAGTGTCCAACACCATGGCCAAAATGCCTCACAAGCATGTCACGGTCCACAAAGCTGCAGAGAGGACAATGAGTACATACTGAGATAGATAAACGATAACCAAAAAAGCACTTACATATTCACATAGAAATTCACCCAGTCATCTTCTTCATTGGGGACCAGAATGCGTGCCACAGATCTTGGTACAGGCAACAAAGCTGATGTGTACCCGGCTGAGAAGGCAGGAATGATATGTGCCCCCCTGACAACGTGTGTGGGGTCAAGAAATGTGAATGCATACTTATCCAATGACTCCACAAAGCCAATCTTTGGCAGGTGTGTGTGGTGGAATCTGTGATGATATGGGCTGGGCTCCATTCCAAACCAACATACCCATAAGAAATCCATCGAACACAGTGTTCTCACTTGCACATCCAGATGGGTTGATGAGACATAAGCATGGAAAATCCCAATCACACATGCATGCCAGTATAGTTCTGCATTTGGTCCTGTTTCTGGAGACTTGACCATTATATTGGGGTACACCTGTGGATTGATGGTGTCCCTGTCGCACCTGACATCATATGTCGTATAGTTGATCTGCATTGTTCTGCAGCAATAGATCAGGTCCCCCGATATGCATACAGTATTCCTCTCATCCTCAGTGAAGTTGTCATAAGTATCGCCCTCACAGTCCCGATTAAGAAGCTGTCCAAGTAAGTGATCCTTTAGTTTTGGGATAAAATCCTATTGACCCTTTACTTAGACACTTGCTCCAGGATATGTACAAGGAACGCAAAAACATATGTCAAAGGCAGGATCACCAGGATTTGCATAAATGTAAGAATAAATATTCACAGCATCTTTTTGGGTTTTGGATATCTGATAGTGTTTGTCCAGGTCTATGTCTATATTGTCATCAACACTGGCAGTCTGTGTCTTGGACTGTTTGCATTCTGCAGCAAGTTGGGCATGCTTGAGTTGTAGCACATGCCATCCAATTTGTTTTGTTGCATTGCGTTTATTCGTTCTCCCATACAGCCATTTTACTGTACAGTGTGCTAGTTCACCCTATTCATTTGTAAGACATATATATTGACGACATGATATGAATTTCATACCACTTGAGTTGAAAACAAGTCTGTGGTTCCAAATATCTGTATAGTATATACATAATCTCCCAATGCATGAAATTTTGGTGTAAACAAGTTAAAAGTCTTCTTCCATCACTCAGATATCGATTGTGACCCTTTAGATGATCCCCTTGCCTGTGCATGCTGCTGTGCCCGCTTTCGTGCATCAACCTCCTGTTGAAGTTCCTTGGTTTCGAACTGTGAACATGTGAGATCACGGAAACTCCTCATGAGGTGACCATATTCCTTTGTAAGTGATTCCAGATGGTCCAGTATTGCCCAGGTGTGCAGTCTAAGTTTGGCAAGACCATGCCATTCCGCAGTCCGGTATAATAGTTTGAGGAGGCATTTGTTATGGTCATCACCAAGAAGATCTTCAAACGCTGGGATGGCACACTGACCTGATGGCAGATGGCAGAGATGGTGTGGTGCAGCAACAGAAGGGGTGAGACAGTGACACAGGGGAGAAATGGGGGCATGGCTGCAACGGGACAGGCCTGGGTGAGAGGGAGCAATACAGCAAGATGGCATCGGAAGGGCAAGAAGGAGAAAGACCAGGGCGAGCAAGCATGGTGATGGGAGGGGTGGGACACCAATGCATTGCAAGGGCAAGGCAGAGAGGTTGGGGCATGGCCACAACAAAACAGGCCTGGGCAAGAGGGAGCATTGCAGGGGCAAGATGGAGAAAGGCTGCAGTGATGAGTTTGTTGATGAACATGGGCAGGAAGTAACCTCACCTGCAACATGTCCTCATAATCTTGTGCAGCAAGGTTTTTCATCTTGGATACATTGTTGGTGAATCTGTGTATGGCCTGGCTGAACAGGGGCATGTTTTGAAACCTAAGATGAACTGAGTCCCATAATAACACTAAATATCATGGTGTGATCATACCTTTTATCTAGATCTCCTACCAGTGTTCCTCCAGAGGGCATTGCATCAAGAATGTGAACTAGATGGGTGAAAAGTGCCTTCCATACACCAAGCTTGACCTCTGCATGAAGTCAACAACAAGCATTCATGACAGATCAAAATCGTCACTGAGTTTCTCAGTGAATGCATTCTAAATTGTGCCAAGGGATATGTCAGTTACAGCACTTGGGACAACATAGAAAGACCTCTGAACTTACCAGCATCGGAACAGTTGAAGTAGGCTTCAATAATCGCTGAACATAGGCCCCACTGATGTGCACCCCCTGTTCATAAATAGCCTTCTGGGCCTGTTTGACTGATTCCTTGACATCCAGATACTTGGAAGCTTGGTCGTTCCGGATCTTTGCATTGGCAATATGACCCACATGATCCATCTTCATTTTGGGTATTAGACAACATGGACATGGACACAGGCCCTTATTACGAATAGTAGCAAGTAACACCCTGAAAAGGGCAGTGAGTGGGCAGTGAGTGACAATACAAAGGGAAATGGAAGTAATACATGTACTTCTCAGGGTAATCTGCTGAATAGGTCAGAATGCAAGGATACACCTGTCACTCAATCCCATCCAGGGATTGCATGACTATCCTATAGGTGTATGCATGAAGGAAGTCCTCATCAAGGAGGAACTTCCATACCACATGCATGAGTTCCTGTTGACAATGGGTCAGAATGTTGCCTTGCTGAGTGCCCCATTTATGATGGAATGATTTGATGTTAAGGTCCAAGGGCCTTAAAGATGCGACGTGCATGGGGTTGGTTTGGCAACGACTAGTATTGCTCAGTGGGGTCTCCTCCTGAGGTAATGGATCACGTGAGTAGCGCGGTACCGATTGGCTACGCAGTATAAGAGTAAAGTCCCCGATGATAAGGGCGACTCCTGAGGTAGATGATAGAGATGAGAGGGAGAGCTTCAAGGCTTTTGAAGCGACTGAGTTGATCAGGTAAGAGACTTCTGAGAGTCCTAGGTGGAAGCTACAAGTCTTGGATTGAAAACCAAGTTAGGCTTAAGGCCCAACTGCTAAAAGTACGAGTGCTTATATACATTTGAGAAGTAACGGGTCACAGAGGTCACAAAGAAATATGGAAATATTAGTAAGGTGAGATCATGACGTGGCGGTTCTAAGTATAGCTCCATCATGAGCTGGCAGTCTAAGAATAACCCATCATGAGCTGGCAGATTGAAAAAGGGTTAAATGAGGACATGTCATGATACTGCAGACTGCAGAGTGATGGCATGTGATAGTTGACTGCGGATTAGTCAAGTGGTCCATCAGGTGACTTGTCAGGTGATTTGATGGCGGTCCGAGTGGCGCGTGAGGGAACGAGTGAAAAGGGGAGTGGCCGAGAGTGCAAATAAAAGAGTAGAAAATAACGGAAAATTGGGGTAAGGGTTCAGGATCATAACATTTGAGCTGGTCTTGGAGCAAGTCAGGTAGCATGGGTATGTATGCCAAATGCTTCATTGCACCAGAATTTGGCTGGCATCAGATATACTTGGAGAGATTGCTGAAGAGCAGATAAATCAGCCACATTTTTGCCATACCAAAGCTTGTGAGATGGGTGGTGTCCAACCAGAACATGAGCCCTGCAACAACCTTCTTGTGTTTGCATGTCGGGTCGTCAGTGGGGGCACATTGGACCTTGTCATGCTTGTCCAAAAGCACATCCAAGTTGTAAATCTCAGAATAGATGCGATCACTGTCTTCATGGTCGGGAAGCTTCCAGAATAACTTGAATGGTGAGAGATGGAAGTTCTTTGAGATCGGGCTTTCGAAAGTTTCCTTTATGAGAGTCGTGATTGGGCGATAGTGAAGCCCAGAAATTGAAAACGTCCAAGAGGACTTATGTGCACTACCAGAAGGGACATTAATGTCCACCAAGGCATGACAGAATGAACATAGGAAGGGTGCCTTCTCCTCAGCTGCATCAGCCTTTCGGTTTTCATTGGTAGCATTGAATTTTACCAAGTCGCCAAGCTGGAATTGGGGATGTAAAAGGATGCTTTTGACAAGGCAAGTGGTTTCTTCATTGGACTTCATGCTACTGAAAGAGTTTTGCCAGTTCATCAGAAGTTCGGAGGATATATTGCTATACAGCGACGCCTCCTCTGTGCCTTCCTCTGCTCCTTCCTCATGATGGACAATGGCAGAGGTGTGAGGGCAATGCAGGTCTTCAGGTGATATGAAGGCATCAGGGTCATAGGACAGCCAATATAGATACTCTTTCTAGAGACCAAAAGTATTTGGGGCTGTCTGAAACCGGTTCCGTATGATGAGAGTCACATGCTGGACAATGGCAGTCTCAGGTTCTGATGGGGATAGTATAACAGTTGCAGGCAATAATGTCGAAGCAGCTGGATGGGGTGGTTCGGGATAGATGTCCTGATATTATACAGGCAAGTGGCAGTTACGCAGTAGGTGTCCTGACTGAGATGGAGCTGGACACAGTGATGCAGGACCAGGCAGAAGTGGAGAAGAGGATGGGTTCTGAGGTGTCAGTGATGGAGGATGGCTTGGCAGTGGCTCTGTCTGAGGGAAAGCCATAACATCGCAATCGGGTAGAGGTGGAGGTGAGGGTGGGTGCAGAGGGGTCAGTGATAGATGATGACTTGAAGATGGCTCCATCTGAGGGAATGCCATGACATTGCCTCCAATGGGACCAGTCTCAAGCAATTGAATAGTATCTTGCTCGTGCTGTGAAGAGTGTGACATCTTTGCCCTTTTGACAATGACATCTGAGTCTGTGGCTTCAAGTTCTTCGCGCAGTGCCTGACGAGCTTCTGTATACTTTTTATATTCAATGCAAGTCCCTCAGTGGCAATACAAGCCAGAGGTAGATTGCAGTTTACACCAGCACTTGGGGCAACACTGTACTAACAGCATGATTGCACAAAGCTGAATGGGTTAAATTTGATGTGCGGCAATGAAAACACTGAAGTCCTGTGTCTAGCATGAGCTATGAATGCAGATCCAAGCCAATCAACAAAAAAAAAAAAAAAAATTCAACAGACATGTATGCACCAAAGACTCCGATGGCCTATAAAAGAGGTGGCCCCCTCCAAAAAAAAAAACTGTCTGCATCTGCTCCGCCCCCCTGCCCCCTACCTGACCCCCTTCTATCATCTCTGAGTCCTCATGGCATGGTATACCAATGGTTCAAGTCGAAGCAGCTCATCCCAGCAGTCCACTATGCAGTCCCAGCCCCCGGTGTCACCACAGGATAGCAGTACCCCTGCACCCTGGCATTATAGGGAAGCATCAGGACCCAGCATGTTCTCTCAGTTGACACAGGATGGCTATATAGACACACAGATGGAGCGCGACATGGAAGATATGTTTAACAAGGTCACTGCTGTCTATCATTCAAGGCCCAATGGAAGCAGCAGCACAGATGGAGATCATAGTGCTAACTCAGAAAGGCCAACCAAGTGACTGTAAGTCTCCTCCTTTGATGGCCAGGGTGACGCAACATAGTTCTCACATCTGTGGCCAACAGGAAACCCACCTCTGCCACCCAACCAGGCAGAGGGATATGTAAAATCATTGACCTGTTTCATGACCTCCCTGAGCTGTTGGACAAGGCTGACAAGCATGCTATGTCATGAAGGCTTAGTCCAGCTGAGATGGCAAAGATTGACAAGAGTGACTTTGAAGGTATGGCAGAAGATGATATCGCAGAAGAGTGCCAGGAGTAAGCAACATTACCATAATGCTGATGTGACACTCAACGTGACTGATGCCACGGCCACATGCAGCTGCAAGTGCTGCTACAATGTATTGGAGAAGTTGAACAAACTGATCCCTGGCTTCAAACAAAAGGCCAACACCACAGAGAACATAAATAGTTACTGCTCCCCAGTATGTTATTCCTAGCAACCCACAACAATGATATAATACTAATTGGTATCGACATTAAGTTGCAATCAGGAGCAAATGACACACGCAGCGACGACACAAGCAGGCTCATGGCTGCCATCGCTGAGTGGCTCAATTAGTGTTTTAAGGTCCAGTCTATTGGACTGCAAATTTAACCTAGACTGGACTGGACTGGACTGGAAAATAGACTGGACTGCAGTCTCAGTCCATACCAGTCTCCGACCAGTCCAGTCTACAGTCCAAGGGTTTCTGATATTTTACTAGACTGGTCTAGACTGGTTCTTTGAAATTTAATCCCAGCTCCTCCATTCCTTGCAAGTAGCAATTTTTTATTTTATTTTATTTTGGAATTCATGATTTATTGTCAAGAACAAGCAACTCAACTTTCTCTGTAAGCGGAACGGAGCGTTTTTCGACCACATGACGGCTTCTGCGCCACTCACAACACTCTCCTCGTCCCCTTGCCTCCGCCTCCACTTCCGCCTCTATCGCCTCACCCTCTCCTTTGTTCCTTCCATTTTCCGACACATCTGGCCCCGGATCTCGCTACCTACAAGACTCGGTATCTCCCAGAATCGCCAGCGCAGCAGTCGCGCCGACTTGCGCGTCGCCTCGAGGACAGAGAAGTAGGTCGAAGGACCACAGCCTTGGTGGATAAGAGCGTTGTCTATAGGTTTCCACAACCCTTCGTACATCATCGTTTGTCTTCTTTATCAGGACATTCACTCGTTTCTTTACTTCAGCGATTCTTTATTTGACCTTGCGCTGTCACCTACTTTTCGATACTAAACATCACCACGCGCCCGCCTTGCTGAACAGCAGGCAACAGTGGGCCAAGTTTTCCCTCCCTTCTCGTGTGTGTGCTGGGCAATCGAGCCCCAACCCCTCCTTCCCCTCTCGCTAGAATATGACCGCTAGCGGACACGCGATCGCTACTTGGCGTCCGACCATCAATCGACCTCACAGTGCACTCTCGGACTTTTGGGAACGCACCCTTTATTCTTGAACTTGCACGCGGACACAATCACAGTGCACACATCGCACACAGCCCCTTGCAAAGTCGGGTCTACAGTATGTACAGACTCCATCAGGCCTTTTCAGTGTGTTCCCTTTTCTTTTTGTCTTTTGTCTTCGACTTCTCACTCTCCATCAATTGCCCTTGAACATTGCTTCCCCCTCGAATGTCAAACGTTGCCACCCCACTCAAACGTCAAACGTCGTCACCTCTGCAAACATCAAACATCGCCACCCTCTCAAATGTCGCCACCCCCTCGAACTTCACCGCTGCCCCCCTTGGGCATCGCTGCCGCTCAAATGTCGCCTCCCCCCCTCGAACCTCACCGTCACTCAAACGTTTGCCTCCCCCCCTTCCCCCCTTGTACTTCACCGTCGCTCAAACGTCACCTCCCCCCCTCTCAAACTTCGCTGCCGCTCAAACGCCACCTCCCCCCCTCTCAAACTTTGCCACTGCTCAAATGCCGCCTCCCCCCCTCGAACTTCGCTGTCGCTCAAACTTTTGCCTCCCCCCCTCGAACTTCGCCGTTGCTCAAACGTCGCCTCCCCCCCTCTCGGACTTCGCCACCGCTCAAACATCGCGTCCCCCCCTCTTGACCTTCGCCACTGTTCAAACGTCGCCCCCCCCTCAAACTTCACTGCCCTCTGGAAGGTTGCCACTCTGCCACCCTTGTCTCCTCCATGTAGCATACTTGTTTGTATTACCTTAGAGTCATGAATATAATTACATTTGATGGTCTATTTTATGTGGTGGGATGTGTGCTTGCTGGTGTGAACATAAGTCTGATAAGTTTCCAGAAACAGAGGAACCATGATTGATGCAAAAAGGCCGGAAAAGCATCCAGAATTCTTTGAAAGACTGGTCAAGACCAGTCTGTAGACCACAGGTAGACTGGTATGGACCGGTCTTCATCGGTCCGGTCCAGTTTTTTACATTTTCCTGAAAACTCTAGACTGGTCCCGGTCCCGGTTAACCCCAAATTAGGTCCAAAAACCGGACCAGACCAGACCTTAAAACACTAGGCTCAATGCTTGCAAATAATGCAACCCTCCCAAACAGACAACACAGACTGTGACGTGGCCACGGTGGATCTCTTCCAGAGAAAAGGGGGAGCGTGGTATCAGTAACAACATTACAGGTGGCTTACTTTGCCCTATCAACTATGATTGGGATGACCCTGAGTACATCACTTGTTCACCTTTCTTCTTCAGGATGATGGTCTGATTAGGGTCTTTCAAAGTTGCCCTTATTCAGGCCATTAGTTGTGTTACGATCCTGGACCCCTACCCCAATTTTCCGCTATTTTCCACCATTTTATTTCGCACTCTCGGTCACTCGTTCTTCACTCGTTCCCTCACGCGCCGCTCGAACCGTCACCAAATCACCTGACAAGTCACCTGATAGACTACATGACTAATCCGCAGTCAACTATCACATGCCATCATTCCGCAGTCCGCAGCATCATGACGTGTCACCATTTAACCCCGTTTGGCTTGCCAGCTCATGATGCGCCACTCCGCAGTTGCCAGCTCATGATGGAGCTATATTTAGAACCGCCACGTCATGATTTCACCTTAGTAATATTTCCATATTTCTCTGTGACCTCTGTGACCCGTTACTTCTCAAATGTATATAAGCGCTCGTACTTTTAGCAGTTAGGCCCTAAGCCTAACTTGGTTTTCAATCCAAGACTTGTAGCTTCCACCTAGGACTCTCAGAGTCTCTTGTTTGATCAACTCAAG
>Ga0307510_10006881_pt1 | contig 13567 bp, 12 predicted proteins | sample 12_EM_MG_FD_207224 | JGI IMG/M metagenome (GOLD analysis project Ga0307510, IMG submission 207224) | Populus trichocarpa ectomycorrhiza microbial communities from riparian zone in the Pacific Northwest, United States - 12_EM | ecosystem: Host-associated > Plants > Roots > Unclassified | place... | reverse complement strand
AACGACTTCGCTCATCCCGACGTCGTCAAACCCAGCGCAGTTAGTGGCCTTGCGCCGTCCGGAGGAAAACTGATGCACACCTTTCCTCCAGCCAGCGTCACCTCACTCGAGATCACGCTGGCGTAGAGAGCAATCGATTCACTCGTCCTTTGGGCAGGGGTGCATGAGAGCATCGAAGATCAGATTCGCCACTTTTTTCAGCGCCAGGTCGTCCAGAAAGTCAGGCAGTAGCGCTGTTTCGACCGCAAGCGCGGAGATCACCGGTTGAATCGTCTTGACCCCTTCAGTACGGCTCAGGCCATATTTCCCTTTTCCGGCAGGCCCCAATAGCTCGACATATCGTCTCTCCTGGCCCGCAGGCATCACCTCATCAAAGTGCTTTTGAAGCTTCTCTTTGGACTCCGGATGACGGATGGCGTACAGCTTGAACTCCAGGAAGAGAAGTGCCCATGCCTTATCTTCCAGCAACCTGAGGTAGAACTTCCGCAAAGCTGCAAGGTTCTCCTCAATACTTGTCGATTTGGCAAGCATCCCCGCCATCTCGGCCCGATGATGCGCTGTGTGCTGCTGGATCAGAGCAAGAAAGATATCTTCCTTGCTCTTGAACTGCGCATAGATGGCGCCTTTGGTGCGTCCGGCAAGTGCCGCAATCTCGCCCAGCTCCGCACCCTCGTATCCATCTCTTACGAAGATCTTCTCAGCAGCGTGCAGAAGAAGCTCCCTGGTCTCTCTCGTCCGGAGCTCGTGTTTGTTGATCTTTTTATCTGTCATGGTTCTCGCACCCATCCTAAATCCTCGCGCGGAGGTCATACTCCCACTCGGAGAGGGGATCTGCAGTTGTTTAATCATCACTAGTCCTCTCTTTTTGTTCGAATCTCAGTTGCTTTAATTCCTCAACGGCCGCCCGCAGCTCTTCATTGCGGCTGAGCAGGCAGCAGATAATCCCCTGGAGCCTCTCGACGCGATGGCTCAAATCCATCTCGGCGCAGTCGTCCTCAAAACCATCTGTGATTGTCGACATTGTTTCTCTCGGTCTGGTTGCGAGTTCTCTGGGACACGGATCGATCTCGTCCAGCAAGGACATCCAAAGCCGTTTAGCCGTCGCGAACCCTGGCTCTCGCATCAATCCGGACTGCTCCCGAGCCATCATCAGAAGCTGAAAACCACACCCACAGATGGCACCATGGCCTGAGCGTATTTGGTGGTTCGAATACTGCTCAGCCCGAAATCGGGTGCCTTGTACATGAAGGTCTTCACCTGCCCGCGAACGGCGATATGCGGAGCGACGGGAATATCGGCCCCGCCGCCGAACACGATCGCTGTCCTGAACTGCGGCTCGATGAGGTCTGTGTCGCGAGGATGGAACACGAGCACACCTCCACCAACCAGGGCGTACGACTTCATTCGCTTGATGACTGGGTTTGGAAGGTTGATGACTCCTGCTCCGGTCGCGGCATAAACGTTGGTTCGCAGCGAGGTGGAGCTGGTGGCGATCAGGAACTTCTGAGAGTTCCTGAAGTAGTCTCCATCCGCCTCCACTCCCAGCCACCGGTTGAGGTTGTACCGGTATCCCACACTACCCCCGACCGAGGACGTCGGCTTGTAGGTGATCCCGGAATCCGTGACCTTCCGTGTAAATATGCCGCTTCCTTGAACCGCAACCTGGTGCCTGGTCATGCGGGTGGCGGTCTCCAGCGCTTGAGCCGCCGCAAAATTGCACGACGCCAGTAGAAAGAGTGCTCCGCTAATGAGTTGTTTCATTTCTATTCAGCTCCTTGATTTGTCGTAGTTCGCAGTTGAGAGGGTTTTCGATGGATTCATATATATACCTACCAGTAGGTATATATATGAATCCAAAACTTAGGCGTTCTACCGCTTCGGCGCCATGCCTCTTGATGCCGCCAGCTCGCTCTCGTTGGCCTTCTTCACCACTCCGGAGTAGCTCTTAGCAAGTTTCCCTGCGACGTTTTTGGCAACGTTTGTGCTCTCCGTCTCTCCGCGCGTCGTCGCTTTGATCTGCTCCTGCATGGCGACCCTGCCTGTCGCATCCGTAACCGTAGCGTCGAACTTCATCTGCGTCGTGCTCACGAAGAACCCGGCCGGTCCCATGACGGCTCGCTTGACCTGGCTACCCTCTTTGAAGCCGTTGATCGAGAGCTGCATCGTGTACTCGGGGCATCCCTGGTTGGCGTTGGCCTCTCCATCGCGATACACGCGGTCGACCCCCTGTACCTGCCGAAGACGATCGAACAGCTGCTCATAGACCAATGCGCGGTACGCGGCCGGAACCTCTGCCTGCTGCCATACGGGCGCAGCGAGCAACAGGCTGTGCGGATGCACAAAACCGTCCTGGCAGACGTTGCTCTTGAGCTCGCGCGGAACGATTGGCATCGTCGAAAAACTCTCCAGCGCACGCGTCGCCTCCTTGGCCGGAAGAAAGAAGACCGCTCCGTGATAGCCGCCGTGATCGTCCGCAAACTCGACGGTTAGCATATCGACCCGATGATGCATGACCATTGCAGCGGCAACTCCACCGCCGTTTGGAATGACCGCCCTCAGAACCTGGCCCTTCATGCCCCAGATCTCAACTCTCTCGTTGCCAGCGCTCACCGCAACCACCGACTGCCTCGGAATCATGGACCTGCTTGCCTTCCCCGCGAAGCTCAACCCGGCAGCAGATAAGGTCAGCGTCCCCTTGTCCTTCGGTTTGGCGTCGGGAAGACCGTACACATGCTGAACTCCGCTGGACGTCCAATTGACGCGCTGGGATTGGGTAAGTCCCGGCGAAGTGCCGGGTTGCGCTGAAGCGCCCAGCGCCGCCTGCGGAAGGAAGAGGAACAGTGCGTGGAAGGAAACTACCAGTGAAACTCCCGTTGGTTTGATCATCGTGATCTCCATAAATAAAATACGTACTAGTAGGTATATATAGAGAACGCACGGAGATTGCAACTACAAAAAAATAAATTGACGGAGAATCCGCTCCCTCGGGATCAGGATCCGATGACGGCAGACAGCAGCGATTCCTCTGCCCGCAGCGCCAGCCCATGCGCCACCGAGGTGAACTCGTTGCCCGTCCGAATGCGCTCTTCACCGAAGCGAGTCGCGAAGATGCGCCGCACCGCGGGCACGAACGAGCTTCCGCCGGTGAGGAAGACGCGGTCCACATCACGCGCCGCAACACCTGAGCTCTCCAGCAGCGAGTCGACGCAGCTCTCGATCGCGCCCAGCTCTTCGGCGATCCACTCCTCGAACTCATCGCGCGTCACGGCGATGCGCAGGTCGAGGCTGCCGTCGCGAAAATGAAACTCGGCCGAGCTCGCTTGCGAAAGTTCAAACTTCACCTTCTGCACCGCCTGGTGCAGCTGGTAGCCCATGTCCTCTTCAACTAGGGCGATCAGCGCCTCGATCTTCTCCGGCTCCAGCGCACGCAGGCGAGCGCTTCGCAGGATCTCACTCACGTTGCGTGTGCGCAGAAACGACAGATAGTGCCAGCGCTCCAGGTTGGCGTAGATCCACGCCGGCACCGCGGGCAGCGTCTTGTTCAGCGACCGGGCCAACGACTCCGACCCCAGCGCTGGCGACACCAGCTTGCGAACGATGCGCGCATCGAAGGCGTCTCCGGCGAGCCCCACGCCGCTGTTGCCCAGCAGGTCCTGCGGCGTCCGTCCGCGGCGTCGCACACCTGGCCCAACGTTGAGCAGAGAGAAGTCGCTGGTGCCTCCCCGAAGTCGCCGATCAGGATCAGCTCGTCGTGATCGAGCGTCGACTCGTAGGAATAAGCCGCTGCGACAGGTTCCATCTCAAAGTCGACGCTCTCGAATCCCGCCATCGCAAACGCATCGCGCAGCCGCGACTCGGCATAGGCGTCGTCCTCCTCCGTCTCAGCACCGACGAAGCGCACAGGACGCCCGACCGTGGCGTGACGGATCGGCATATCGAACTGCCGCTCTGCGTGTGCGCGCAGGTCGGCGAGCATGCGCGAGACCAGCTCCTCCAGCGTGTACCTGCGGCCAAAGACTTCGGTGCCGGTCAGCGAGCGATTGGGAAGATACGACTTCAGCGACTGGACCAGCCTCCCTTTCTCCTCCGCATCGAGATAGCGTTCGATCGCGGCTGGTCCTGTCTTCGAGAAGATCTGCTTTGCTCCGCCAACCCTCTTCACCTGCTCCAGATAAAGCACCGAGCGGAACGACAGCGTGCTCCCGTTGCTGGTCGGAAACGAGGCGAGTTCCACCTTCGACTCGCCCTGGATAACCGCCAAAGAGCTGTTCGTGGTTCCGAAGTCGATCCCCACAGCAGGATGTTGCAATTGCGTTTTGCGCATTCCTCCATTATTTCGCAGCTGGATGAAAACGGACCAGGCCATGCAGCGAGGTGAGGTTAAAACAAGTAGCGCCATAATCATGAATCAGATAGTCTGCGCCCATCCAATATTGCTGAGCTGACGCACACCGGGCCCCTCTTTTTTCGATCTGAACAGCAGGATGCCCATGGACATTACTGATATACCGCAGCAGATCAGAACCTCGCTGAAATACTCTCTCCGGTCGCGGTCCAGTTTTCTCTTCTCGCTGCTCGGGGCAATGCTTGTCTGCGGCGTTGCCTTCAACGTGATCTACGACTTTCTCTACTCGCACATCTACAACAAGAAAGATAGCCACTACGGTCCCGTCTTCTGGGTAGGCCTGTTGACCGCCTGCTTCATCCTGCCGGCGGTCTACGCCATCCTCAGCATCATCAGGGCGCGCCGCCTCGAGCGTCCCTTTCCGCCGGGCCGTTTCGGAATCGCAATCGCGCCCTTCAACGTTATCTCGCTCGACCCCGACACCCTCGGTACCTCGAGCAAGCTGCGCGCCCTCGACGAGATCATGACCCAGCTCTTCACCGCGCAGAAGAGGTTCATCGACGAGGAGCAATGGTCTGATCGCTTCGAGTTCCGCTTCCTGCCGCCGTACGTCCGCATCCTCGGAAAGAGCGACGCCGAGAAGCGATGGCGCGTGATGAAGGCCCTGCTCATCTTCTCCGGACAGATCGTTCAGCAGTCGGGATCGGGCGTTCTGCTCCGCGCACAGATGCTGGGCCTCGATACCTATATCACCGTGGACCTGCCGAACATCGACATCCGTCTCCTCGAGACATTTCTCAAGTACTTCGTCCTGAGCACCGCGGCCTACACCGAGCAGAAAAATGGAAGGCTCAGCGAAGCTCTCAGGTTCTACACGCTGGCCCGGCCGGCGGCGGCAACACTCGACCGCATGGCCAACCCCGGCGGGACATCCACCACCCAGAACGTCGACAACTCCATCAAAGAGGTGCAGCAGTTGATCGCGCAAAGCCCCGATGCCTGAGCCTGCGGTCTGCGGTCTGCGGTCTTTAAACAACAACGGGAACATTGATGGCAGCGCCGGTGTCCAAGGATGATGTGAGGTGCTCTCCAATGGGCATGACTTCAAGCAGCGGAAACACACCGGCAGCCGAGATCAACGTCACTCCTCTCATCGATGTCCTTCTTGTTCTGCTGATCATCTTTATGGTCATCCAGCCAACTGCCATTCGCGGGTTTGATGCTCTCGTACCGCAGCCACCCAAATCGCCGAATCAAGCCGCGCAACCGCCTCAACCGATCGTGGTCGAGATTCTCACTGAGAACGAGCACGGTGTCACGTACAGGATCAATGCCACATCGTTGCTCAAGGCTGATATGCAGCCCAGGCTGACGCAAATCTTTGGCGCTCGAACTGACAAGGCGATGTTCATCAAAGGCGACGCTGAATTGGACTTCTCTCTGGTCGTCGATGTCATCGACTCCGCGCATCAAGCAGGCGTCAATAACATCGGCATCATCACCCCGCGAGCAAGCAATGGCGCCTTTTAGGCTTTCTTGCTCGACGAGATATCGCCGATTGCACCCACAAACTTATCCAGGTCCGCAATCGTCGTGTACACGTGCGGTGTTACGCGAATGCAGTGGATCTTCTCGTAGTCGATCGAGACCGTGTGGATCTTGTACTTGTCGAACAGCGTGTTCATCAGGTCGCGCGGCGGTACCCCCTCGACGCTGACACCGCAGATCGCGCACGAGAATCGCGGGTCGAGCGAGGTGTGCAGCTTCACCCCGGGAATGTCTTTCACCCGCGTCGCCCAGTAGTTCTTCAGGTAGAAGACGCGCTCCTGCTTGCGCTTCGAACCGATCGCCTCGTGGAAGTTGATCGCCTCGCCGATGCCCTGCTCGATAGGAAAGCTGCGCGTTCCCAGCGCCTCGAACTTGCGAATGTCCTTGCTGCGCGGGTCCCCATAACACGTCAGCGGCCACAGTTTCTCGATCTTGTCCTGCTTCACCCACATCATGCCCGAGCCGATGGGCGCGGAGAGAAACTTGTGCAGGCTCGTTCCAAAGTAGTCGCAGTGCAGGTCCGGAATCTTGAAGTCGATCAGGCCGAAGGAGTGCGCTCCATCGACGATCACCTCGCAGCCCTTGGCATGCGCCATGTCGGCGATCTGCTGCACCGGCATCATCTGCCCCACCCAGTTCACCATGTGCGTTATGTGGACCAGCTTCGTGCGCGGCGTAATCGCCTGCTCGTACGCTTTCACGATGGTGTCAACATTCTCAATGGGGAAGTCGAAGCTGATCTGCTTGTACACAATGCCGTCGCGCTCGGCCCTCTGCCGGTACGCGTTCATCATGTTGGGATAGTCCTGCTTGGTGCCGAGGACCTCGTCACCCGCCTTCAGCGGAAGTCCGTAAATGACGGTGTTCAACGCTTCGGTTGCGTTGCGGTTGATCGCAATCTCTTCGGCCGAAGTTCCCGCCAACCGCGCCAGCTTCTGCCGCAGCGGCTCGCGCCCCTGGTCGAGAATCTGCCACATGAAATAAGACGGCCCCTCGTTGGTCATCTGGTTGTAGCGCTCCACCGCCTGCTGCACCACAATCGGCGACGGGGACACTCCACCGTTGTTCAGGTTGATGATTTGCGTGCTCGCCGAGTAGCCGCGCTGAATCACGCTCCAGTAGTCCTCGTTCTGCGCCAGCGCACCAGCATCCATGTGACCCACCGCGGCCGACGCCGCACTCCACTCCGCGGCATGGGCTTCGCGAAACAGGCTGTTGGCGGAGAAGGCCCCCGCAAGCGCAGTCATCTTAAGAAAGGAGCGGCGATCGTTCTTCGGCATACAAGCAATCTAGGCCATCCGCTCCGGACAGCCAAGCTTTAACCTGCAAAACCTTCGTTCCGGCAATAAACCCCGCGCCGCCGCTTTGCATCAAAAGCGCCTCCACGTCAAGCAGCTAACTCGATGCGCTGCCTTAGTTACGACCGATCACGATTAGACAGACGTACATCGGACTGCGTATCCTGTTTGCCTCCCCGAAGGCACTGTCTCGGCGAGCTTCTGCACGAGCAGGTTCCTGCCTTGTTCCGAAACCTTTGTCCGAGATGGGCGCAAAGCTCACACACCCGGACAACCAACAGCTCCATCTTTGAGGCCCATGTTCATGATGATCAAAAAGCTGATAACGCTTTCTTGCTTCGTACTTTTTTTAAGCGTTCTCATGCCGGCTGCATTCGCCCAGGGAGGCAGTGCCGTTCTCAGCGGTACCGTCTCCGATCCCTCCGGAGCAGCCGTCCCCTCCACTCGCGTCACTCTCACCAACGTTGAGACCAACCTCACCCTCTCGGCCGTCACCAACAACTCCGGCCTCTACCGCTTCCCCACCGTCCCTCCCGGACGCTACACCATCGCCGCCGAGGGTACAGGCTTCCAGAAGTTCCAGCAGAGTGGCGTCCTGCTCACCGTCAGCCAGCAGGCAACACTCGACATCGCCCTCCAGGTCGGCAGCGAGAACCAGACCATCAACGTCGAGGCCGGCGCCGCACTGATCAACACCACCAATGCCGAGGTCTCGAACACCGTCGGCGAGCACGCTATTCGCGAGCTTCCGCTTAACGGCCGCGATCCATCCAGCCTCGTGCTGCTCTCGCCCGGCGTCATCAACGTGCTCAACACCGGCGCCGGTACGCTGCAGGGCGAGACGACCTTCCCGAATGAATCCGGTGCCTCCGCAGGCGGCGGTCGCCAGGGCTCGACCCTCTATCTGCTCGACGGCGTACCCAACATGGATACCTACATGTCGCTCGCCGCGCCCTCACCCAACGCCGACGCCACCGGCGAGTTCCGCGTCATCTCCAACAACTTCGACGCTCACTACGGCTTCTCGCCCGGCGCCGTCGTCAGCATCGACACCAAGAGCGGTGCCAACGCCTTCCACGGCGGGGCCTTCGAGTTCCTGCGCAACAGCGCCCTCAACTCCGCCGACTACTTCTCCAAGAAGGTCGATCCCCTGAAGCGTAACCAGTTCGGCGGCTTCCTCGGTGGACCCATTAAGCGCGACCGACTCTTCTTCTTCGGCAACTACCAGGGAACGCGCCAGTCCACCACCGCCACCTCGAACAGCACCAACACGCCAACCTCGGCCATGCTCAATGGCGACTTCTCCGCCTACCCCAAACAACTCAACGGCGGCTTCGTCAACAACCGCATCAACCCTGCGCTCTTCAATCCCGCAGCCGTGCAGATCGCGAAGACTGCGCTGCCGCAGGGCCAGGACCCCGCCAGCGGACTCGTCTACTACACCGCACCCGCCTCCGTCGAAAAGTACGACGAGGGCACCGGCCGCCTCGACTACTCTCCCAACGACAGGCACCGGCTCACCCTGCGCAGCTACATCCAGTACTACAACCGCAAGGAGTCCTCTACCCCCGGCAACATCCTCGCCATCAACCCCGGCAAGAAGGGCAAGTTCTTCAACGAGGTCCTCAACCACACCTGGACCATCTCGCCTTCGCTCGTCAACGCGCTCTCCGTCTTCTGGAACCAGATGCACGTCTACAACGGCGGCACGCAGTTTGATTCCGCCGGAAACGCCTTCTGCCTCTCCAAGTACATCAACGTCAGCGAGCCCACCGGCGCCTGCTACTCCGAGGGCCTGCAGGCCAACGGCGGCTTCAGCACGCCCTACTCCGAGCTCACCAGTGAGATGCGCCGTTCCTGGGGCTTCTCCGACTCCATCACCAAGACCGTCGGCAACCATACCATCTCCGCCGGCGTCGACCTCTGGCACCAGCGGGCGCGCGAGCAGACCTTCTACCCCGCAAACCCCATCGTCAACTTCACCGGCTACTCCACCGGCTCCGGCCTCGCCGACTTCCTCCTCGGCCGCGTCGGCGTCTACACCCAGGGCGCCGGCGAGATCGCCGATGTCAGCGGCAACCTGCTCGGCGTCTTCGGCCAGGACCAGTTCCGCCTGCGTCCGAACCTGACTCTCACCCTCGGCCTGCGCTGGGACCCCAACCTCGCGCCGGCGTCAAAGGACGGCCGTGGCGTCGTCTACAACCCCGGCCAGCAGAGCACCAAGTTCGCCAACGCTCCCAACGGCCTCGTCTTCCCCGGCGACAAGGGCGTTCCCAACAGTCTGGCCACCAACACCTACGGCTACTTTGAGCCGCGCATCGCCGTCGCCTACCAGGCCTCGCCCCGCACGGCCTTCCGTGCCGGCTTCGGCCTCTTCACCGCGCCGCTGCCATACTCGGCCTACAACCACGTCGCCGACGTCAGCCCCTTCAGTCCGACCTACACGCTGAACGGCAGCGCCGCCAATCCCATCGGCTTCTCCAACCCCTGGGCCAACTTCGCCTCTACCGGAGGCGTCAGCCCCTTTCCCCCCTTCGCCTACGATAACGTCACACCCTCACCCAGCTCCGTCTTCCCCGCACAGACCACCGTGCCTGCCGCCTTCCGCCCCGGCTTCAAGCTGGGCATGACGCAGAGCTGGAACGTCTCCGTCGAGCAGCAGTTCTCCAACGACCTCGTCATGCACCTGGCCTACGTCGGCAGCCAGTCCTATCACCAGACGCTCATCATCGACGCCAACCCCGGTCAAACCGCAGCAGGAGTCCGCGGCAATCGCGCGCTCACCAACTACGGCCAGATCCTCACCATCAACTCCAACGGAACCGCCAGCTACAACTCGCTGCAGGCGCAGTTTGAAAAACGCTTCTCCCACAACTTCCAGGCGCAGTCCAGCTTCACCTGGTCCAAGAACATCGACATCGCCGCCAGCGGCAACGCCTCCTTCACCGGCAACGGCATCTCCAACCCCTATGACCTCCGCTTCAACCGCGGCATCTCCGACCTCAACTATCCCTTCGTCTCCGTCACCAACGCCGTCTACACCACGCCCGGCCTCAAGGGCCGTAACAGTATCGTGCGCGGAGTCCTCGGCGAGTGGGAGATCTCGGCCATCTACACCCTGCAGTCCGGCCGTGCCTTTAGCATCAACGGAGGCAACGGCAACAACAACTCCGGCGCGCTCATCAACTCCGACCGGGCCGACCGCGTCCCGGGAGCCATCGTCCAGACCCACCAGGGCCCCAAGGAGCAATGGCTCAATCAGTACTTCACCACCGCCGCCTTCCGGCAGAATGCGCCCGGGACCTTCGGCAACACCGGACGCAACATCCTCAAGGGACCCGGCATCAACTACAGCGACGCCGCCCTCATGAAGAACTGGACCGCCCGTGACCGCTACAGGCTCCAGTTCCGCTGGGAGCTCTTCAACGCCTTCAACCACGCCAACTTCGGCCAGCCGGACGGCAACCCGTCCAGCGGAACCTACGGCCGCATCACCGCCACCGGCCCCATCAAGCCACGCGTCATGCAGGCGGGCCTCAAGCTCACCTTCTAAACGCAACCCACAAACCACACCAAGCGCCGCCTGCTCATCTAGATCAGGCGGCGCTCTTTTTTGCTCTCCACCCTCTTTTTGAGGCTTCACCCGGGCATCCTCTTTTGTGCCGCTTTTTTGGTTGTCGCACTCTGCGGATGTGTGAGGCAAAGAACAGGCGTTGCATCTGGGCCCTAAGTAGTACATAGCTTCGTGTATGCTTGTGAGCCTCCCCTCATTGCAACACTTGAAAGGAATGTACTTCTTCGACCTCGAATGCAAGCCATCCTGCGTCTATACCGCCGTTGGTCCACTTACTGGAAAGCCCGCGCAACCTGTACCACGTGCGGCAAGCAGATCGGTTCCACCGAAGACTGCGAGGAGTGCGAAGAGTTCGATGAATCCTCAACCACCTTGCCGGGAGTCAGACCTGGTGGTAGATGCCACATAAACTTATCCATTCCCGCAGCGAAGGAATCTGCTTTCTCCACCCACCGGCCCCACCCCACCCCTGTTGACATCTCCTGTCATCAGCCGCGTATACGATAATCACCATGGCCTCCGTCGCACCGCACTACACCCCTGAAGCCCTCAAATTTCTTCGCGGCCTGAAGCGCAACAACGATCGCGAGTGGTTCAACGCGCGCAAGACGGTCTACGAGCGCGAGATTAAAGCTGCCACGCAGGCGATCGTCGCCGCCATCAACGAGGAGATGCTGCGCTTCGCTCCGGAGAACGTGCAGCCACCGCAAAAAGCGACCTTCCGCATCTATCGCGACATCCGTTTCTCTCCAAACAAGAAGCCCTACAAGACACACCAGGGAGCATGGTGGGCACGCTCAGGCCTGGAGAAGACCTCAGGCGGAGGGTTCTACTTTCACATCGCGCCCGACGAGGTGACGGTCGCCGCCGGCGTCTACATGCCCGAGCGCGAACAACTCCTCGCCATACGCCGCCACATCGAAGCCAACCACGAAGAGATGCGCCGCCTCATCACCGCAAAAAAACTGCGCACGCTCATGAACGAGTTCGACGGCAACAAACTGACACGTCCACCCAAAGGCTTCCTCCCCGAGTCCCCCGCCGCCGACCTGATCCTCAACCGGCAGTGGGGCTTCAGCGCAAAGCTACCCGCAGACGCGGCGACCAAACCCACGCTGGTCAAGGAAATTGTGAAGCGGTTCGAGGCAGCCGCGCCGCTGGTCGCCTTCCTGAACACGCCGCTGGCGCCGAAGGCACGCAAGCCGCTCTTCTAGGTCCTATCGACAAATTAGCCTTGGTTGCGATTTGCCCTGAAGTGTCATCCCTGAGATCACAAAGAAATTGCACAACGAATTTGGCGATACGACTTAGGTGTATCGATCGATCAAGAAGGCAACGATCCGATCACGACGGCGCTGATGATGATCAGCGCGATAAGTCCCCCGGCGGTAACTGTCGCGATAAATGCCCAGTCCGCATCCCGCTGCCGACCATGCTCTGACAACACCCAACGCAATCCGCAACCACCGTGGACTGCCAGAGCAAGCACACCGAGGAAGTAGTACGGCACCAGCCGTACACTCCACGGGTCCTTAAGCAGGTTGTTCGTCGTCAGCCAGATCCAGTTTGTGTCGATATGCCGAAGATACCTTGTCCGCAGCACTGCGCTGATGTGCGAAGCAAAGAACAGCAGCAGGTAAGCGCCCGAAGCGTTCTGTAGAGTCTCAATCCACCCCGTCGACGGACGACGCGTCCTTCGTGACAGAAGGACCGCCCCGCTCACGACCTGGAACCCGACACACGCTAGGAGCACGACCTCGATCACAGGCTGCCGGTAGACCAGCCGCAGGTGTCGCATCACCGCCATGTGCGTCTCCCCACCGAAGACACCCGCCAGATGATTGGCCAGATGAAACACGGCAAACGTGGTGATCACTGCCGCCGAGATTCCATGGGCAAAAGCCAGCTTCGCCGAACGCGTGTTGACGCCTTCGATCTCGCCGGGACGTTCGACGATCGTCAGCAGCGCCAGCACACACCACAGGACCACCCATACGCCGTTCGCGCGATACGGTATCCACCTTTGCGAATCCAGCCAGCCCCCCAGAAAGGAATACATCGCCGGTGCCCCGACCCCGAGATACGCCACCAGCGTCGCCCAGCGGTAGCGGCTGTCCTTTGCCAGACGGAACGCTAGATAAAGACATAACCCGGGCGCAAGCAGCGTCAGGGCCAGGGCAAAAGGGGAGATCGCGCTCACGCTCCAGACCAGGAGCGGATAAATAAGACCGATCAGGGCAGGAGCGACCCGCAGCCTGAAAGGGACACTGCCTCGATAGGAGAATTCAACAGGTACAGATGCAGTCGATGCCACGTCTCGACCTCGTTTGCCAGCTTTAGGGGAATCCTTTTCCGGAATCGAGAGTAGCGCAGGAAATGGCGACCCTGAAAGATCTAACTGGGTTTTATAGGAAGCAATCGAACAGCCCGCAGTTCCTGCCAATAATCCTGTCAAGCCCCAATACCTTTCAACTCCATGAAATAAAAAGAGATATAAGTTGCCGATTTACCCCCATGACTTTGCTACGCTTAAACCAGTGAGTCTCAATCAGGGCCCCTCCCACTCACTAGCGTATGCCTAAGCCGTTTCTTTTGAAGAGCTTGACGTTTATCTACCCTATTTTCAATACTTTAGGGAGTAAGTCCACCATTAAGTCATTAGGAATGAAGACTTTGCGCAAATAGAGCCGGGGGAGTGGACTGCAATAAACGAGTACCCAACAGCACTCGTCTCGAATTGGTGCTTCCGGCATCGTTGGCTGGGTCCCTGTTTGAGAGCAGAAACCAGAAAAGCGTTATATA